>BFBZ01000008.1_pt53 | contig 17362 bp, 17 predicted proteins | sample 1888401 | NCBI WGS metagenome assembly BFBZ01 (sample SAMD00112614, study PRJDB3348) | symbiont metagenome | host: Chara braunii | reverse complement strand
TCATGCCAATCGTCGACCCCCCTGCGATAGTCCTCCTCGCCGGCGTCACGCACCGGCAGCTCGAACTCGGCGATCCGCGTGCGGTCGTTGCTCAGTGCCTGCGCGCAGATCGTTCGACGCAGGTCGGCGAGATCGGACTTCGCCGTGCCCTTGCGCGGGATCAGGATCAGATCGGCGGCATTGATCGCGGCTGTTGCAGCGAGCGTGAGCTGTCGGGGATCGCCACAGCCGATACCGATCAGGGAAAACGTCAACATGGCCGCGTCACCCGTGCTCCGGCGCCAGCGCACCGAACAGAATGACGGCCGCCGCAGTGGCGGCGCCTGCATCCGTGAGTCGTTCGGCCAGCGCCGCGATCGTGGTGCGGACAAGCTGCTCATCGGCGTGGCCGAGCGACTCCGCCAACAAAGCGGGCGTGTCGGGTGCGAGACCCTGCGCGATCAATTTTGCGGCCAATGCCGGAAACGTGCGCCGGCCCATATAGACGACGGTCGTCGCTTCCGGATCGGCCAACGCCGCCCAGTTCAGATCCGCAGGCAATTCGCCGGTGACATCCGCGCCGGTCACGAACTGGACCCGGCGTGAGGTCAGCCGCCGCGTCAGCGGAATGCCGGCCTGCGCGGCGGCAACCGAAGCCGAGGTCACGCCGGGAATGATCTCATAGCCGATGCCGGCAGCGCGCAGCGCCTCGATCTCCTCCTCGAGCCGTCCAAAGATGCCGGCGTCGCCAGACTTCAGCCGCACCACCCGCACGCCGGTCGCGGCATAGTCGACCAGCAGCCGGCTGACATGATGCTGCCGCGCCGACAGCCGGCCGGCGCGCTTGCCGACCGCGACGAGATTGGCGCCGGAACGCGCCAGATCGAGGATCGCGCCCGAGGCAAGGTCGTCATAGAGCACCACGTCGGCGTCGCGCAGCCGCGCGGCTCCCTTCATGGTCAGGAGTTCGGGATCGCCGGGGCCGGCCGAGACGAAGGAGACGAAGCCGCTCACCGGTCCTCCGCGATCAAATGGAAGAATGTGCCCGTCGCATGGCCCCGTCGCGATCCAGTCTCCACAACGATCGCACCGGTCGCATCGCGCACCACCGCAAGCGGCGTGTCGGGCTGCGAGATGATCGTCGAGTAGTGAAACTCATGGCCGCGCAGGCGGGCGCCTGGGCCATAGCCCGGCATCGATCCGGCAAGCTCGGCGAGCCGGTAGCCGAGATGCATGCGGCGCTTGGCATAGCTCGTCTCGAGGCCGAGCAGCCCCGCCATCTCGTGGCGCACGCCGTCGGCATCGGTGAGCGCGGCGCCCATCACCATGTAACCGCCGCACTCGCCATGCACCGGCTTGGTCTCGGCGAAGGCGCGCACCCCGTCGAGGAAGCGTTTGCTTGCTGCGAGCCGGCCGGCATGCAGTTCGGGATAGCCGCCGGGCAGCCAGCACACATCGGCGTTCGCATCGGGGCCTTGATCGGCAAGCGGCGAGAACGTCACGATCTCGGCGCCGGCCGCGCGCCAAGCCTCCAGCATATGCGGATAAACGAAGGAGAACGCGGCGTCACGCGCCAGCGCGATACGCTGGCCGGGCGGTGTGATGTCCAGACCGCGTGCGGCCAATTGCGGTGACCAGATGCGGGCCGCTTGCTGCACGGCATCGAGATCGACATGCTCAACGACGAAACGCGCGGCCTCGTCGATCAGGCCATCGATCTCGGCCTGCTCTTCGGCCTGCACAAGGCCAAGATGCCGCTTCGGCAAGGCGATCTCGGCGTGACGGGGCAGCGCGCCCAACACCGAAATGCCCGCGCCGGTCATGGCATCGCGCACCAGGGCTTCGTGCCGCGCACTGGCGACGCGGTTGAGAACGACACCCGCCAGCCGCACGCCGGCGCGGAAGTCGCGCAGCCCGGCGGCGATCGCTGCGGCCGTTTGAGCCTGGCCCGAGGGATCGATCACCAAAAGCACCGGCCATCCCGTCATCTCGGCGATGTCGGCGGTGGCCCCGGTGCCCGAGACGCCGCGTGCGGCGACGCCGTCGAACAAGCCCATCGAGCCTTCGGCCAGCACGAGGTCGGCATCCGCGCCACGGCTGGCCAGATGTGCGATCGCATCTGATGCCATCGCCCAGCTGTCGAGATTGACGGATGTGCGTCCCGTCGCGACCGCATGAAACGCTGGGTCGATGTAGTCAGGCCCGCTCTTGAGGCATTGCACCTTGAGCCCACGATTGCGCCAGGCGCGCGCCAGCGCCAGGGTCAGCGTCGTCTTGCCGACGCCCGATGCCGGCGCAGAGATCATGAGGCCCGCGGTCATCGTGATGGCTCCGGAAAGCGCGGCGCCTCGCCCACCGGTCGATAGCGGCGGTCATAATCGGCGGCATAGAGACGGCTTTCGGCGAACTCGGCCGCGCCGAGCGTCTTGCCGACCAGGATCAGCGCGGTGCGTTCCAGCTCCGGTCCGATCGCGGCATCCAGCGTCGCGAGCGTGGCGCGGACGATACGCTGGTCCGGCCAGCTCGCGCGCCAGACGACCGCAACCGGACAGTCCGCGCCATAATGGGGGGTGAGCTCGGCCACGACCTTGTCCAGCAGGTGGATCGAGAGATGGATCGCGAGCACCGCGCCGGTCACGGCAAAGCCGGCGAGCGTTTCGCCGTCCGGCATCGCGCTTGCCCTGCCCGGCGTGCGCGTCAGCACCACGGATTGCGCGAGGCCCGGCAGCGTGAGCTCGGCCTCCAGCGCCGCCGCGGCCGCCGAGAAGGCCGGCACGCCGGGCGTAACCGAATAGGGAATCTGCAACGCGCGCAATCGGCGCAATTGTTCGCCCATCGCCGACCAGATCGAGAGATCGCCCGAATGCAATCGCGCGACGTCCTTGCCTTCGGCATGCGCCGCGGCGATCTCGGCGATGATCTCGTCAAGGGACAGCGGCGCGGTGTTGATGATGCGCGCATCCTTCGGGCAATGCGCCAGCACGCCCGAAGGCACCAGCGATCCGGCATAGAGACAGACCGGGCACGAGGCGATGAGGTCGCGCCCGCGCAAGGTCAGGAGATCGGCAGCCCCCGGTCCTGCGCCGATGAAATGCACCGTCATTCACCGTCTCCTTCCGCGATCGCCGCGGTCGCCATGCGATCCTGCGAAATGGCCCTCGCCGAAATCAACCGCGCACCGCGTCCCGCCGCAGCGATCGCCGCGGCTTCGGCGACGGAGCCTGTGCCAAACCTCGCGCTGATCAATTCAGAATGCGTCACGGTTTCGATCTCGGCCAGCGCTTCTGCGGGAATGCTCCGGATAGCCAGCCCGAGTTCCTGCGCCAGCGATGTCAACGCCTGTGCATCGGCCTTGTCGCTCATGGTCGCGAGCGCCGCAAGCCCCTCGGCGCCGCCGGCGGCGCGGAGGGCCTCGCGCAAGGACGCGACACTGGCATCGCGCCTGAATCCGAGACCCGCGACCTTCATCTGACGGCGCTCCATTGCACGATCGGCCGCGTCGCCTTCCAGGAGCGATAGCGGCCGAGCGGCTCGACTTGTGCGATCTCGACGCGCATCAATTCGCCGCCATGGCGCTGCTGCAGATCGGAGAGCAGCGCCTCGGTTTCCAGGGTCACCGCATGCGCGACCAGCCGCGCGCCCGGCGCGATGCGCGACCAGATCGCAGCGAACATGTCAGCGTCGAGGCCGCCACCGATGAACACGGCATCGGGCGCCGCGAGCTCCGACAGAATGCCCGGCGCCTCGCCTTCGATCACGGCGATCCGGTGGCTCAGGCCGAAGCTCGCCGCATTGCCGCTGATGTTGGCAGCACGTTCGCCGCGCGCCTCGATGGCGACAGCCGTCCCGCCACACAGCGCCCATTCGATCGAGATCGAGCCCGAGCCTGCGCCGACATCCCACAACCGCTCGCCGGGCCGCGGCGCAAGCGCCGACAGCGCCAGCGCGCGTACGGGTCGCTTGGTCAGTTGCCCATCATGCGCAAAGAGTTCGTCAGGAAGGCCGGAGCTGCGCGCGATCCCCAGCGTTCCCCTCGCCTCCAGCGCGACCGCAACGAGACTCTCGCTGGAAGCGCCCGCATAAGAGTCAGGGCAATGCTGCGTGATCGACTCACGCGGTCCGCCAAGCGCGGACAGCGTCCACATCGTCGACGCGCCCCAGCCACGGTCCGCAAGCCAGCGCGCGAAATCGGCAGCCGCGCTGCCATCGCGGACCAGGCAGATGATCCGCGCACCGCGCGCGAGATGCGGCATCAGCCGTTCGAACGGCGCCGCATGAAGACCGAGACAGACTGTATTCTCGAGCCGCCAGCCCAGTCGCGCCGCCGCCCGCGAGAACGTCGACGGCGCGGAATGCGCGATCCAATCGCCGGGTTGCAACCGCTCCGCAAGGCTTCCGCCGACGCCATGCCAGAACGGATCGCCCGAAGCAAGCACCACGGTCGGACGACCGCGGCAGCTCAGCACGATATCCGCATCGAACGGCACCGGCCAGGCACGGCCGCGATCGGTGATGCCAGCCAGCGCGAGATGCCGTTCGCCGCCGAAAACAGTTTCGGCTTCATCAAGCGCCTTTCGGCTTGCGTCAGAGAGCCCCGCAAGGCCATCTTCGCCGATGCCGATGATGGTCAACCAGGGATTACCCATGCTGCGCGCCCTGATCCTGGGCGGAACGGCCGACGCCAATTCGCTTGCCGTCGCGGTGAGCCGCGCGGGAATCGACGCGGTCTATTCCTACGGCGGACGCACGCAAGCGCCGGCTGAGCAACCGTTGCCGGTCCGCAGCGGCGGCTTCGGCGGTGCCAGCGGCCTTGCCGATTATCTGCGCAGCGAAGGCATCACGCATGTCATCGACGCGACCCATCCGTTCGCCGCCGAGATGAGCCGCAACGCGATCGCCGCCTGCGCGCAAACCGCGACGCCGTTGCTCGCGCTCGAACGCGCGCCCTGGGACGAGACTCCCGGCGACCGCTGGATCGAGGTCGCGGACGTCGCAGCCGCCGTCGCGGCCTTGCCGGAGCGCCCGGCCCGCGTGTTCCTCGCAATCGGCCGCCAGCATATCGCGCCGTTCGGCACCCGGCCGCAGCATGCCTATACGTTGCGTTTCGTCGATCCGCCCACCGAAATCTTGCCGTTGCCCGACGCGGACGTCATCGTCTCGCGCGGACCGTTCACGCTCTGTCTCTTATACACATCTAGATGTGTATAAGAGACAGCAGCATGCCTATACGTTGCGTTTCGTCGATCCGCCCACCGAAATCTTGCCGTTGCCCGACGCGGACGTCATCGTCTCGCGCGGACCGTTCACGCTCGAGGGCGAGCTCGAGATGATGCGCGCGCGCAAGATCGAATGGATCGTCGCCCGCAACTCCGGTGGCACCGGGGCGCGCGCCAAGCTCGACGCCGCCCGCGGACTCGGCCTTCCCGTCATCATGATCACGCGGCCGCTGCTGCCCGTCAGGCCGCGGGTGGACAGCGTGAGCCAGGTGATGGAATGGCTCGATCATCGGACCCGCCTCGGCGCATAGATCCAGCGGCCGACCCGCCGCGTCGCGGAATTGCCGACGATCACCAGCGTCCGCATGTCGGCCATGTCGGGCCGCGCATCTTGCAGCAAGATCGTCTCGATCCGCTGCTCTGGTGTCGAGACGGCGCGTGCGAAGATCACGATGCGCTCGCCGCAGCTCGCCTCGCGCAGGATCTCGAGCACGCGACCGAAGCCGTCCGGCCGGCTGGCCGAGCGTGGATTGTACATTGCGATCGCGAAGTCGGCTTCGGCAGCGAGCCGCAGCCGCTTCTCGATCAGCGGCCACGGCTTGAGATTGTCCGAAAGGTTGATCGCGCAGAAATCATGGCCGAGCGGCGCGCCGGCGCTCGCCGCCGCCGCCAGCATCGCCGTGACGCCCGGCAGCACGCGGATCGGCAGCTCGTGCCATTGCGGCGCATCCTCCAGCGCCTCGAACACGGCGGATGCCATCGCGAATACGCCGGGGTCGCCTGAGGACACCACGACAACATGGTGTCCTTCGGCCGCGAGCCGCAGCGCCTGACTGGCGCGCTGCACCTCCACGCGATTGTCGGACGGATGCAGGGTCAGCCCGGCGCGCGGCGGCACACGCGAAACATAGTGCGCATAGCCGATGATGTCGGTCGCCGTTGCGAGCGCAGCGGAAACGTCCGGCGTGATCAGCGCCTCGTCGCCGGGTCCAAGTCCCGCGATGGTCAGCGTGCCGGTCATTGCCCCGCCTCCCTGCGCCGCCCCTTCCCATGCACCAGCACGATCGCAAAGTAGGGACAATCGGCCTCGCCGATATCAGCGAGCCTGATGACGCGTTGATCCGGCATGGTGCCGCGCTCGACCAGCCACGCATCGTCGAGACGATCGGCGGAGACAAGCGCACGGCGGATCTTCGGAAGATTGCGGCCGGTCTTCATGACGACCAGCGCGTCGGAGTTGCGCATCCGCGCTTCGAGCTCCGCTTCCGGTAGCGTGCCCATCAGAACGGTGGTCACATCGTCAGCAAGCGCGATCGGCTGGCCGACCGCATTCCAGCACCCGACCATACCGGGAATGCCGGCGATCACCTCGATCCCGACACGCCCTTGCAGGCGTGAATAGAGATGCATGAACGAGCCGTAAAAGTAAGGATCGCCTTCGCACAGCACGATGACGTCGATCTCGCGCGCGAGCCGCAACAGCCGCTCGGCCCATTCGTCGTAGAAATCCGCCAGCAGCCGCGCATAGTCCGGATCGTCGAAGGCGATCTCCGTGGTGACCGGATATTCCATCGGATATTCGTTGACGTCGGCCGCGAGCATGCCGTCAACGATGCGGCGGGCCTGGCCAAGCAGCCCCTTCTTCCGAAAATAGGCGACATGTTTCGCGCCACGCACGATGCGGTCGGCGCGCACGCTCATCAGGTCCGGATTGCCTGGGCCGAGGCCGCAGCAGATGATGCGTCCCATCGCTATTCGCTCCGGCTTGCCAACGCATTGACGGCGGCGACCGTGATCGCCGACCCGCCGAGACGTCCCTCGACCGTCAGTGCCGGCACCGGCGGCTCGGCCATCAACGCCGCCTTGGACTCGGCCGCGCCGACGAAGCCGACCGGGCAGCCAATGATCGCCGCCGGCCTGGGACAGTCGGGATGCTCCAGCATGTTGAGCAGATGGAACAGCGCCGTCGGCGCGTTGCCGATCGCGACGATGGCACCGGCCAGATGCGGCCGCCAAAGTTCGAGCGCGGCAGCAGACCGCGTATTGCGCATCGATTGCGCCAGCGTGGGCACATCAGGGTCGCCGAGCGTGCAGATCACCGCGTTGCCGGCCGGCAGGCGTGCGCGCGTAATTCCTTCCGACACCATGCGCGCATCGCAAAGGATCGGCGCGCCGTTCTGCATGGCTTCCCTTGCGCGCGCGGCCATGCCGGCCGTGAAACGGACATGCGCTTCCAGGCCCACCATGCCCGCGGCATGGATCATGCGCACCACCACCGGCTCCTCGTCCGGCGTAAAGCGAGTAAGGTCGGCCTCGGCACGGATGGTGGCAAACGACTGGCGATAGATCGCCGCGCCATCGGTCTCATAGACGTGGGGCATCAACCGCCTCCCATCAGCAGCAAGGGATCGGCGGCGAGGTCCGAGTTGGTCAGCCCTCGCTTGACCGGCGCATCCCGCGTCGTACCACAGCGAATGAGGTCAAAACCTCCCTCGGTCGCAACGAGGGTGACGTCAGCAGGTCCGGAATGGGCACAGCCCTTGGTACAGCCGGAGACATGAAGCCGGGCATCGGGTGGGATGTGCCGGGCGAGCACCGACGCTAGCGCTCGTGTGTCTGCGCGAGCCTCACCGCAGCGTGGCGCGCCGCTGCACGCGATGACGCGCAGCGCCGGATCGTTGGCATCGGTGACAATGTCGACGCCGTCGGGCATCTGACGCATCCCCTCCGCCAGCAGCATCCGCCACGGCGTCATCCGAAGTGCCTGCGCGGACGCCGCGAGATGGTTGAGCGTCTGGTGCGGCATTTGGCCAAACGCAACACCGACCATCGCGCCGATCGGATACAGGCCGGGAACAGGTTGTGTGGATCGGACCATCGGCTCTGCATCGCCGCGCAAGGAGTCAGGCAAGCTGGCGCCGCCCGCAAGATGCGTCGACATCCGCCGCTTCTCACCCCTGGCACCGCCGGAGGCGACGAACCATTCAGCCAGCGCCAACGCGACCTGCACGGCCTCGCCACGCGTGACCGAACGCCCGCGCGCCGCGCCATCGGCACGCACCAGCAGCCCGCCGTTGCGATCGCGTTCGATCCTGATGTCCGCCGACGCGCCGGCCAGCACCCGGGCGTTGCCGTCATCGATCGCGAAACCGAACTTGGTTGGATGATCGATCAAGGCCGTGACGAGTGACCGCTCCAGTTCTGCCGCGAGCGAGCACGTGTCGTCACCAGCGGTCCAGAACGGCGTCACCAGAATGTTGCGCTTCGCCTCGGTTTCGGAATCTGCGTCCAGCAGCCCAAGATCGCCGAGCCCATCGATCAAGGCCGGATAACCCGCATCGCTGACGCCGCGGATCTGGAGATTGGCGCGGCTGGTCAGATCGATCAGACCGTTGCCGTATCGCGCGGCCAGTTCGGCGATCCCCACCGCCTGTGCCGCGTCCAGCCGTCCACCTCGCGGCCGAATGCGCAGCACAAGGCCATCGCCCGACTGCATCGGCCGCAGCGCGCCGGGACACCAGCCCTTGATCGCAACCGCGCTCATGTCGCCTCCTGCAGCGCCGCCGCGATCGAATTGCGCCGCGTCTGCCAGAGCGACGCGTCATGCAACCGGGCGAAGCAGGTTTCGATCGCGGCCAGCGCCGCTGGATTCTCACGCGCCATGAAGCCGCGAACCTCGTCATTGCCGAGCGTCGCGTCATAGTAGAGGTCGAACAGATGCGGCGGCACCGCGCCGGCGAGATGGGCAAATGCCGCCATGTGCTCCAGCGTCGCTGATATCTCGGCGGCGCCACGGAAGCCATGGCGCATCATGCCGGCGATCCATGCGGGATTGGCGGCACGCGCCCGCACCACCCGCGAGATTTCCTCGGTCAACGAACGGGCACGCGGCTGATCCGGCCGCGTCGCGTCGAGGTGATAGAGCGACGGGACTTTTGCACCAATGCGCCGGGCCGCCGCTGCAATGCCAGCCTCATGCGCGGCATAGTCCGCCGCCAGCAGCAGATCGGTCTCGGGTAAATCCTGGGTGTGGACAAAGCTGTCGGCGGCAGCGAGCCTGGCCTCGATGCCGGCACGGTCGGACCGGATCTCGCCATCGGACGCAATGGCCCAGGACGACGCCGACAGCCAGGCTTCGCCGGCCGTCTCGCGCGCCTCCCGGGTGAAGACATCCGGGACAGCCGCAATGCCAGCGCCATAATGCCCGGGACGCGGGCCGAACACGCGCGCGGTGCGCTGCCGGTAAGGATTCTCGTCAGCCTCATCGCTGCGCTCGGACAATGCTTCCGTGGCGGCTTCGAACAATTGGGCCAGCCCCGAAAACACGTCGCGGAACAAGCCCGACACGCGCAGCGTCACGTCGATGCGGGGCCGGCCAAGTTCGGCCGGTGCGATGATGTCGTAGCCGACCACCCGGCCCGATCCATGATCCCAGCGCGGCGCGATGCCGGCAAGATGCAACGCCATGGCAAAGTCCTCGCCGGCAGTGCGCATCGTCGACGAGCCCCAGAGATCGACGACAAGCCCCTTCGGCCAGTCGCCGTGGTCCTGCAAATGACGGCGCAGCAATTCCTCGGCGAGCTTCACGCCTTGCGCATGCGCCGACGGCGTCGGCACCGCGCGCGGGTCGACCGCGAACAGATTGCGTCCGGTCGGCAGCACGTCGCTGCGCCCGCGATATGGCGAGCCCGACGGCCCCGGCGCGACACGCCGGCCGGCGAGCGCGCCAAACAACGCTGCCTTCTCTGCCTCGCCGCAAGCGCCCTGCCCGAAGACGTGCAGGCCGTCGCCGAACTGGCTTTCCTTGAGATCGCAGACGAAGCGGTCGATCTGGGGAATCGCCTCGGCCGCCGAGACCGACGCTGCAAGACCCAGATCGTCCTCCAGGCCTGCGATACGCGCTTCTTCGCGGATCGCAGCGATCAGGCGCTGCCGCCGCGCGGGATCGAGACCATCGGCGGTCGAATATTCGTCGAGCAGGCGCTCGAGGGCACGTAAGCTTTCCGGCACCGCGGCTTGCTCGAGCGGCGGCGGCAGGTGACCGATCGTCACGGCGCCGATCCGGCGCTTGGCCTGCGCCGCCTCGCCGGGATCATTGACGATGAAGGGATAGACGACGGGCAAATCGCCGATCAACGCCTCCGGCCAGCATGCGGATGACAAGGCAACCGATTTGCCGGGCAGCCATTCCAGCGTGCCGTGCGCGCCGATGTGGACGACGGCATCGATAGCCTGCTGCCGGAGCCAGAGATAGAACGCGACATAGGCATGACGCGGCGTGCGCGACAGGTCGTGATAGTCGGCATCGCGATGACCGACCTCACCGCGCTCGGGCTGAACGGCAAGGACCGACTTGCCGCACCGGATCGCGGCGAACTGAAATGCGCCGTCTTGGCAATCAGGATCATTCTCCGGCGCGCCCCACGCGCGTGCCAGATCATCCTGGAGCTGCCCGGAAAGGCTGGAGAGCGCCGCGCGATATTCGCTCACGCCCCATGTCAGCTTTCGGCGCAACAGTGCGTCGCCCAGCGACCCCACCGGCTCGACGTCAAATCCCGCAGCCGCGAGATCGGCCAGCAACGTCTCGACCGAGGCCAGCGCATCGAGGCCAACGGCATGCGCGATCCGATGCGGACGGCCCGGATAATTCGAGAGTACAAGCGCAAGCTGTTTGTCCTGCGCAGGCGTGTCGGCAAGACGGTGCCAGGCCGCGACACGTGCGACGATCGCCGCGACGCGCTCGGCATCCGGCCGATGCGCGAGATGTGCGAATTGCAGATCGGGATCGCGCTCGCCCGGTTGCTTGAAACTCACGACGCCCGCGAACAAGCGGCCGTCGACCTCCGGCAGCACCACGTGCATCGCGAGATCGCCGGGCGACAGACCGCGCAGCGACAAGGCCCAATCCTCGCGCCGCGCGGTGGATAGCGCGACCTGGAAAACGGGACACGATGCGGCGTCGAACGGCGTCGAGCCGTCGTCGCCGGCCGCGGAGAACGCGGTCGCGTTGACGATGGCGGCCGGCGGGCATGGTGCGAACTGTGCTCGCAGCCAATCCGCAACGCCGGCACCCTTCAACGAGGTGACGAAGATTCCGTGGGCATCAAAGCCCTTGGCGCCCAACGCGTCGATTAATGCATCGACCGGCGCGGTGTCGCCGGCCGCGAGATAGGAACGATAAAACGTCACCAGCACCCGAGGCCGGCCATCCGATGTCGGCAGCGCCGCGACCGCGCCACGCCGGGGATCGTAGACGCCGATCTCGGGAAGATCGATCTCGCCGACGACAGGCCCGGCATAGAGTCCAGACGCCAGCGCCAATTGCGATATCACCGCCTGCGCGGCAACCGGGCCTCCCTTGTCGCAGAGCACCTTCAGGCGGCGCAGCGCCGAGACCGGCAAGGTCGAGAACTCGTCCAGCCGCAGATCGTCGCGGCCGTCCGCCGGCAGCACCACCAGGGCAATGCCGCGCTCCTTCGCCAGCCGATGCACCGCGGCCAGGCCGTAGGACCAGTAGGGCTCGCCACCGATCAGACGGATGAGAATGCCGCGCGCATGAGCGAGCGTCCGCTCGAYATAGGTATCGACCGACAGYGGATGGCGCAGCTCCGCGAGATTGGCSAGCCGCAGCGACGGCAACGCGGCRCGTCCSCGCCGCCAGCCSGCYGCGAASGCCGCGAGATCRCTGTCGGAAAACGACAACACCACGAGATCGGCCGGATCCTGGCCGAGGTCCCTTGGTGTCGCGGTCTCCTCAAGGCCGCGACTCTCGCGGAAGATGACGTGCATCAGACACCAAGCCGGGTCCTGATCGCTGCTTCATCGATGTCGCCGTGCTCGCCGATCACGACCAGCTTCGATTGCCGGGGCCGCGCGCCCCAGGGCGTATCGAACTGATGTCGCACGCGCTCACCGACCGATTGCACCAGCAGGCGCATCGGCTTGCCTGCGACCGCGATGTAGCCCTTGACGCGCAGCACGTTCTGCTCGCGCGCCAGCCCTTTGATTGACGCCACCAGCGCATCGATATCGGCGATCTCCGGAAGATCGATCACCACCGAGTTGAAATCGTCGTGCTCGTGTTCCTCTTCGCCGTCGTGATGCGACGGACGCGACGCGAGATCATTTTCCGCGGCAGCGCCAAGACCCAGGATCACGCGGGCGTCGATCGTGCCGTCGACGACGGGCAACATCGGCACCTCGCGCGGCATTTCGGCGGCGATCACCTGCTTCGCCGCCTTGATCCCCTCGGCCCCGGCGAGATCGGCCTTGGTCAGCAACACGATGTCGGCGCAGGCGATCTGGTCCTCGAACACCTCGGAGAGCGGCGTCTCGTGGTCGAGATTATCGTCGGCGGCGCGCTGCGCATCGACCGCGACCGGATCCGGCGCAAAACGACCGGCAGCGACCGCCTCGGCATCGGCCAGCGCGATCACGCCATCGACGGTGATCCGCGAGCGGATCTCTGGCCAGTCGAACGCCTTGAGCAGCGGCTTCGGCAGCGCGAGCCCCGAGGTCTCGATCACGATGTGATCGGGCTTCACAGGGCGTGCCAGCAACTGCTCCATCGCCGGGATGAAATCGTCGGCGACGGTGCAGCAGATGCAGCCATTGGCGAGCTCGACGATGTTCTCGGTCGGGCAATTGGCATCGGCGCAGGATTTCAGGATGTCGCCGTCGACCCCTTCGCTGCCGAACTCGTTCACCAGCACCGCGAGCTTCTTGCCGTTGGCGTTGCGGATCAGATGCTGGATCAGCGTGGTCTTGCCGGATCCGAGAAAGCCGGTCACGACCGTGACGGGGACTTTGGTGAGCGTGGTCATTCAGCGGCCTCCGGCACGACGGCAACAGGTGGAATGCGGGCAAGCGACTGCTTGCGGAAGATTTCTGGTCGGCTGCGCCACGGCGCGATGCCATCAGGTGCCGCAGCATAAGCGGACGCGCCGGCGATCACGTCCTTGGCATTGGCCTCGGAGAGGCGGCCATAGACATAGGACCACCGTCCGGGCGCACTGAGCGCGACCGAACAGCCCTGGCTGCACGCCGACAGGCATTCGACGGGAACCAGATTGACCCCGTCGGGTACGCCGGCGTCGCGAATCGCGGCGTGCAGGCGTGCGCCCGGCGTGGTTTCACCTTCGGCTACCGTCTGGCCGGCACGGCAGGTGATGCAGACATGAAGTGTAACGCTCATCGCTCTTCCCGAATTGGCAGTTGGAGGCGATGAGGCAGACGAACCAACCAATGGAGGCTCGTTCCCCGTCGCGGAACACCCCCGTCCGCCGGTCTCAATTGCTGCGCTGGCAGGTCTCCCGGCTTGCGGAGCAGGCTGTCGCCCTTCGATCCCCGCCTTCCCGATTTCCGTGGAAATCAGTGGCTTTGGGCATCTCTCCGGTCACGGTCGCGGGGGCGGCTGCGCTTTGGACCCGAACCTTGAGCCCTATCGCATTCCCTCTTCGCCTGTCGTAGGACAGGAACCAGCGCGGGCCCACCATTCGTCCAAGCCCAGTACTTGTCAAGCCAAAGGAATATCACATGATTTCTGAGCAGGGTGGCGAAGGCGAGGACGTCGGCACTGAGGCCTCGCTGGAGGCGCGCCACGCGGCCAAGATGGCGAAAGTCAAGGCCGCCCGGGACCGCATCATGTCGACCAAGAGCGGCGAAAAGGGCCTGATCATCGTTCATACCGGCGCCGGCAAGGGAAAATCATCCTCGGCCTTCGGCATGATCGTGCGCTGTGTGGCGCATGGCTTTCCCTGCGCGGTGGTGCAGTTCATCAAGGGCGCCTGGGATACCGGCGAGCGCCGGCTGCTGACCGGGCATTTCGGCGATCTCTGCCAATTCCACGCGATGGGCGAAGGCTTCACCTGGGAGACGCAGGATCGCGCCCGCGACATCGCGGCGGCGCAAGCCGGCTGGGAAAAGGCCAAGGAGCTGATCGCGGACGACAATCTGCGCATGGTCGTGCTCGACGAGATCAACATCGCGCTGCGCTACGATTATCTGGCGATCGCCGACGTGGTCGACTTCCTCAAGACGTCGAAGCCGCCGATGACCCATGTCGTGCTCACCGGGCGCAATGCCAAGGACGAGCTGATCGAGATCGCCGATCTCGTCACCGAGATGACATTGGTGAAGCATCCGTTCCGGTCCGGCATCAAAGCCCAGCCGGGCGTCGAGTTCTAAGAGCCAACGCCATGGCGCGCGCATTGATGATCCAGGGGGCCGGCTCGGACGTCGGCAAGTCGCTCATCGTCGCCGGCCTCGCGCGTGCCGCCACGCGGCGCGGCCTGCGCGTGCTGCCGTTCAAGCCGCAGAACATGTCGAACAATGCGGCCGTGACCGTCGACGGCGGCGAGATCGGACGCGCGCAGGCCTTGCAGGCACTCGCCGCCGGCGTCGAGCCGCACACCGACATGAACCCGGTGCTGCTGAAGCCGGAGACCGATATCGGCGCCCAGATCATCGTGCACGGCAAGCGGATCGCGACCGCCCGCGCGCGCGAATACGCCGCGATGAAACCGTCGCTGATGGGTGCGGTGCTGGAAAGCTTCGAGCGCCTCAAGGCACGCGCCGACCTGGTGCTGGTCGAAGGCGCCGGCAGCCCCGCCGAGGTCAATCTGCGCAAGGCCGACATCGCCAATATGGGTTTTGCGCGCAAGGCCGACGTGCCGGTGGTGCTGGTCGGCGACATCGACCGCGGCGGCGTGATCGCGCAGCTGGTCGGCATCAAGACGGTGATCGATCCCGAGGATGCGGCGATGATCCAGGGCTTTGTCATCAACAAGTTCCGCGGCGATCCGTCGCTGTTCGATGACGGCTACAAGTTGATTGAAACCCGCACCGGATGGCGCGGCTTTGGCGTGCTGCCCTGGTTCGGCCGCGCCGGCGAGCTTCCGGCCGAAGACGCGCTCGGGCTCGGCGAGGCGCGCAAGCCCGGCCAGTGCAAGATTGCGTTTCTGGCGCTGTCGCGGATCGCCAATTTCGACGACCTCGATCCGTTGAAGCTCGAGCCCGGTGTCGATCTCGTGATGGTCCGCTCGGGCGAAGCGATTCCGGGTGACGCAAAACTCGTGATCCTGCCCGGCTCGAAATCGACCCGCGGCGACCTCGCCTTCCTGCGCGCGCAGGGCTGGGACATCGACCTCCTGGCGCATCACCGCCGCGGCGGCCATGTCCTCGGCCTGTGCGGCGGCTACCAGATGCTCGGGCGGAGCGTCGCCGATCCCGACGGCATCGAAGGCCCCGCCGGCGAAACGCCCGGCCTTGGATTGCTCGATGTCACGACTGTGATGACCGAGCAAAAGACGCTGACACGGGTCAGTGCGGTTCATGCCGCGACCCATCAGCCGATCAGCGCCTACGAAATCCATATCGGGCACACCGACGGGGCGGATCGGGCCCGGCCCTTTGCATCGCTTGACGGCACAGCGGAAGGCGCCGTTTCCGCCGACGGACGCGTCCACGGCAGCTATCTGCACGGCCTGTTCGCCTCCGACGATTTCCGCAAGGCGTTCCTTGCGCAACTCGACATCGCCGCGGCGGATCAGCCCTACGGCGCCAGGATCGAGAGCGCACTCGACGCGCTGGCCGAGCACATCGAGAGCCATCTCGATGTCGACGGTCTGCTCGCGCTGGCGCGCTAGATTAGCGCGACAGCACTGCGGACAGCCGCGACCACTCGGCTTCGTCACCCGGCAAGCCGAGACGCAGCCATTGCGGTTGCTGCTGAAAGACACGCGACCAGATCTGGCCGCGGGCCAGCTTCTCCTGTGCGGCCCGCGCATCGCCGACATCATAGAGACGGAACAGCGGCGTGCCGCCGACCAGCGTCCAGCCCTGCGAGCGCGCTGCCGCGTCGAGCCTGACGCAGTCGTCCGCGAGCCGTGCCACCGTCGCCTTTGCCCAGTCCCGATCGAGCAACGCGCGGCGCCCGATCGCAATAGCGGCCCCCGAGACCGGCCATGGGCCCGCCATCGCCGCAAGCGCCGAGATATCCGGTTCGCTGCCAATGGCGAAGCCGAGCCGCAATCCGGCAAGTCCATAAAACTTGCCGAAGGAACGCAGGATCACGAGCCCACCTCGTCCCGCTTCCGGTGCGAGCGAGATATCGGGTACGGCGTCCGCGAAACTCTCGTCGATCACCAGCCGGCCAACATGCGGCAGCAACGCGAGCAGTTCGCTCCGATCGTGGCGTCGTCCATCCGGATTGTTCGGATTGACGACGACGGCAAGATCAGCCCCGGCGAGCGCTGCGAAATCGGATGCTTCCTCGACATCCCAGCCGGCGGCCGACAGCACCGCGGCATACTCATTATAGGTCGGCGCGAGAATGCGCGCCCGACCCCGGGGCGCGAGACGTGGCAGCAGCTGAATGGCCGTCTGTGCGCCACCCAACGCTACGATCGGCGCATCGGTCGCGTAGGCCTGCCGCGCGGCGTGGTGGAGAGATTCGATGTCCGATCGTGACGGCAACGCGCTCCATTGCCGCGGCTCGACATCGAGCAGCGGATACGGCTGCCGATTGATCCCCGTCGACAGGTCGATCCAGTCGTCCGCAGCCCCGCCGAAGCGTTGCTGGGCAACATCAAGATTTCCGCCGTGCTCTCGCATGTGCCGCTCTTACAGCAACGCCAGGGCGACGAACACCCCGGCGAGCAGCGTCATGGCACGGCGATAGAGCGTCAGCCCGGCGAGGATGTCGGCAGCAGCCGGATCGCGCGCGCCCGCGTTCAGCCAGGGCTCGTCGGCGATGCTGCCGTGATAGATGCGCGGACCGCTGAGCCGCACGCCGAGCGCGCCGGCCATCGCGGCTTCCGGCCAGCCGGCATTCGGCGAACGATGCCGCCGCGCATCGCGCAGCATGCATGACCATGCCTGCGAACGGTTTGGCGCGAGTAGCACGAACAGCAGCCCGGTCAGCCGCGCCGGAATGATATTGGCGAGATCGTCGATCCGGGCCGCCGCCCAGCCGAACGCTTCGTGCCGCTCGGTGCGATGCCCGATCATCGAGTCCAGCGTGTTGATCGCCTTGTAGCCGAGGATTCCCGGCAGGCCGAACAGCGCGCCCCAGAACACCGGCGCCACGATGCCGTCGGATGCGTTCTCGGCGAGACTCTCGATGGTCGCGCGCGCGATGCCGGCATCGTCGAGCGTCGCCGGATCGC
>BFBZ01000008.1_pt88 | contig 17379 bp, 15 predicted proteins | sample 1888401 | NCBI WGS metagenome assembly BFBZ01 (sample SAMD00112614, study PRJDB3348) | symbiont metagenome | host: Chara braunii | reverse complement strand
AGCGGTCGCGGACCGTGATCGGCGCGGCGCTGCTGGGCTCGTGCTTGCTGACGCCGCAAGCGGTGCGCGCTGCGGACTGCCAGGGCAACCCGAACGCGCTCGGTACCTCGCGGACCCTCGTCGTCGACCCCAGGGAGCATCCGCGGATCGGCACCATGCAGTATCCGGAGACCTTGCCGCTCGCCGATCACGAGGTGGTGCTGACCTTCGACGACGGACCGCTGCCGAAATACAGCAACCAGATACTGGCCATCCTCGCCAGCCAATGCGTCAAGGCGACCTTCTTCACCATCGGCGCCCAGGCCAGGGCCAATCCGGAGGGCGTGCGCAAGCTGACTGCGGCCGGGCATACCGTCGGCACGCACAGCCAGAACCATCCGCTGACGATGAACAAGATGCCGCTCGAGAAGGTGCAAAAGGAAGTCGACGACGGCATCGCTTCGACGCTCGCCGCGCTCAATGGCGACAAGAGCAAGCTGGCGCCATTCTTCCGGATCCCCGGCCTGATGCGCGCCGAGATCCCCGAGGCCTATCTGGCGTCGCAGGGCATCCAGGTCTGGAGCGCCGACTTCCCGGCCGACGACTGGCGCCACGTCTCGCCGCAGCGGGTCTACGACCTCGCGATCCAGCGCATCGAGGCCAAGCACAAGGGCATCCTGCTGCTGCACGACATCCAGCCGCGCACCGTCGCGGCGCTGCCGCGCATCCTCGCCACGCTGAAGGAGCGCGGCTATCGCATCGTCCATGTGGTGCCGGCCACGGCCGACCGGCCGGCGACGCCGACCCAGCCGCAGCAATGGTTCATGCGTCCGCCGACCGAGACGGTAGCGATCTCGCGCTGGCCGAGAATTCCGAACTTCATCTTCACCGCGACCCGCACGCTGCCTGCGCCCGTGTTTGCCGACATGGACTGGCGTGATGCCGACGTCCTCGATCACGCGCAGCACGCCCGCATCGGAGCGACGGTACGCACGCAGTGGCCACAACCACAGCTCACACAGTTCGCGGCGGCATCGACGTTGCCCATTCCAGCGGCCGATGTGTTTCGCGTTCCCGAAGCGCTGGACCTGACATTGCTGGCGACCCGATCGGCGGCGAGCCGCCGCCTCGCCCAGCGCGCAACGATTGCACCGCGCGCACAGGCCATCTCCGCGCGCCAGGCCAAGCATCCGAAGCAGGCCGCGCATCAGGCTCCCGCCGCGGCCCACGGCAGAGTCCGCGGTACGCTCCAGCAGCATGCCGCGCAGCCCAATGCGAACAATGCTTCCATCCACGTTACCAAGCGCGCGCCGCGCGCCGAAGCCTCGGCGGCCGGCAAACGCGTGCCCGATTAGCGGCGCGTGATCTAGCTGGCCACGATCTTGGCGACGCAGAGCAGGATCACCAGCGCCAGAAAAAAGATGTCGATGTAGGATTTGATCTCGCCGGCATGCCTGAGCTCGGTGACATCGGCGACGATCTGCTTGCGCGAAGCCGCCGCATTGGGTCCCTCGCCAGCCGCTGCGGCCAACCGCCGCGTCTCGCCTTCCAGCCGCTCGATCCGCTGGAAGAAATAGAACGAGCGCAGACCGGAGAACGCATGCATCGCCGCATAGACCAGGATCAGGATCGCGACCGTCGCGCGCTGCTCGTACTTCTCCAGCAGGTTGAGCGTGAAATACACCAGCCCCAGGAACACGAAATTGGAGAGGGCACGATAGGCGTAGCTGGCAAGGATCATCGGACACTCCGGGTGGGGCAGGCTCGCGGCGACGCGATCGGGAGACGCGGCGACCTCCGGTCGGCAGCGCCATACCAGCAAGGCCGTGCAACGGCTACTCTACCCGGCTGGTGTTACAGAACCGCATCGATCGGAACCTCGACGTCACCAAGCGGTCTGCATCAACAGCCCATTGACGCGGCACGCCCCACTTGCGATGTAGTCCGCCCCGGACATCCCAGGGTGGTCAATGCAAGTCGTACGTTCCGTTCGCCTCTGGATGAAGGAAGGCGGTTCCGACAAGCTCTACGAAGTCGATCTGGTCGATCTGGAACGCGCCGACAACGACGCACGCTACCTGGTCAATTTTAGATATGGCCGTCGCGGCACATCCCTGAGAGATGGAACCAAGACTCCTTCGCCGGTCACCCGCGCGAACGCCGAGAAGCTGTTCGACAGTGTGGTGGTGTCCAAGATCAACGGCGGTTACCGCCGCATCGACGGCGATGCGCCACCATTGGCTGCTGGCGATGCCGGCGTCGATACCAACGGACGCGACGCGGAACTGCTCCGGAAGCTCGCGGTCTGTGCGCGAAGCGCGTGGCCCGACAAGGAGCGCGACCGCCTGTTGTGGCGCCTCGGCGTGGTCCGGCTGGCGCCTGCCTATCCCCAACTCGCCGCCTTGGCCGACAAGATTGGCGCGGCGCATGCAAGCTACAGCCTGGTGTATGCGCTGGCACGCTGCGGCGGCGCGGATGCCTTCGAAGTGTTGCGCCGCTGCGCCGACGTCAATGCCAGTCTGGTGACGCGCGATTACGCGGCCTATTCCCTCGCAAGCGAATTGATGGGCACGCGGCGATCGTCGCCGCGCCTGTCGTTGCCGCGAACGTCAGATACCGCGGCAACGCGCGACATCGAGATGGCACTCGCGAGCGGCAATGGCGCGGGCTTGATACAAGCCCTGCTGGCGGCGAACCCGGCGCATCCGGGCTTCGCCAATCAGTTTCTGATCGCGATCGCCCATCATGCACTCGCAGACGCCGCCGCGCGCAAGACGCTGCTCGCGGCCGTGCACGCGATGAGCCCGCGCCCGCCTTTCGTGCAGGTGCTGCGGCGCCTGTTCAAATATGCCGATCTCACCGACGACGGCCCGCTGTTCGCCGCGACGGCACGGCAATTCGAGCTGGCGACGCCGATGTATTATCGCGGCCGGATCTACAACGACCGCGTCTGGATACCAGGTTCCCGCCAAGCGCTGAAGCTCAGCGAGGAACAGCAGAGCGCGGCCCCGCGCATCGCGCTGTCGGACCAGACCCTGCTCTACTTCAAGCGGCGCGCCTGGCGCATGCTGCGCAAGCGCGCCGAGCTCGGACAAGACGCATTCACCGCGATGGCGAGCGAGCTCCTCCTCGCCTTCACCGACGCCGACGGCATCAAGCCGGCGACGTGGACCGAGCATGTCAGGATCGACGGCAGCTTTCGTCCGATCCCCCATTCCACCGAAGCGCTCAGCCGCGTCTGGAGCGTCAGCCACCTGCTGCACACAGCGGCTCCAACCAGCCGGTTCTATGACAAGGCGCTCACACATCGCCATGTCGGTGCGCGCGCGCCAGGACAGCGCGAGGAAGTTTTCCCGGCGTTGTGGGATGCCCAGCCGCAGCGGCTGCTGCGCATTGCGGCACTGGCGCGCAATCATGCGGCGGCGCGGTTCGCGGCCGAAGCATTGCGGCAAGGTCCAGCACGTCCCGATGCGATGGATATCGCCGCGATCGGCGGCCTGCTGGCCTCGCCCTATCCTGAAGTCACCACGCTCGCGACCGCGATCGCGCGTCGTCTGATCGATACCGGCAAGGCCGATGCAGTATTGATCGCTGCGTTGCTCGAAGCGAACGCGCAGGACATGCGCGAGCTCGCGATCCGCGCCATCGACGACCGCGGCGACTGGCCGTGGGCCAACCCCGCCCTTGCACGCGCCGCGCTGACGAGCCCGTACGACGACGTGCAACGCCGAACGCGCGGATGGCTGCGCGATCGCGCACCCTCGATGGACCTACGCGCCCGAGCGACGGAAGCGTTCGCGGCGTGGCTCACGCAGCTGCCGGCCGAGCTAGACGATACACAGCGCGCCGGCCTCACCGCAGCGCTCGCGCTGCTGCCGGAGCTCTGGCCGGATCACGACTGCCCGCTGCAGCGGGAAGTTATCGAAAGCCTGACCGGCCACGCCAGCCCCGACGTCCAGGCGGCCAGCATCCAGCTCATCGCCGTGACCGCAACGCGGCCCAGCGACCTGCCGGAAGCATTCTGGCAGGCGATCCTGCAGGCCGATGCGCCAGAAATCCGCATCGCCTCGATGCGCCTGCTGGCGCGGCTCGACGACGCCGCGCTGGCACAGCATCGCGATGGTATCGCACTGGCGGCCACTGGCGATCATGCCGGATTGCGCGCCGCTGCGCGGCCGCTGGTCGCACGTCTCGCGGCGACCGATGAGGCTTTCGCCTTCCGGCTACGCGACGCACTGATGGCGGGCTTGTTCCGCACCGAGCCGGTCGAAGGCCATGCCGCCGACATGGTCACACTGTTCGTCGAGGCCCTGCCGGAGGCCGCGGCCGGCATCGACGATGGTACGCTGTGGCGCCTGCTGCAGGCGCGCGCCGCCGGCGCCCGCATGCTGGGCGCAAGGCTGCTGGAGAGCCGCGACCCGTCGCACTTCTCGGTCCGACAACTCGCCCGCCTCGGCAACCATCCATTCGCCGCCGTGCGCCGCTTCGCGCTTCAAGCATTCGCGGCCGACGAGCCGCGCTTCCGCGCCGACCCACAGAATGCCGTGCTGCTGGTCGAAAGCGAGTGGGACGACGTGCGAACGACCGCGGTGAACCGCCTCACCGCATGGCCCAGCGACGCTCTGCCCGCGGCCGCGTTGGCTGTGATGGCGGACTCGACCGTGCCAGCGGTGCAGGACGGCGCGCGCCTTCTGCTCCGGCGCAGCCTGGCCGACGGCGATATCGCCGAGGTGCTGGGGCGCGTGCTGGAGCACCCCTCCGGCAGCTTCCATCTCTTCGTCACCGAGCTGATCACCGGCGACTCGCTGGCGGACGCTGCGATCTTCGCCAAGTTCCTCACCCAGGCCCGCATCATCCTGATGCAGATCAACCGCGGGCGCATCGCCAAGGACCGGATATTCACGGCATTGCGCAACGAAGCGCTGGCACACCGGGACCGTGCTGCGGCGATCGCGCAACTGCTGCACGACTTCACGCTCAGCGTGACGCTGCGCGACAAGGCCCCGGCGCTCATCATCCTGCGCGACATCGCGCATGCTTGGCCGGATCTTCCGCTGCCCGTCACCGTGGCCCGCGCCGGCCGCGCGCCGTCGGGCGGCGGATCGCAAACCAGCGGAACCGCCGCATGAATTTCGCATATCGATTTCTCGGCAGCACCAGCGCCTCGTCCGATGCCGCTTCGTCGTCGTTCGCCTTCGCGCCGGACACGCTGCGCCAGCCGACATTCTTCACCGGCAAGGTCGCGCGTCACCTCGCATTCCGCGAGGCGATCTCCGCGCTGCATCATGTCGTCGTCTCGGACCTGCGCTTCAAGCCGCGCGACCGCACCGCCTATTTCGAATGGCTGAAGCAGAACGAGGCCAACTTCCTCGCCCAGGCGACCGCGCAGTCCGCTGCGCTCAAGCCGCGCATCGCGGAATTGCAGGATCGGATCCGCGGCATCGACCGCGATCGCGACCGGTTGATGAAGCCGTTCTGGGCGGCACGGCAGTCCTATTTCAACTACCTCTACAAGCAGAACCGCGACGCCTGGATCGTGCTCGATCCGGTGATCACGGTGCATCCGGACGAGATCTTCTTCGAGTGCTTCAGCCTCGACGAATCGAGCTACGGGCGGCTGTCGTGCGACCATGACGTGTTCGAGAACCTTGGCGAGATGGCGTTCGGGACCACCAATATCGACTACAGCCACGCCCTCTACGACGAGTTCCAGAAGATCCGCTCCTATCGCGACACCACGCTGACCATCGATCCGTCCGGATTCGAGGTGCAGACCGGCGACGACCTCGACTTCCGCGAGGAGAAGATCGAGCTGCCGGATAGCTGGGTGCGCGGCTTCCTGCAGGTGTCGAGCGCCATGACCCTGCCGGCGCACGTGTTCGACCTGCATCCCGTGGACATGGCCAACATCCTCACTCGCCTCGCGCAGAAGAAGGAGAAGGCCGGCCCACGTTCGCTGCGATTCGTGCTGAAGCCGGACGCGCCTGTGGAGGTGGTCATCGAACCATGGCACGACCGGCTCGTCTTCCGTCGCTCGATCTATCGCGGTACCGCCCCCGCTGAAATCCGCATCTGGGGCCGGCGGCGGCTTTCGATCCTCGGGCGTGCGCTGCCGCTGGCGCGGTCGGTGCGGGTGCATCTGACCGGGAGCGGCCTGCCGTCGTTCTTCGTCGTCGACTTCGGCGGTCTGCGCTTCATGCTCGGCCTGTCGGGCTGGACCGCGAACGACTGGTCGTCCGCCGGACAATTCGACCTGCTCGCGCCGCGCCACAAGGTCGACAACGACACCGCCCAACGCGTTTTCGCGGCGCTCGGCAAGTCCCACGCGGCGAGCGCCGCCGAGCTGGCACGACAGACCGGTGTCGACCAGACGCTGGTGCACGCGGCGCTCACAGCCTACACCCAGGCCGGACGTGCGATGTTCGATCTCGACAAGTCGCTCTACCGGCTGCGCGAGCTGACGCGTGAGCCGCTGTCATCGGCCCAGCTGCGCTTCTCGAGCGCGCAGGAGGAAAAGGCGGATCGCCTGATCGACGCCAACCTGGTGACGATCGGCAGCATCGATCGCAATCAGGGCGCTCGCGCCATCAGCGGCAGCGTGCTGGACAACGCCCGCACCGAGCAGGTGCACCTCGTCATCGACGAGGACGACCGGCTCGTCGAGGCGCGATGCAGCTGTCACTTCTACGGCCATAACAAGATGATGCGCGGTCCTTGCGAGCACATGCTGGCGCTGCGCCGGATCTTCCATTCGCAAGTCGAGGGCGTCGCCCAGGACGGACCCGCCATCGCATGAGTGACATGAAAACTGCCATCCGCAGAGCCGGCTTGAAACGGCCAGGACAATTCGCGTATCACTGCATTCGGAAGGGCGCAGGCCGGTCAGGACCTTGCAACCCGGGCGGCGTATCGCCGTCCTTGCACCATGACCATGCATGCGTCACTGGCCCGATCTTCACTGGGCCGGGGCAGTCCACCCGTACGCAATCGCAGAATGGGTTCCTTGAACCCAATTGCGTACGGGTGGACGCCCCGGCGTCGAGTGGATCGATCCAGTTCTTAGAAGAGACGAAGGCAATCCGGCCTGCGCCCTTTCCGATCCCCCTCCGCGATACCGCCGCCACGCTCCTGACCGGAGGGCCGGCCGCGTGAATGAGACCGTTGCTCCGGGCACGCTGACGCGTCAGGAACTGTACGACCGCATCCGCCAGTCGTCGAAGGACGAGGTCATCCTCGAGGAGATGATCCGGCTCGGTTTCTGGCCCGACGGCGAGGACGCGCCGGCGCCTGCCGCAGATATGATCCGCGCCCGCGGGGATGCGATGCGCGAGCTCACCGAACTGCAACGCCAGAACGCCACGCTCGGCGATCCCGCGCGCGCGCTAAAGGAAATGCACAAGCGCCGCAAGGCCGAGGCGATGGCGCGGCGGCAAGAGACCAAACGTCGCAACGCCGAGGCGCGGCAAAGCCGGGCCTTTGCCTGGCACGATCGGCGCAAGCGCGATGTGCTCTATCTCGGCGAGGACGTCTCGCGCGGCCTTCACACCCGCACCACCACGACGCCCCTGCGCGACGGCCTGCCCCCGCTCGCCGATGCCAAGGCGCTGGCTGACGCGATGGGCGTGCAACTCGGCGAACTGCGCTTCCTTGCCTTCAACAGGAAGGTGACGTCGGTCAATCACTATCAGCGCTTCACGATCCCGAAGAAGAGCGGCGGCGAGCGGTTGATCTCGGCACCGATGCCGCGCCTCAAGCGCGCGCAGTATTGGGTGCTGGACAACATTCTCGCGCGGGTGCCGCTGCATGATGCAGCGCATGGATTTGCGCCTGAGCGTTCGATCCTGACCAATGCGCGCAACCATGTCGGCCGCGACGTGGTGATTAATCTCGATCTCAAGGATTTCTTCCCGACCCTGACCTATGCCCGCGTCAAGGGCCTGTTCGAGGCGCTGGGCTACGTGGAGGCGGTCGCGATCCCGCTTGCGCTGTTGTGCACCGAACCAATGGTCGACGAAGTGGCGCTCGACGGCGAGCGACATTTCATCGCGGACGGTCCGCGGCTGCTGCCGCAGGGCGCGCCGACCAGCCCGGCGATCACCAACCTGATTTGCCGCAAGCTCGACCGGCGTCTTGTCGGGCTCGCGCGCGTCCTCGGCTTCGTCTACAGCCGCTACGCCGACGATCTGACCTTCTCGGGCTCCGGCGAAGCGGTGAAGAAGATCGGCACCTTGCTCAAGGCCGTGCACGGCATCGTCGCGGCCGAGGGGTTCAATATCCATCCGGACAAGACGCGCGTGATGCGCCGCTCATCGCGCCAGGAGGTCACCGGCCTCACCGTGAACGAGGCGGTGGCGGTGCCGCGCGACCTGTTGCGCCGCTGCCGCGCCGTGCTGCAGCAGGTCGAGCGCCACGGGCCGGTGGGCAGACATTTCGGCCCCGGCCGGGACGTGATCCGTTCGCTGCTCGGCTTCGGCCATTTCGCCGTGATGGTCGATCCGGAGAGCGGCGCACCCCTATTGCAGCGCGCGCAGCGCCTCGCCGCGCAACACGTACCCACTCGTTCGGTGCGGCCCCCGACCCGCAGTGCATTCCGCAAGGCCGCGGCCGCCGGCCAGACGCCGCCCGGCCGGCAATGGGCTCCCGCGGAGCGGCCACCGCCACCGCCCGACCCGGTGCTGGTCGCGCTGGCGCGGCAGGACGAAAAGAAGCGGGCTGCGCAAGCGCGCGCTGCAGCGCCCAGCCCGTCGCGCATGCCCAATGTGCCACCACCACCGGCAAGCGTGACGCGCGCAGTCGGTCCGCAGGCGGCTCCCGCGGCGGGACCGGTGACCGCGCCTGGCAGGAAAAGGCCGCCGTGGTTCATCACCGCATTGGTGATCCTGGTGGCCCTCGCCCTGCTGCCGCTCCCCGGTGGCCCCGCGATCGCCGGCGCGATGTTGCTTCTCTACTTCAGCCGATGGTGGAGACGGTGAGCCAGCGCTCCGGGCACGAAAATCCGCAACGGCTATCCGGTTCATCAGCCGCGTGACAATGATTGCACCGAAATACTATTGGGTCGCCCGAACCGCGCTTTCCGAGCAATAGCCTAGCGGCGAGCTACGCCGGGATCGATCGAGCCGGACCGCCTTCAGCTCGCCTGCACCGCGATCTTGTTTTGCGCGATGATGGCTTCGGCCCGCGCGAGATTTTCCAGCAGGCGCTGGCTGGTCAGGACAAGGAAATAGTAGCCGAACTGCGGGTTCTGGAAGTAGATCTCGAGCAGCTTCTCATAGGTAATGGCCAGAACGTGCCCATCCTCGATGCATTCGATCGTCGCGGTTCGGCGGTTGTCGGGCGTGAGGAAGCCGAGTTCGCCCATCAGGCGGCCCGGTGGAACATCGACGTTGATTTCGACAACCCGGAATTTTCCGGTAACCGTCAGCAACATTTCGTTGGCTGCGTCACCCTTCTTCATCAAGGTATCGCCCTTGCGATACTTGCGCTGGCTCATGAACGGCTTGAGCCACTCCATCGACATGTCGCCCTGTGTCGCCGTGCGCGCCTTCTTCACCAGGGCGAGCATTTGATGAAGGCGGTAGGCGTTGATGGGTACCATCAAGAGATAAAGAAGAAATGTTGTGATGGCTCCAGTGAGCGCACCGAAGATGGCAAAGAATACGCAACCGATCATGTTGGCGACCCGGAGCGGGACCATGGTCTGCGTCAGAAGGGTGGCGACAAAGAAGCTCGCTCCGACCAGGGCGAACATGTTTGCCAGGGTGATGTTGTGCAGAAAGATTTCCAGCAGGCGGCTGAAGATGGCGTTCCAGGTCACGTCATTGGGATCGAGACCGATCTGAACCAGAATCTTCGCGAACCTGAGGTTGTCGGTTGCCGCATCGAGGATGCGATCCAGTATGCTGGACACGTCTGCGCTGAGCATCATTTGGTTTCGCCAAAGTGTTGTAAGCCGATACCGGCAGGGTCTATTCCGGATCAAACCATTGCGTCCGTCAAGTCGAACGAAAGACTCGCCGAAATATGGAGCGGACGCATGGGCTTGACCGGCATGCAGAGAGATCGCATGGCGAGATCAAAATCCGACGTTCGTGGCACCGTACTCAAGGATTCGTCAGCGCTTTTGGGATGCGATGTCGGACACCTTCACCACCAAAGATTCCAACTCACCACCAACGTGATTCCAAATCTCGGCATGCGCGAGTTGAACCCATGCACGCAGGTTCTGAACAACCTGCTCATCATCGCAGGCGCGACCTGAAGAAATCGTGACGGGACCGAGATCCCGCACCGCGGGTCTCCCAGGCGGATCGCGAACACGCACTAGCAACGCGAGCGCCCGGCGTCGGAATTCGCAATGCGTGCGGCTGTCGTGATCGAGCCCGGCTACGAGGTCCCATAGCCCGGCGACGTCCCAGGCATCTGCCTCGCCCCATTGGCATGGCGATGGCACCACGCCTTGGCGGCCGCCATGTCCTCGATTCCGTCCGCCTGCACGGCCAAGTCCGCGCTCAGTACATCGCGCTGGCGCATCGAGAGCGACTCGGAATCAGAGGAATGGAGAAGGTCGTCAGCTACGATGGGAGCCAGCGGTTCGATGACCGTCTCCCGGGCTTTGCGGGCGAACAGTGCCTGAACGCCGCCTCAGAACGGAGTGGTACCTTCCCGGACACATCCGGGAAAGGTCAATAATTTCAATGTAAAATGGAGATTATGGTGCGCTCGGAGGGACTCGAACCCCCACGGTGTTACCCACTGCCACCTCAAGGCAGCGCGTCTACCAATTCCGCCACGAGCGCTAAGGATGTCGGATGGAACCCTAAGGCGCCGCCGCATCGAGGGGGCCATGTAACAAATCGCGGATGCAGGGACAAGGCGATAAATGCGCGAATTAACTGCGAACTCCGGGAGATTTCGGCAGCATTTGCTTGACCTCGACCGCAATCCGGTTGCGGTCGACCAGAACAACGCCGCTGGCCACCGGCAGGTTGTTGGCGAGGATCTTGACCTCGTCGGCCTCGGTGGCATCCAGTTCGATGATGGCGCCGCGGGAAAGCCGCATGACCTGGTGAATCGGCATGGTGGTGGTGCCAAGGACCACCATGAGATCTACGCTGACTTTATCGAGGGTGGGCACTTCTGAACCGCCGAACGGGAACTAAATTGTGGGTTCACCTGACCACGTTAGGGTTAGCTAATGGTTAATGACCGCCAAAACCTCGATTTGACGACGTTTGCGCGCCCTTCGGGCGGCGGCGCGGTCGAATGGCGGATTTCGGATCGTGCGGTGCCCTACCCCGATTCTCTCGCCGCGATGGACGCCCGGGTGGCGGCAATCGCTGCGGGCGAGGCGCCGGAGTTGGTGTGGCTGCTTGAGCACCCGCCGCTCTACACGTCAGGCACCAGCGGCAAGGCCGGCGACCTGCTTGACCCGCGCTTTCCGACCTTCCAGAGCGGCCGCGGCGGTCAGGTCACCTATCACGGCCCGGGCCAGCGGGTCGGCTATGTGATGCTCGACCTCAAGCGGCGCCGGCCGGATGTGCGCGCCTATGTCGCCTCGCTGGAGGAATGGATCATCCGCACGCTCGCCGCCTTCAACGTCCGCGGCGAGCGCCGCGAGGACCGCGTCGGGGTCTGGGTGAAACGCCCGGACAAGGGCGTGGGCCATGAGGACAAGATCGCCGCGATCGGCGTACGGTTGCGCCGCTGGGTCTCGTTCCATGGCATTGCCATCAATGTCGAGCCAGACCTGTCGCACTTCCAGGCGATCGTGCCCTGCGGCGTGGTCGATCCGCGCTACGGCGTCACCTCGCTGATCGATCTCGGGCTGCCGGTCACGATGGCCGATGTCGACATCGCGCTGCGCCAGGCGTTTGTCGAGGTGTTTGGAGATATCGCGGCGCGCCTGCCGGAAACCGCAATCTAGCCAGGCTTCCGAGGCGTCGCGACGGCGTGATCAACGACAGGTCTTGCCCGATCGCGGCTGCCCGCGTGACGGCCAGCAACGCGCCAATAGGCGACCCCTGCAGCAAATCCGGCGACGCCAAACAGCAGGCTGATCACCGGATTCCAGGAGCCGTTGACGCCCATCAGAAGGCTGATGCTGGCTACTCCGATGCCAGCGCCAACGAAGCTGAAGAACAGGACCGAACGAATCGCAAGCCGCTCGCTAAGCCAGATGACCAGACCGGCCGGAGCGGCCGTCAGCACGCCTATGACGACGAAGTCGATCAGCGCGAAAAACAGAAGTGCAAGGCCGCCCTCGAGGAATCTCGTCAGATCGCGACCCGAGGCGATCGCCAGAGCGACGAGCCCTAAGCCACTCATAACCGCCGTTGCGGCGCCGCAACCGGCCAGCCATCCCATCAGTGGGCGCGAACACGAACCAGACGACATCCCGCCCCTCCCCTACAAGATCGCCTCGAACGCACTGCGCAAGGTCTCGTGTCGGAACACGAAGCCGTTGCGGAGCGCCTTGTTCGGCAGCACACGCTGACCGCCGAGCAGGAGTTCGTCGGCGAAGTCGCCGCCGACGGCGCGCAGCAGCGCGGCAGGCACGCGGAAGATCGCGGGCCGGTGCAAACGGCGGCCGAGCTCTTCGGTGAATTTCGTGTTGGTCACGGGGATCGGCGCGGTCGCGTTGATCGGACCGGACAGCGCGGGTTGTGCGATCACATGCGCGATCAGCCGCACCAGATCGTCGCGCTCGATCCACGACATCCACTGCTTGCCGGAGCCGAGCGGGCCGCCGAGACCGAACTCAAACGGTGTCAGCATCCGCGTGATGAAGCCGCCGTCGGTGCCGACCACGAGTCCGATCCGCAAATACGCCACCCGCACGCCGTGATCGGCGGCGGGCCTGGCGGCATTCTCCCAGGCCTCGCATAGCTCGTGGCTGAAGCAGGCATGGGATTTCGCCGACTCGGTCAGCACCTGGTCCTGCCAGAGCCCGTACCAGCCGATCGCCGAACCGCTGACCAACACCTGCGGTTTGCGTTCGAGGCGTGCGATCAGCTTGACGACATCAGCGGTCATGTCGACACGCGAGGCAATGATCTTGCGCCGCTTGCCCTCGGTCCACAGGCCGTTGCCGATCGGCTCGCCGGCGAGGTTGATGATGGCGTCGATCCCCGAGTCGGAAGGCAACTGGTCGAAGCTAGTGATCAGCATCACCGGCGGCGGCAGCATCTCGGCCTTGGCCGGATTGCGGATCAGCGCGATCACCTGGTGGCCCGACGCGGTGAGGCTCGCGACCAGGCGGCTGCCGATGAAGCCGGTCGCGCCGGTGACCAGAACGGTCTGCCGCGCAGGCAATTTTCCGACCAGCGTCGCGGCCGGCACGCTTGCCATCCGTCCCAGGCGTCGGGACGCGGCAAAATCCCGTGCGCCGAACAGCGCGGCGCCAAAGGCTGCCGCCGTCGCAAAGATGCTCAGGAGCCCGGCATAGGCAGGTGCGATCCCGGTCGGCCGCATCGCCCATCCGATCAGCACCGGCACCAGAAGTATGAGGATCGCGCCGTAATTGATCGCGAGCAGCGTATGATTGATCCGCTCGCTCGGCGGCAGTTTTCGGCTCAGATCCTCCTCCACGAAGTCCATAAGCGTGATAACGACCTCGACAACCAGCAAGGCCATGATGGCGATCGCAAAGGCGCCGTGCACCTCGAGCCAGCCGAGCAACAGGAACAGCAGCGCATAGAGCATGTTGCGCACGCTGTGCAGCTGCAGCTCATGTCGCTGCGACGGACGCCACGCCAGCCGCTCGGTGAACTCGTGGTGATAGAAGGTGTCGAACGCGCCCATCGCGATCTGGATAGCGACCAGGATCCACAGCAGCGGTGTCATGACGAGGCCTCCCTGAACACGGCGGACTGCCGCAGCAGCCGGCCAAAACGCGGGTGGATGATCTCCAAGGTGAAGCGGAAGTCGCCGCAGCCGAGATCGGAATGGGTCACGGTGAGGTCGCCCGGCGTGAGCCATTTGGGCAGCGACAGCCGGAACGCACCGAGCTGCAGCGAATAGCCGACGCTGTGAAACACCAGCGCCTCGTGCTCGACCGCGATCTTGAGCGCCATGCTGACACCGAAGCCGATATATTCCTCGAGCCCGCTGGGCCCGGCAAAACGCTTGGCGGAATGGATCACCTGCGGGAAGCCGTCGCGGCGCGCGCAGATACGGGTCCAGATCTGGCCGCCGCTCGCGGCATCCTCGGTGACCGTGACGATCATCGGCACGCGCGTCTCGCTGCCGGTCGGAAGCGGCCCGCCGATCAGCCGCGCAGCCTGCGCCAGCCACCAGCCGGCGCGGCTGCTCGAGGCCTCCTCGACCTCGCCGACATAGACGACGGTGTTGCCGTCCTCGAAGCGCTTCGAGAACCGCCGCCAGATCGCGACCGGCAGGCGGCCCCAATCCTCGTCCGACAGCAACGCGCGGAAGCGATGGTCATCGAACAGTTTGGTATCGGAAGCCGGCGCTGTCTTTAAGGTGGATATCCTTGCTGACGCCATCGCACACTCCCGTTACGCTGCGGCCCCTATTTGGCTCTGCCTGTCGGCAGAAAACTCACGATCTTCTCGCCGAGCCTGATCAGCGCGACGAGGCGCGGCCGCGGCACGTTGAGCATCTGCGCGTACCAGCGGTCGACCAGCTCGGTGAATGTCAGCATCTCCTTCAGCCGTTTGCTGGCGAGTGGGCTGATGCTCGGATCATCGGCCGCGTCGGAGACACAGTCGCGCAGCGCCGCAAGCGCGGGATCGATCTCGCGCTCCTTGCGCCCGGCCGCGATCTTCGCCGCGACCTCCCAGATATCGGTCTCGGCCTCGAAGTGGTCGCGACGGTCGCCGAGGATCGGCACCCGCCGGATCAGCCCCCAGGACAGCAGTTCCTTGATCGAATTGGAGACGTTGGAGCGCGCCATGCCGAGCGTGTCGGCAATGTCCTCCGCGGTCATCGGCGCTTCCGCAAGGTAGAGCAGCCCGTGGATCTGGCTGACGGAACGGTTGACGCCCCATTCGTCCCCCATGTCGCCCCAATGCAGGATGAAGCGCTCGACGACGGCGGGGAGTTTCTTCTTGGCGGTTATTTCTGTCATAACAGAAATATCAGATTATTCGGACTGGAAGTCAAGGGCCGCCGAAAGCCGTCCGGGCACGAACGTCGTCGATGGTGAGATGGATGACTTTGCGGACGGTCAGACTGTCGGCAGGAAGGCGAACCACTCGCCTGCCCCGCGCAGATTCAGCAGATCGGACGTACCGGCATCTTCCTGAACACTGTCGACACGCGCCGAGATCGGGCCACGGCCGCACGCCTTGATCATGTCGGAGACGACGCCGTCGGGACCGGCGAACACCGCCTCAACGCTGCCGTCGCGGCGGTTGCGGACCCAGCCTTCAAGGCCGCGCGAGTTCGCATGTTCGTGAACCCAGGCGCGATAGCCGACGCCCTGGACGCGTCCAGTGATCATGACGTGGCGGATCGAGCCGCTCACTTCTTCAAGCCGAGGAATTCGCCGCTGCGCGCCTTGATCTCGGCCTCGCGCATCATGCGGCCGGTCAGTTCGGAAGACGCAATGCCCTTGAGGTTCTTCGGCGAGGTGCCTTCGCGCAGCGCCTTCAGCGTCTCGTAGACGGCCTGAGTCGCCGCGGCGAACGGCGCGTGGCCCTGCAGCGCGACCCTGACGCGCTGGCTCGCCAGATAGTCCAGCGCGGTCATCTCCTCCGGCGCGCCGCCGAGCACGATCGGCAGCGTCGTCGCGGCCGACAGCGCCTCCAATTCGCCACGCGATTTGATGCCGGTGAAGAACAAGCCGTCGACGCCGACCGCCTCGTAGGCCTTCGCGCGCGCGATCGCATCGTCGAGATTGGTGATCGAGACGGCGCCGGTGCGGCCGAGGATGACGAGCGACGGATCGCTGCGGCCGTCGAGCGCGGCCTTCATCTTGCCGACGCCTTCCTCCAGCGAAATCAGTTGGGTCTTGGCTTCGCCAAACGCCTGCGGCAGCAGCGTGTCCTCGATGGTCAGTCCGGCGGCACCGGCGGCCTCCACTTCCTGGACCGTGCGGCGAACGTTGAGCGCATTGCCGTAGCCATGGTCGGCGTCGACCAGCACCGGGAGCGTCGACGCACGCGACATCCTCCGTACCTGCTCGGCAAACTCGGTCAGCGTGATCAGCGCAATGTCGGGATCGCCGAGCACGGCGAGCGAGGCCACCGAGCCGCCGAACATGCCGAGCTCGAAACCGAGATCTTCCGCAATCCGGACCGAGGTCGCGTCATAGACCGAGCCCGGGCGAATGCAGGTGGATCCGTTGAGGATCGACCGCAAGGCTTCGCGGCGTTTGCGGAAGGCCATGGTGTTGTCTCCCTCCACGTCATTGCGAGGAACGCAGCGACGAAGCAATCCATCTCTCATCATACGCTTACGCGGTCAGATGGACTGCTTCGCGGAGCCTGTTATCGGGCGCGCGTTCGCGCGACCCGTTGGCTCGCAATGACGAGTTTATGCGAACTCCAGGATCAGCGCATCGACCGCGAGCGTGGCCCCGGCGGCGGCGTGGATCTTCTTCACCGTGCCGTCGCGCTCGGCGCGCAGCACATTCTGCATCTTCATGGCTTCGACGACTGCCAAGGTCTCGCCGGCCTTGACCTCCTGCCCCTCGGTCACCGCGATCGAGACCACAAGTCCAGGCATCGGGCACAGCAGCTTCTTGCCGGTATCGGCCGCCGAGGTCACCGGCATCAGCCGCGCCGAGGTCGCCTCGGTCTCGGTGAAGACATAGACCGGCACCTCAAAACCCTGATGCGCGAGGCGGAAGCCGTTGTTGATCGCCCGCACCTGCACGGCGACGAAATTGCCGTCGATCGTTCCCTGCCAGACCGGCTCGCCCGGTGCCCAGCTCGACACCAGATTGTGCGGATTGCCGGGCAGCCCGTCGGCGCCGATGAAGCGCACCGCGATGGCGTCATCCTCGCGCGCGACGTCGAGCGCGATCTCGGCGCGATCGAGCCACACTGCGCGGCGGCGCTCGCGCTGCACCACGCGGCCACCCATCTGGCCGGTAATCTGCCGCTTGCGTTCGCCCAGCACGTGGTCGATGGCGGCACCGACGGCGGCCAGCCGCCGCGCGATCTCTCCCTCGGGCGCGCGCGCCGAAAATCCCTTGGGGAATTCCTCCGCGATGAAGCCGGTCGAGAGCCGGCCCTCGCGCCAGCGCGGATGGTTCATCAACGCCGACAGGAACGGGATGTTGTGCCTGATGCCATCGACATAGAAGGCGTCGAGCGCGGTCGCCTGCGCCTCGATCGCGGCAGCGCGCGACGGGGCGTGGGTGACAAGCTTGGCGATCATCGGATCGTAGTAGATCGAGATCTCGCCGCCTTCCTGCACGCCGGTGTCGTTGCG
>BFBZ01000007.1_pt621 | contig 17381 bp, 16 predicted proteins | sample 1888401 | NCBI WGS metagenome assembly BFBZ01 (sample SAMD00112614, study PRJDB3348) | symbiont metagenome | host: Chara braunii | reverse complement strand
ACCGCGTTGAGCTTGCCGTCGGTGCCCTTCAGCGTCGACTTCTCGACATGGGTGGCGCTGCGTGAGCGCAGGTAGTAGGTGGTCTTCAGGCCACGCTGCCAGGCCAGCCGGTAGAGCTGGTCGAGCTTCTTGCCCGACGGGTTGGCGATGTAGAGGTTGAGCGACTGCGCCTGGTCGATCCACTTCTGCCGCCGCGCGGCGGCCTCGATCAGCCAGGACGTATCCATCTCGAACGCGGTGGCGTACAGCGCCTTGAGATCGTCCGGCACGCGGTCGATCTGGCCGACACTGCCGTCGAAATACTTCAGGTCTGATATCATCACCTCGTCCCACAGGCCGCGGGCCTTGAGGTCATGCACCAGCGCGGCGTTCACCACGGTGAAGTCGCCCGACATGTTCGATTTGACATAGAGGTTCTGGTAGGCCGGCTCGATCGACTGCGCCACGCCGCAGATGTTGGAGATCGTCGCCGTCGGCGCGATCGCCATCACATTGGAATTGCGCATGCCGACGGTCTTGACCCGCGCACGCAGCGGCTCCCAGTCGAGCGCGGCGGAACGATCGAGATCAAGCACGCCGCCCCGCGCACCGGCCAGATATTCGACCGAATCTATCGGCAGGATACCCCGGCTCCACAGCGAGCCGTCGAACGAGGGATAGCGGCCACGCTCGGCGGCGAGATCGACCGAGGCGGAAATGGCGTGGAAGCTCAGCGCTTCCATGCTCTTATCGGCAAAGGCCACGGCGGCGTCCGACGCATACGGCAAGCGCAGGATCTGGATCGCATCATGGAAGCCCATGATGCCGAGCCCGACCGGGCGATGCTGCAGGTTGGAGCGGCGCGCCTCCGGGATGGTGTAGAAATTGACGTCGATCACGTTGTCGAGCATCCGCACCGCGGTCTTCACCGTGCGGGCGAGCTTGGCCTGGTCGAGGCCCGCCGGCGAGACATGCGCAACAAGATTGATCGAACCGAGGTTGCAGACGGCGACTTCGGTGTCCGAGGTGTTGAGCGTGATCTCGGTGCAGAGATTCGACGAATGCACCACGCCGATGTGATTCTGCGGCGAGCGGATGTTGCAGGGATCCTTGAACGTGATCCAGGGATGCCCGGTCTCGAACAGCATGGTCAGCATCTTGCGCCAGAGGTCGACCGCGCGCAGCGTCTTGAACACCCGCATTTCACCGCGTGCGGCCTTGGCTTCATAGGCCTCATAAGCCCTCGCAAACGCCGGCCCGTACAGATCGTGCAGCTCGGCAGTCTCGTCGGGCGAGAACAGCGTCCATGGCCCGTCGGCCTCGACGCGCTGCATGAACAGGTCCGGCACCCAGTTGGCGGTGTTCATGTCGTGGGTGCGGCGGCGGTCGTCACCGGTATTCTTGCGCAGATCGAGGAATTCCTCGACGTCGACATGCCAGGTCTCGAGATAGGCGCAGACCGCGCCCTTGCGCTTGCCGCCCTGGTTGACCGCGATGGCGGTGTCGTTGGCGACTTTCAGGAACGGCACCACGCCCTGGCTCTCGCCATTGGTGCCCTTGATGTGGGCGCCGAGCCCGCGCACCCGGGTCCAGTCGTTGCCGAGCCCGCCGGAATACTTCGCCAGCAGCGCGTTGTCCTTGATCGACTTGAAGATGCCGTCGAGATCATCCGGCACGCTGGTGAGGAAGCAGGACGACAGTTGCGGCCGCAGCGTGCCCGCATTGAACAAAGTGGGCGTCGACGCCATGAAATCGAACGACGACAAGAGCTCGTAGAATTCGATGGCGCGGGCTTCGCGGTCGATTTCCCTGACGGCGACGCCCATGGCGACGCGCATGAAGAAGGCCTGCGGCAGTTCGAACCGGGTGCCGTTCACGTGCAGGAAATAGCGGTCGTACAGCGTCTGCAGCCCCAGGAACTGGAACTGCTGGTCGCGCTCCGGCTTCAGCGCGGCCGCAAGCCGCTTCAGATCGAACCGGCCGAGCTCGGGATCGAGCAGCTCGTTGGCGATGCCAACATTGATATCTGTCTCTTATACACATCTAGATGTGTATAAGAGACAGGGACCGGCTCGATGGACACGCCTTCGAGCCCGGCGCAGGCTTCCGTCACCACGCGCAGCAGCCGCGCTTCATCCAGCGGGCGCAGCTGGCCGTCGCTGCCTTTGACATGCAAGGCGGGAGCGGCCGGCGCCGCTGTCGCCTCCAACGATTCGCGGCGCGCCTTTGCGCGTTCCTCGCGGTACAGCACATAGGCGCGGGCCACTTTGTCATGGCCCTGTCTCTTATACACATCTAGATGTGTATAAGAGACAGGTCCGGGACGGCTGATGACCGTTGGTGGACATTTCGGCTGACAAAGACATTCGGCAAACCCCTTCTTGGATCTTGCTTGGATCAGGGGGCTTGGGCCGAGGGGACGCTGCATGAAAGCGGCGGACCGAGCGGCCAGCCGTCAGCAAGCGACCACCGGGACACCCCGCCCGAGGACGATTCTGGTGTCGCGGCAGGTCTCCTGGCTCCGGGTCGTCGCTTGTGTCTGCCTTCCCGAGCGCAATACACACGCACCCAGTGGACTCGTAAGACGTCAGCTCGCCGTTACAGTTGCGGGGGCAGCTCCGGCTTTGCCAACGATCTGATGACCGCGGCGCACCGGCTTCCCTCTTAGCTCCCAAACTTTGCGATCTAGGAGAACCGTGACCACTACATCTGGTATGAGCGCGCGATTCGCGTCAATAGGCGGATGAAAAAATTGTCAGCGGCGAAGGCTGAATAGCGGGGATGGCGCCGTCCGTCGTTAACAGATCGTTAAACGGCACCGCTTGTCCTCAGCTTTTCGGCGGCGTCGGGTCGTAAAAGAACCGCTCGCGGAAAATCCTGTCGCCACGCCACTCCTGCAGGGCAACTTCGTCGACCCGGCGCACATGGCCCTCATGGTCGGTGAGTTCGAAGATCCAGTGGATCGCCACATGGTCGCCCTCCACCGTGGACGCCAGCGCTTTGGAATAGACATCCTTCATGCGCGCCAGCACCCCGCGCTCACGCGCCACCAGCGCATCGCGGCCGACCCGCGGCGGCGCGCCGTTCTCCTGCATGCTGGCGTCTTCGGTGTAGTAGCGCTCGATGGCGCCGGCATGATCGCCGCTTTCAACGACAGCAATGAACTCATCGACCCGGGCACGTGAGGGCATGGCGCAACCTTTCCATCGAATCGGAAAATCTCTCCGGCGGACACCCAACCACAGGTCAGGCGACCGCGCTTGATCAGATGGAGGACGGCCGCGGCTTTCGCGAGGTCGATACGGACAATCCGCTCCGGCTCGCTCCTCTTGCTCTTGCTAATCCTCGGTACAGACCGGACGGATTCCCGACAGTTTAGACCGGGATGACCCCCGACAGGTTTCAGAGTGCATCGGCGGGAGGGGCCCGCCGATGCCATTTCAAGGAGGCCAGTCGGATGGAAGAGCGTATCCGGACGCTCCCACTCCTTCCCCTCTTCCTCCCTTCCTTTCCCTTCCTTTCCCTTCCTTTCCCCTCCCGTTCCCGCTCCCGCTCCCGCTCCCGCTCCCGCTCCCTCTCCCTCTCCCTCTCCCTCTCCCTCTCCCGCTCCTTCAATTGCAACTCAATCGCAAGTAGCTTGCCAAGCCGATCCCGTCATGCATTATGCAATTGCGACTAAGTCGCAATTGCAATTTATAGACTGTGTTGGGGGCGTGATGCTGATGTCGATGAAATGGCCGGCCGTTCTGGGCGGCCTCGCTTTGCTCCCGCTGGTTGCGACTGGTGCCAGCCGGGCGGCTGACATCACGCTACCGCTGAAGGCACCCGTCGCGCTCCCGATCTACGACTGGACCGGGTTCTATCTCGGCGGCCATGCCGGTTACGGCTTCGGACGCGGCCATACCGCGGTCCGGGATCCGGGCACGCAATCCTCAGGACAAGGCTTCGGCGGCCAGATCGGCGGCGTGCAGGCCGGCTACAACCACGTGCTGCCGTCCCACGTGCTGCTCGGCATCGAGGCCGATGCCATGCTGCCGAACTATTTCATGTCCAACAGCGCGGTGTGGACCGGCGCCAGCGCCCAGCATGGCTTCACCGAACAGGCCGACTATATCGCGACGCTGCGCGGCCGCCTCGGCTACGTCTTCGGCAACTGGATGGTGTACGGCACCGGCGGCCTCGCGCTCTCCAGCAGCCAGGTGACACGCAGTTCGCTGACATCCGACGATGACCAGACCAAGGGACTGATGCGGACGGGCTGGGCCGCGGGCGGCGGCATCGAATACGGCTTCGCCGGCGACTGGAGCGCCCGCCTCGAATATCTTCATGCCCATTTCGGCTCGTGGAGCACCGAGTTCGCGCCCGGCAGCAGCTATGCCTCCGCCATGAATTTTTCCGCGATCAGGCTCGGGCTCAACCGCAAGCTCGACGGGGCCGACATCACCGCCGCATGGGACGGCCACCCGGTGGCCGCGCCGGAGAACAGCAACTGGGAGATCCACGGCCAGACCACGTATATCCAGCAGGCCTATCCCTCGTTCCGCTCGCCCTATTCCAGCGCCAACAGCCTTGGCGGCAGCGCGCAAACCAAGCAGACCTGGAGCACCAGCCTGTTCCTCACCTTCGGCCTGTGGGACGGCGCGCAGCTCTACTACAATCCCGAACTGCTGCAGGGCTTTGGTCTCAGCGACACCACCGGGGTCGGCGGCTTTCCCAACGGCGAAGCGCAGAAATCCGATTTCCTCTATCCGCACTACAACACCTCACGGCTATTCCTGCGCCAGACCATCGGATTTGGCGGCGAACAGGAGAGCGTTGCCAGCGACTACGGCCAGATGTCCGGCAAGCGCGACATCTCGCGGCTGACCATCCAGGTCGGCAAATTCGCGGTGCACGACGTCTTCGACAACAACGCCTATGCGCAGGACCCGCGCGTCGACTTCCTCAACTGGTCGATCTGGGCCGCCGGCGCGTTCGACTATCCCGCCGACAAGGTCGGACTGACCTACGGCGCCTTTGCCGAATACAACCAGAAGCAATGGGCGCTGCGCGCGGGATATTTCCTGACCGGCAGCGAATCGAACTCGAACAATTTCGACAGCGCCGTGTTCCGCCGCGGCGCCTACGTAACCGAACTGGAAACGCGTTATGCGCTGTTCTCCCAGCCCGGCAAGGTCCGCATCACCGCCTGGCTGAACAATTCCTTCGCCGGCAGCTATCGCGGCGCAATCGACCTCACCGAGGCGACGCCCGGGCTCGATCCCACCGACGCATTGGTCGCAACCCGCGAAGGCCGCATCAAATACGGCTATGTGCTCGGCCTCGAGCAGGCGCTCACCGACACCATCGGGCTGTTCGGCCGCTGGAGCTGGAACAACGGCAAGAGCGAGACCCAGGCCTTCACCGATATCGACGCCTCGCTCTCCGGCGGCGTCTCGATCAAGGGCACGCAGTGGGGCCGCCCCGACGATGTGATCGGCATTGCCGGCGCGGTCAACGCGCTGTCGCGCGATCATCGCGACTACCTGGAGATCGGCGGCCTGGGGATCCTGATCGGTGACGGCCAGCTCAACTACCGGCAGGAAAAGATTTTCGAGGCCTACTACGCCATGAATGTGTTCGCCGGCACCGTCGCCACCCTCGACTATCAGTACATCGCCAACCCCGCCTACAATGCCGACCGTGGGCCGGTGTCGATTTTCTCCGGCCGCGTCCGCGCGGCTTTCTGACACAGCGCAGGGGAATTCGGGATCGTTACCTCCGAGGTAAGGGGTCCTTACCTCCGAGGTAATCGATCCGGCCCGCGGCTTCTTCAATATGACCGGACCCGCAAGGGACCAACCTGTTGAAGGACCATCACCATGACCGACGCCCCCAATGTCTCAGAAATCGCCGAAGGCTATATCGCGCTATGGAACGAGCGGAACGACAATCGCCGCCGCGATCTGCTGGCCTCGAACTGGACCCGTGATGCCCGTTATGTCGATCCGCTGATGAAGGGCGAAGGCCCCGATGGCATCGACGCCATGATCGCCGGCGTACAGCAGCGCTTTCCCGATTTCGAATTCGCGCTGCTGGGCAAGCCCGACGGTCATAGCAGCTTCGTCCGCTTCTCATGGGGTCTCGGTCCGCGTGGCGGCGACAATCCGATCAAGGGCACGGATTTTGTCGTGACCGACGGCGGCCGCATCAGCAGCGTCACCGGCTTCCTCGACCAAATGCCGGGCTGACGGCCCCGCCGGCCTCGCGTGGCTGGCAACGACGCGCGGACCAAACCGCGCCGCCGTTGCCGGCGACATTATGAGACGGATGGACAACTTCCGTTTCCGAGCCGGGCCGCGATAGATTGCAAACACACCGCACCTGGACAGGCGCCGCATGGATACACAAACAACAGCCGACCCGGCGGTCGACACGCGCCATCCGCTGGACGTGGCCACATCGCTTACAGCCACCGGGCCGGACAGCTGGACCGGCCATACCAGCAAGGACTACTGGGCTTTCATCGGCCAGTTCGGCGGCGCGACGGCGGCAACGCTGTTGCGCGCCGCGCGCGAACACCCCGACCGCATTGGGGACCCGCTGGCACTGACCGTGAACTACTGCGCGCCGATCGCCGAGGGGCCGATCCGGATCACTGCCCGCGCGGCAAAGACCAATCGCACCACCCAGCACTGGATCATGGACCTGTTTCAGCAGGACGGCGACATCCTGGCAACCGCGACCGCCGTGTTCGCCAAGCGCCGCCCCGGATGGACGCACGACGTCGCGCGCATGCCGCAAGTGCCCTCGCCGGATCAGTTGGCTCGTTTCCCCAGCGCCCCGTTCGCGAAGTGGGTGCAGCAGTACGACATGCGCTTCATCACCGGCAGTCCGCTGATCGGCAAGACGCCGCATGCCGAGCCGCAGCCGGCGGAATCGATCCTGTGGCTGCGCGACGTGATCGCGCGGCCGCTTGATCATCTGTCGCTGGCGGCAATGTCGGACGCGTTCTTCGGCCGGATCTTCCAGGTGCTCGGCGCGATGGTGCCGTTCGGAACGGTCTCGCTCACCACCTACTTCCATTGCGCGGCCGAAGATATTCCGGCTGGTGACGGCTGGGTGCTCGGACGCGCCGGCGCCAGTGTTTTCCGCTCAGGCTTCGGCGATCAGTCCGGCGAGTTGTGGTCGCCGGACGGCAGGCTCCTGGCGACCACCGTGCAGGCGACCTATTTCCGCGACTGGAAACCGGAAGAGTGAAGCTGTGAACGTCGCCCGGAAGAGGGAATGGCAGCTCAGTTCGCGAGCTACTGCATCGCCGCCTTCGCAAGCGCCGTGATCTTGTCCCAGTTGCCCGCCTTGATGTCGGCGAGCGGGCATAGCCAGGAGCCGCCGACCGCAATCACATTGGGTTCCGACAGCCATTCGGCGGCATTGGCCGCGCCGATGCCGCCGGTCGGACAGAAGCGGGCCTGCGGAAACGGCCCCCCCAGCGCACGCAAGGCCGGAATGCCGCCGGCCTGCTGCGCGGGGAAGAACTTCGCGATGGAGAAGCCGCGCGCCAGCGCCGCCATCAACTCGGAAGCGGTCGCGATGCCAGGCACGAACGGAAGATCGCTCGCCGCCGCGGCATCCAGCAGGTCCGGCGTCGCACCGGGACTGAGCGCGAATTTCGCACCAATCGCGATGGCCTGGGCCAGGTCGGCGGAATTGAGCACCGTACCGATCCCGACAATCGCATCGGGAACGCTCGCCACAATCGCTTTCGCGGCCTCCACCGCTGCCGCCGTGCGCAGCGTGATTTCCAGCGTGCGCACACCGCCAGCGACCAGCGCCCTTGCCAGCGGCACAGCATCCTCGGCGCGCTCGATGGTGATCACGGGAATGACGCGCGCTGCCTGGAACAACTGCAGCAGCGTGTCGTGACGAGAGGACGATGCGGTCATGGGGCGGTCTCGCGCAGGGAAACGGGTTGGGACAGATCTTTAGGCATCGCACCGAGCGGAATGATGGCGCCGGGGAAGCCGACCACGACTCCGGCGAGCCGATGGCCCGCGGTCGCGGCCGCGACGGGATCGGCCCCCGCCAGACGGGCCGCGAGATAGGCCGCCGAAAAGCTGTCGCCCGCCGCGGTGGTGTCGACAACGCGCGCCACCGGCGCGGCCGTCACCAGCTGATCAACACCGTGTGACCTTACCCGGCTGCCCGGCTCGGCCAGCTTCAGCACCAGTTCCGGAACCTGCAGCCCGTCGGCAACAGAGGCGCCGATACCCGCGCCGAACAGCAGGTCGAGGTCTTCGACCGAGGCGAGAACAATGTCCGCTATCGCAAACAGCTCGTGATAGGCACACTGCGCCATCGCGAGATCGGGCCAGTTCCGTGGCCGGAAATTGGTGTCGAACGCAACGCGCCGGCCCGCCTTGCGGGCACGCGCCAGCGCATCCGACAGCCGGCCGCGGCCAGCGGCGTCATACAGCGACAGCGTGATCCCCGAGAGATAGATCAGGTCATAGTCCGACAGCGTGTCGAGAATGACTGATGTCTGCGAAAGATCGAGCAGAACCCGCGCTGCCGAATTCTCCCGCCAGTAATAGAAACGGCGTTCACCGCCCGCATTGGTTTCGATGACATAGAGGCCGGGCAGCTTGCCGGGTATCCGCACCACATGGCGGGTGCCGATTCCCTCGGCCCGCCATCCTGCGACCATCTCGTCGCTCCAGGGATCATCCCCGAGCGCGGTGACATAATCGACCTGCGTTCCAAGTCGCGCGCAATAGGTTGCGGTATTGAGCGTATCGCCGCTGTAGCCGCGGGCGAAATGTCCGCCCGCGGTCTGCGTCAACTCGATCATGCATTCGCCGATACAGGCGATTTTCATCAGCGGAGCCTGGGGGTTAATTCACAAACGTTCCGCCCAATTCATCCTCGATGTGAATGCGGATGATGTCGTCGAAGGTCTTCTCGAACGTGGTGAAGCCCACCTTCAGCGCCCGCTCGGCGGAGAAATCGCGCGGCCAGCCCGCCACGATGCTGATGATGGCGGGATCCGGCTCGCGCCGCACCCGCGCCGCAACCTTCGGTCCGGCGATACGCGCGAGCGCAGCAATCTGCTCGCCGGTGGTGGCGGACAGGCCCGGCATGCTCAGGCTGCGACGCCAACCCAGCGTCTGCAGATCCATGGTGCCGGCATGCAGCAGGAAGCCGACCGCCGAACGCGGCGAGGCGTGCCAGTGACGCACGTCGTCGGACACCGGCAGCACCGCCTCGTGGCCGCTGAGCGGCTCGCGCAAAATGTTGGAGAAGAAGCCGGAGGCCGCCTTGTTCGGCTTGCCTGGCCGCACGCAGATGGTCGGCAGGCGGATGCCGATGCCGTCGAGGAAGCCGCGGCGCGAATAATCGGCCAGCAGCAATTCGCCGATCGCCTTCTGGGTGCCGTAGCTGGTCAAAGGCGTGAGGAAGAATTCGTCGTCGATCTTCTCATGGAACGGCGCACCGAACACCGCGACTGACGAGGTGAAGACAACGCGTGGCTTGTAGCCGCCGCCGATGGCACGGATCGCCTCGAGCAGATAGCGGGTGCCGTCGAGATTGATGCGATAGCCCTTGTCGAAATCAGCCTCGGCTTCACCGGACACGATCGCCGCCAGGTGAAAGATGGTGTCTGGCTTGCCGGCGACCAGCGGCTCAACGGCGCCAGGCATCGCGAAGTCGCAGGTCACGATGTCGGTCGGTATCGTCGTCTCGGGCTTCGCCGGCGCGACCACGTCCTGCAATGTGAGTTTTGTAATGGTGTCCTTGCCGAGCCGGCCATCGCGCACCAGACGTTCGGTGAGTTTGCGACCGACCATGCCGGCCGCTCCAAGAATCAGGATATGCAAGACGTAACCCTTTCGTGAGGTTTTGCTGTTGGGGAGCGCCTGTTCCCCTCCCCTATCTCTACTCTTTCACGGCGCCTGTCATCGCCGAAACATAGTGCTCGACGAAGAATGCATAGAGAATCACCAGCGGCAACGAGCCGACGAAGGCGCCGGCCATCAGCGCTCCCCAGCGATAGATATCGCCGTCGACGAATTCGTTGACGATCGCCACCGGCACCGTCTTGTTCGGCGTCGACGACAGCAGGGTCAGCGCGTAGATGAACTCATTCCAGCACAGCGTGAACGAGAAGATGAAGGCCGAGATCAGCCCGGGCACCGCCAGCGGCAGAATGATCTTGACCAGGATCTGCCAGCGGCTGGCGCCGTCGATCAGCGCGCATTCCTCGAGCTCGAACGGGATGGTCTTGAAATAGCCCATCAGCAGCCAGGTCGAGAACGGGATCAACAGGGTCGGATAGACCAGGATCAGCGCCATCGGCGAGTCGAACAGGCCGTAGGCCTGGATCACCGTTGCCATCGGGATGAACAGAATCGACGGCGGCACCAGATAGGCGAAGAAGATCGCGGCGCCGACCACGGCGGCGCCCTTGAACTGCAGCCGCACGATGGAATAGGCGGCGAGCACGCTGGCGAAGAGCGAGAGCGCGGTCGCGACCGTCGCGACCGTCATCGTCGTCAGCAGCCATTGCGGGTAGTCGGTCTGGAACAGCAGCTTGTTGATGTTGTCCAGTGTCGGCGACTTCACCCAGAATGGATTGTTGTTCTTGTAGTCGAGCAGTTCGCCATTCGGTTTGATCGCCGTGATCGCCATCCAGTAGAACGGGAACAGCAGGATCACCAGGATGATGCCAAGCGGGATGTAGAGCGTGACGAGGCGCGACGGCAGCGTCTCGAGATAGCTCATGCCCTCGGTGTGATCGCTGGCGTCTTTTGCGGAAGACACGTGGCCGGCAGCGGTGTCAGTCATTTTTGTTTCCACCCTGCTGCCATTTGCGCTGCTGCAACCCGAACCAGGACAGTGTGATCGCCGCCAGCAGGAACGGGATCATCGCGGTTGCGATCGCGGCGCCCTCGCCGAGGCGGCCGCTCAGGATCGCGCGCTGGTAGCTCAACGTCGCCATCAGATGCGTGGCATTGACCGGGCCGCCGCGGGTCATCGCCCAGATCAGTTGGAAGTCGGTGAAGGTGAACAGCACCGAGAACGTCATCACGACGGCAATGATCGGCGTCAGCAGCGGATACGTAATGTAGCGGAAACGCTGCCAGGGCGTCGCACCGTCCAGCGTGGCCGCCTCGTAGAGCGAGGGCGACACGGTCTGCAGGCCCGCCAGCAAGGTGATGGCCACGAACGGCACGCCGCGCCAGATATTGGCGAAGATCACGCTGCCGCGCGCCATGTTGCCGTCGCCGAGGAAATTGATGTTCTCGGTAATCAGATGCATCTTCCGCAGCGACCAGGAAATGATCGAGAACTGCGCATCGTAGATCCACCAGAACGCGATGGCGGAGAGCACCGTCGGCACGATGAAGGGGATCAGCACCGCGGCGCGGATCAGCGCCTTGAACGGCATGTGGCGGTTCAACAGCAGCGCCAGATACAGCCCGACCGCGAATTTGATGATGCTCGCGATGATCGTATAGAGCAACGTGTTGAACACCGAGAGCCAGAACACGCTGTCGTCGGACAGCCACTGGTAGTTCTCCAGGCCGACGAATTCACCTCCGCGCCCGATCCTGGCATCGGTCAGGCTGAGCCACAGGCCGAGCCCCAGCGGATAGGCCAGAAACAGAATCAAGAATCCCGCCGCCGGCAGCATGAACCAGAACGCCAGCCAGTTGCGGTTGGACCGAAGTTGCTGCCAGGCCAGCGTCAAACTCGACGGCTGCTGGCGCGACCCCGAAGAGGCTTCCAATACGGCCATATCAGCGACTACTCCAGATATCAGAGTCCGGGTGTCAGAATCCGAATGTCAGAACCGGCGATGAAGTCCGGCGCAGATGTCAAACCTGCGCCGGGACTTACTGCTTGACCTACGAGCGGTAGATACGCTTCGCCTGCCGCTCGGCGTTGGCGATCGCCCCCTTCAGGTCCTCGCGGCCGGTGCAGTAGTTGGCGTACATGTCCACCACAATGAAGTCGGCGATCGCAGCCGCAGCCTTCTCACCGAGCTTGCCGATGCCGGCCGGCGTGAGCGTGCGCTTGGCGACGTCGCGGTACGGCGTCACCTTCGGATCCGAAGTCCAGATCGGATTGGCGTCGTAGGCCAGCAGGAACGGCGAGAGGTAGCCCTGCGCTGCCGAAATCCAGGGATTGAACTGGTCGGCTTCCTGCATGAAGGCGGCGAAGGCCTTGCAGGCCTGCGGGAACTTGGTGAACTGGAAGGTCAGGATCGGGAACGACAAATGCAGCTCCGTCGGCTTTCCGACCGGACCAACTGGCATGTAGGAGTGATTCATGTCATCCGCGATCGCCTTGTTTTCCTTCTTCGCGGTGACATAGATCGAGATGCCGTTGTTGGTGCAGTACAGCTCGCCGGCGAGGAACGCCTTGTTGTTGGAGCTGTCGTTCCACGACGCCGTGCCGGGAATGAAGGTCTCGTAGAGCGCCTTGATGTATTCCAGCGACTTGGCGGTCTCCGGCGAATTGATGATGACCTTGTCGTCCTTGTCGACGAGATAACCACCGTGAGACCACAGCGCCCAGTGCAACCAGCCGTTGGCATCGCCGGACGCATGCCCCAGCGCCATGCCGGCCGGGGTGTTGTTCTTCTTGAGGCCCTTGCAGAGCTCGAGGAAGCCCGCGGTGTCCTTCGGGAATTCCTTGAAGCCGGCTTTCTCGCAGGCGGAGATGCGATAGTTCAGCAGCGCGCCGGTGGTCGCCACCGGAATGCCGACCCACTTGTTGCCGGTCTTGGCGTAGGCCTCCGCCGACGCGGCCCAGCCGCCGTATTTGCCGCCGAGATAGTTGGCGACGTCGGCCATATCCAGGCACTTTTCCGGAAACAGATGCGGCAGCGAATAGAGGCCCCACACCATGTCCAGGCCCTGGCCGGTGTTGGCGGCGACCGACGCCTTGGGCTGGATGTCGTCGTAGGATTCGTTGGAGACGTTGACTTCGACACCGGTGGCCTTGGTAAAAGCCTGCACCATGGCCATGAAGGCCTGGTCTTCGGCTTCAACGAAGCGCTTCCAGCGCAACAGATTGATCTTCGCGCCCGTCTCCGGCTTCCATTGCGAGGTCTGCGCCCACGCCTTGGCAAAGCCAAACATCTGGTCGGCAGTCATCGCCGTAAGTCCTGCGGCGGTGGCGGCGCCACCCAGCAGCAGCGAACGCCTGCTCGGATTGAAGTCAGTCATCCTCTTCCTCCTTTTACGCCGGCTTGTTGACTGCGCCGGCTGCTTCACGTCGGACCGTTGATTTTTTGTTTTGTGGACGTCTTTTCTAGCGGACGCCTTTTACAGATGTCTTGGTGCTGGCGGTGCGGGTTTCGGCCGCACCGTCGTCTTGGATGATCGCGCGCGGGAAGCGCGCTCAGAGGCGCTTCCCGGTCTCCTTGTCGAACAGATGCACGGAGCTCACCCGCGGCTTCAGCCGGATGTTCTCACCCGGACGAACGGTCTGGCGCTCGCGGAACACCGCGATGATGTCCTGATTGCCGACGCGGGCAACGATCTGGGTTTCCGAGCCGGTCGGCTCGACCACCACGACTTCGGCCAGGACGCCGTCGTCGGCGAGTTCGAGATGCTCGGGCCGGACGCCATACACCACCGGCTTGCCGTCCGAGCCGGCGGGCGCGCTCGCCAGCGGCAGCTTGGTGCCGTTCGCGGTTTCGACGTAAGGGGAACTGCTCCCGACGACCTTGCCCTCAATGAAGTTCATCGCCGGCGATCCGATGAAGCCGGCGACGAACTGATTCGCCGGACGGTCATAGAGATCGAGCGGCGCGCCCATTTGCTCGATGACGCCGTCGTGCATCACCACGATCTTGTCGGCCATGGTCATGGCTTCGATCTGGTCGTGGGTGACATACACCGTGGTGGTCTTCAGCCGCTGGTGCAGCTCCTTGATCTCGGTGCGCATGGCGACGCGCAGCTTGGCGTCCAGGTTGGACAGCGGCTCGTCGAACAGGAATACCTGCGGATCGCGGACGATGGCGCGGCCCATGGCCACGCGCTGGCGCTGGCCGCCCGACAACTGCCGGGGATAACGATCGAGCAGCGGCTTCAGCCCGAGAATGTCGGCGGCCTTGCTGACGCGGGTCTCGATTTCCGGCTTCGGCGCGCCCCGCAGCTTCATGGAAAACGCCATGTTGTCGGCGACCGTCATATGGGGATAGAGCGCATAGTTCTGGAACACCATGGCGATGTCGCGCTCTTTGGGATGCACATTGTTCACGACCCGCTCGCCGATCGAGATGGTTCCGGAGGTAATGTTCTCCAGCCCCGCCAGCATCCGCAGCAATGTCGATTTGCCGCACCCGGACGGCCCGACCAGAACGACGAACTCGCCGTCCTCGATCGGTATCGAAACCCCGTGCAGAACCTCGAAGCCGGCAAACGATTTACGCACGTCGTGAATCTGTACTGATGCCATGCAGTCCCTCCTGATTGAGTTGAGCGGGTATAGTTGAGAACTACCCTCGCTTTTATTCTTGTTTGTTAGCGATCCTGACCTTGCGGAAACGCGCCTGCCGGAGTGCGTCCGATGCATTGCGCGCCGCCAGCTCCAATCCGGTGAATATCATACCCGATTATTGCATTTTTTATTTCAGTTTTGCTGTTGGGTAAAAGTCTAAGGCGCATCGCATGGCCGCCGTTGCGAAAAATTGATCGGAATGCAGGCGCCGCCACCACGAGTTGCTGTTTGCGTGATTATGTCGATGCAACCACACGATACTCCGCCGAGCTTCACCTCTCTCGCTCGTCACCGGTTGCAGCAACCCAGATTTCGGGTCGCGCATCCGTCATCATGCCGTTGATGCGAGTCTTGAATACCAGTCTTGACTTGCCGTCACCTAACCATGCTCGTACATTGCATGCAATAGCCCGAAATGGTCGCACAATGGAACGTCCCGACGTATCAGCGACATGCATTTTGCCGCCCGTGGACCGAGAGGAACACCGAGAAAAAATGTATCATGACGGGCGACGCCGCTGTCCTTTGGCCGACGCGCAAACGACAGAGGCACAGAGATTTGAACCATCAGACGCGTGTGCACTGCGGGAGAAACAATGAAGAAGCCGGAAACTGCCTCAAAAAAACGCAATCTCCGCTCCGAGCGCTGGTTTAACGATCCCACCAACCCGGGAATGACGGCGCTCTACCTCGAGCGCTACCTGAATTTTGGGTTGACGCGCGAAGAGTTGCAATCCGGCAAGCCGATCATCGGCATCGCTCAGACCGGAAACGATCTCTCGCCCTGCAACCGGCATCATCTCGAACTCGCGCACCGTGTCCGTGAAGGCATTCGCGCCGCCGGCGGCATCGCGATGGAATTCCCCACCCATCCGATCCAGGAAACCGGCAAGCGGCCGACCGCGGCGCTGGATCGCAACCTTGCGTATCTCGGCCTCGTCGAAATCCTGTTCGGCTACCCGCTCGACGGCGTGGTGCTGACCACCGGTTGCGACAAGACGACGCCCGCCTGCCTGATGGCGGCCGCGACCGTCAACCTTCCCGCGATCGTGCTGTCCGGCGGACCGATGCTGAACGGCTGGTTCAATGGCGAGCGCACCGGTTCCGGCACGGTGGTGTGGAAGTCGCGCGAAAAACTCGCTGCCGGCGAAATCGACTATGAGGAATTCATGCAGATCGTCGCGTCCTCGGCGCCGTCGGTCGGCCATTGCAACACCATGGGCACCGCCTCGACCATGAACTCGCTGGCGGAAGCGCTGGGCATGTCGCTGCCCGGCTGCGCCGCCATCCCTGCACCCTATCGCGAGCGCGGCCAGATCGCCTATGAGACCGGCAAGCGGATCGTCGACATGGTCTGGGAAGACCTGAAGCCGTCCGACATCATGACCCGCAAGGCGTTCGAGAACGCCATCGTGGTCAATTCCGCGATCGGTGGTTCGACCAACGCCCCGATCCATCTCAACGCGCTGGCACGCCATATCGGCGTCGAGCTCAAGATCGAGGACTGGCAGAGCGTCGGCCACGACGTGCCGCTGCTGGTCAACCTGCAGCCTGCCGGCTTCTATCTCGGCGAGGAATTCCACCGCGCCGGCGGCGTGCCGACGGTGGTGCGCGAACTGATGCAGCACAAGCGCATCCACGAGGACGCCATCACGGTCAACGGCCGCACCATGGGTGACAATTGCCGGGGCGCCGTGAAGGTCGACGGCGACGTGATCTGGAGCTACGACAAGCCGCTGGTGAAGGATGCCGGCTTCCTGGTGCTGCACGGCAATCTGTTCGATTCCGCCATCATGAAAACCAGCGTCATCTCCAAGGAATTCCGCGATCGCTATCTGTCCGACCCGAAAAGCCCCAATGCGTTCGAGGGCCGCGCCATCGTGTTCGAGGGACCGGAGGACTATCACCACCGGATTGACGATCCCTCACTGAACATCGACGAGCACTGCATGCTGTTCGTGCGCGGTGTCGGGCCGATCGGCTATCCCGGCGGTGCCGAGGTCGTCAACATGCAGCCGCCGGCGGCGCTGATCAAACGCGGCATCCACGCCCTGCCCTGCATCGGCGACGGCCGCCAGTCCGGCACATCGGGATCGCCCTCCATCCTCAATGCCTCGCCGGAGGCCGCCGCCGACGGCGGGCTGGCGCTGCTCAAAACCGGCGATCGCGTCCGCATCGACCTCAACAAGGGCGAGGCGAACATCATGATCAGCGACGCGGAACTGGCCGAGCGCAAGGCCGCGCTGAAGGCCAAGGGCGGTTTCGGGCATCCGGAAAACCAGACCCCGTGGCAGGAGCTCTATCGCAACACCGTCGGCCAGCAGTCGACCGGCGCCTGCATGGAGCTTGCCACCCGCTATCAGAACATCGCCGGCCATTTCGGGGTGGCGCGCGACAACCATTGAGCTCAACGCGCCATTTCAGCGTAGCGCGGCGACTCTTTTGCTCCGTCATGGCCGGGCTAGTCCCCAGCGACTTGGCGAAGCCAAGTCGCCGTGACATCCACGTCTTCTTCGCTGAGATGCAGTTAAGACGTGGATGCCCGGCACGAGGCCGGGCATGACGAGTCAAACAACATCCGTCGCGGACGCTTGCAATGGCTGACGCAAATATCCAAGACCCATGAGGACACCATGACTGATCGACTGAAGGGAAAGCGCGCCGTTATCACCGCCGCGGCGGCGGGCATCGGACGCGCCTGCGCCATCGCATTCGCGCGCGAGGGCGCCACCGTGATCGCCACCGACATCAATGAAGCGGGGATCGCCACCCTGGGCAAGGAGGGCATTGCCGAGACCGCCCGGCTCGACGTGCGCAACACCGCCGATGTCGATGCCTTCGCCAAGCGCGTCGGCAAGATCGACATCCTGCTCAATGCGGCCGGCTTCGTTCACAACGGCACCATCCTG
>BFBZ01001283.1_pt1 | contig 17383 bp, 14 predicted proteins | sample 1888401 | NCBI WGS metagenome assembly BFBZ01 (sample SAMD00112614, study PRJDB3348) | symbiont metagenome | host: Chara braunii | reverse complement strand
CATTCGGATAAGATTATGTGATCCCGGCGTCCTAGAAGAAGCCGAGAATAATGGCACCGACAAAGACGATCGACACATAGGCCGTCATAACGCTCAGACTGTTCGCGAAAGTCATGGGATACCTCCCCAGTTTCCACGTTGCCGGACGCTATAACGCGCAAGCTAGCAGTGCGTTCCGCGCCGAAACAGTCAGCTTTGCTGTCGCGTTGCGGCCAACGTGGTTAAAAATCCTTGAATAACAATGCGTTGAAGAGTCCTTAAAGTTATTCGCCGAACGTGCGCGAATGGCGCGCAGGGTTGGCTTCGTTTGTGTCGGCTCCCTTGTCCTCGTCGCACTGGCCGGATGCGGCCGCGGTTTCATGACTGCGGAGCGCGAACCGTGGCGTGCCGAGGCCGAAAAGGCGTGCCTGAAATCCGGCGCGGTGAAAGAAACTGCCGAACTCGTTCGCATCGACCCTATCTCCGGTCCCGGAATGTGCGGCGCGGAGTTTCCGCTGAAGGTCGCGGCCCTCGGCGAAGGCAGTAGCGTTCTGGGATTTGCCGACGATCCGCGCCCGCCCGGAAACATTGCGGGTCAGATGCGCTGGAGTGTCGGGCCGCAACCCGCGCCTCAGCCGCAATCGCAATACGCGCCGTCGTCGTCCTATCCGTCGTCGCAGCCGTCGAACGCTGCGCCCGGCGGTCCGTTGTCGCTGAGCGCGCCCGGCATAGCGCCGCCGCCGGACGATGAAGATGTGGAAGCCTCGTCGGAGAGGCTGTCGTCGCCGCCGATGAGCCGCCCGCCGCAAACGCGCGCGCCATACAATTCGCAACCGAACTATTCGCAGCCTTACACACCGCCGCGTCTCGGCCCTTCGCGCGGTTCGCCCGTCAACAATGTCGGTCCTGTTGCCATCAAGCCGACCGCGACGCTCGCATGCCCGATCGTATCCGCGCTCGATCGCTGGATCACCGAGTCGGTGCAGCCCGCAGCCCAACGCTGGTTCGGTTCGCCGGTCGCGGAGATCAAGCAGATCTCGGCCTATTCGTGCCGCGGCATGAACGGCAATCCGAACGCGCATATTTCAGAACACGCTTTCGGCAATGCGCTCGACATCGCAGCGTTCACGCTGGCCGACGGCCGTCGCATTTCGGTGAAGGACGGCTGGAAGGGACTGGCGGAAGAGCAGGGCTTTCTGCGCGACGTGCAGGGGGCAGCGTGCCAGCAGTTCAACACGGTGCTCGCGCCCGGATCGAACGTCTATCACTACGATCACATTCACGTCGATCTGATGCGCCGTTCCAGCGGCCGTGTCATCTGCCAGCCAGCTGCGGTGTCGGGTGAACAAGTTGCGGCGCGAGTCTCGCCGCGCGGTTACGCGATGCGCGACAACGGCATCACCGGTTCGATCTCGCTGGCCGGCAAGCGCAAACCGCGTAAAGCCGTGTTCAGCAAGCAGGACGATGACGACTGGATCGAAGACGAGTCCAATATCAAGGACCGCGACTAGGCCGCATTATTTCTTCGCCCGGTACATGTTCAGGAAAATTTTTGTCGCGCTATCGACGACGCGCTCGATCTGCGCGGTCGATGGTGCCGGCTTTGCGTGAAAAATATATGGCTGAAACATCGTGGCCTGACACATCATCAGGAACTGCGGCGAGGCGAGGGAGCAGTCGTCGATCACGAGTTCTCCGGCCTTGACGCGCGCTTTGAGATAGTCCGCAAAGATGTTGAAGGTGTGCTCGATCACGTTCTGGTAAAAACGCTTGCCGATTTCCGGCATTCGTTCGGCGATACCCATGACGGTCCGCACGCTTGAATCGCCGCCTGGCCGGCACAGCAGTTCGACATAAGCGCGCCCGAAATCCCTAAGCGTCTTCTCGGCGGGCGCCGTCGGGTCGAAGTTGAAGGCGAGTTTGCCCAGTTCGAGCACGTCATGTTCGACAATGGCCTCGAACAGGCGGCTCTTGTCGGGGAAATAGACGTAAAGCGTGCCCTTTGAGACTCCAGCCGCGCGCGCGATCTCGTTCATGCTGGCGCCGTCGAAGCCCTGTTCCATGAACACGCGATGCGCGCCGTCCATGATCTGGCGGCGTTTGGAACTGTCATCGTCCTGTAAAATTGACGGCGTTATGAGGGCTTCGACAACCATTCGTTCAGCCTGGCTCAAGATGTGATCCCGGCGGTAAGGGGCCGTGGAGACCGCCGGATTTATTTACAATCTGTGTCCCGAATACCATTGACCGAACCGTTCGGTCAAGTTATTTTGACAGTGACAAGATGTCCCGCCGGCTCACGCGACGACGCGGCGGTTTTTTATGCGTTGAACTTTTGAGGAGGCCGGAATGGCCGCACCTGCCCGAGATCAGACCGCGCGCGTTGTTCGTCCGGAATCGGACGAATTAGCCGAGTTGCGGCCCGTGGCTCCGTCCGCCGAAAAGGAATCGCCGCGCCAGCCTGCGGAAAAGGCTCCGGCCGGACGCAAAACGGTCGATCTTCCCGGTGTCGACAAGGCCAAGGCGGCGGCGGCCGCAGCAGGCGCGAAGCTGAAAGGCAATCCGCGCGGCAAGGTTATCGTCGGCGTCGGTGCGGTCGCAGCACTCGCGCTGATCTATTTCGGCCTGCATTATTTGTTCGTCGGCCGCTATATCGTCACGACCGACGATGCTTACGTGCGCGCGAACAATTCGCTGCTCGGTGCCAAGGTGCCGGGAAACATCGCGAAGATTCTGGTCGGCGACAACAAGCGCGTCGGCGCAGGCAATATCATTCTTCAGATCGACGACGGCGATTACAAACTGGCGCTGGACAGCGCGCAGGCGAAAGTCGCGACGCAGGAAGCGACCATAGCGCGCATCGGCCGTCAGGCTGTCGCGCAGGAGAGCGCGGTCGAACAGGCGAAATCGCAGATCGCATCCGCACAGGCTGCGACGAAAAGAACCGAACTCGATTTCGCGCGTCAGCAGGAATTGAGCAGCAAAGGCTTCGCCTCGAAGGCGACTTACGATCAGTCTCTCGCCGGTCGCGATCAGGCGGTCGCATCGGTGCAGGGCGCGCAGGCGGCATACGACGCCGCCGTAGCCCAACTCGATGTCGTCAAGGCGCAGAAGGCGGAAGCCGAAGGCGCGTTGCAGGAACTGCGCGCGGCGCTGGCGAAAGCCGTTCGCGATCTGTCGTTCACCACCGTGCGCGCGCCGGTCGATGGCATTTTCTCCAACCGTCTCGTTAACGTCGGCGACTACGTGCAGGCCGGTCAGCGTCTCGGCAACGTCGTGCCGATCGACGAAGTGTTCATCGATGCCAACTTCAAGGAAACGCAGGTCGCGCGCTTGAAGCCCGGTCAACGTGTGTCGATCACCGTCGATGCGATCAGCGGCCGCACGATTGCCGGCATCGTCGATAGTCTCGCGCCGGCGGCCGGTTCGGTGTTCACGCTGCTTCCGCCCGACAACGCAACCGGCAACTTCACCAAGATCGTGCAGCGGCTGCCGGTACGGATTCGCGTTCCGATGTCGGTGGCGCGCGAGAATCTTCTGCGAGCGGGCATGTCGGTCGTTGTCAGCGTCAACACCAAGGGCGATCCCGAAGGCGTCGATCCGGTCGAAGCCCGTTAATCATCCAGGCGTGAGAGTCTGCTCATGGCTTCCGATGCAACAACCATGGATGGAGCGCCGCCGCTGAACCCGGCGTCCGAACGCGTTGACCCTAAGAGGCTGCTCGCGTTCTTCATCATGGTCTGCGGCATGTTCATGTCCATTCTGGACATTCAAATCGTGTCTGCATCGCTGTCCGACATTCAGGCCGGACTTTCGGCAAGCTCGCAGGAAGTGTCGTGGGTGCAGACGTCGTATCTGATCGCCGAAGTGATCGCGATTCCGCTTTCGGGATTTCTGTCGCGCGCACTCGGCACGCGGTTGCTGTTCGCGATTTCGGCCGGCGGCTTCACTGCCGCGAGCTTCATGTGCGGTCTCACCTCCACCATCGAGCAGATGATTCTGTGGCGCGCGATTCAGGGATTTCTCGGCGCCGGCATGATCCCGACGGTGTTTGCGTCGGCCTACACGATTTTTCCGCGCAGCAAACTGCCGCTTGTGACGCCGATCATCGGTCTCGTCGCGACGCTGGCGCCCACCATCGGCCCGACGGTCGGCGGCTACATCACCGACCTGATGTCATGGCACTGGCTGTTCTTCATCAATGTCGTTCCCGGTCTCGCCATCACGATGGGCGTCCTCATCCTGATCGATTTCGACGAGCCGCATCTCGAACTGCTCGAACATTTCGACTGGTGGGGCCTCATCACGATGGGCGGTTTTCTCGGCTCGCTTGAATATGTGCTCGAAGAGGGGCCGCAATACGAATGGTTTCAGGACACATCCGTGCTTGTCTGCGGGATCATTTGCGCGATTTCGGCCGTGCTGTTCTTCCACCGCGTGCTGACGGCGCGTGAACCCATCGTCGATATCCGCGCCTTCACCGACCGCAACTTCGCGCTTGGCAGCACTTTCTCGTTCTGCGTCGGCATCGGACTTTACGGCCTGACTTACATTTATCCGCGCTATCTCGCCGAGGTTCGCGGCTACAGCGCGGTAATGATCGGCGAAACGATGTTCGTCTCGGGTGCCGCGATGTTCTTCACGGCGCCGCTGGTTGGCAAGCTGATGACGAAAATCGACATGCGCGCGATGATCGCGGCAGGACTGATTATCTTCGCGATCAGCTCATGGCAGATGACGTGGATAACCCGCGACTACGACTTCTACGAATTGCTGTGGCCGCAGATTTTCCGCGGCGTCGGAATCATGATGGCGATGATCCCGGTCAACAACATCGCGCTTGGCACGCTGCCGCCCGAGCGGCTGAAAAACGCGTCGGGCCTTTTCAACTTGACGCGCAATCTCGGCGGCGCGGTGGGCCTTGCCGTCATCAACCAGGTTCTCGATGACCGCACCGATCTGCACATCAGCCGGTTACAGGATCGGGTGAACTGGGGGAATTCAATGGCGGTCGAAACCCTCAACAAGTTCACGCAACAGTTTCAAGGCATGGGCGACGCGTCCCTGATGGCGCTGAAGCAGCTGTCGAATATCGTTCACCGCCAGGCCGTCGTGATGGGATTCGGCGATGCCTTTTTTATCCTGACGTTTTTTTATCTGACGCTGAGCGCCCTGGTGTTCTTCGTCAATAAGCCGAACCTGCTCGGCCCGCCGCCGGACGCTCATTAGGCGGGCGCTTATTGTCCGTTGCCTCCGTTCATGCTTGAACGGCGGAATGATCGCCGCGCTATCGAACAGCTTTTCGCAGACATTCCTTCGCCGCCGTGTCGACAGCGCGAGCGCGCGCTGGATTGCGGGCGCGGTCGTTGCGGCTGTCATTGCATGGATCGTGGGGCTTGCGACGCTGTTGGCCGTCGCCAGCCGCGTGCACGACGACGTACCGCGCCTGCTTGCGATCAAATTGCCGCTCCTGAAATCGGATCCCGACCTGATCTTCGCCGGTGAAAGCCGCACGGCCTACGGCGTCGACGCGGGTCTCGCTGCTCAGTTACGTGGCGAAAAACCCGGCTCCGCCGTCAACATCGCTTATGACGCCGGCGAGCCGCTTGCTGTTCTCGGGGCGGCGAAAATCTATCCGGATGTTTTTGCAAAAGCGCATGTCGTGGTCAGCGTCGCACCCTTTATCTTTAATGAAGGCGTGCGTTCGGCCGGCGTGTATCCGCAAGACGTACTGTCGCGCTTGAGCGTTACAGAACAACTGACGTCATTCTTGCCGCTGCGCGTCGGCACGCTGATCCGTTACATCCGCGAAGCGTTTGCCGCGCGCCTCGCGCAGCAACAGGATGTCGCGCATGACGCGACCCCGCCCGTGAATTCCGGTCTCTCGGTCATCAATAGCACCCAGCGTGATGACCAATGGATCGCGCGGCTTGCCGACCATCCGCATTTCGCCAATTGGGATGTTACAGGGCCGAAAGCGAAGTTTGAAACCGGTGCGCTGTGCGATCTCGCGAAACGTTCTCGAAGGCTGACTGTCGTGATTCCGCCGTGGGCGGTGCGTTACGACCGCGCCGCCGATCCAGTTTGGCGCGCGCGGGAAGAACAGGTCGCGGGTCTTTTGAACGGCGAAGCCGACCGCTGCGGCTTTTCGGTTTTGGACGTTCAATCCGTGCCAGAGCTGAAAGCGCCGAACTTCGCAGACGAGATGCACGTCAATGTTTCGGGCGTGCCGATCTACACGCGCTATCTCGTCGAACAGCTGAAGCGATAGCGCATTCATGCTGTTCAGTTCCTTCACCTTCGTCTTTCAGTTTCTGCCTGCGACGCTGCTTGCGTTCGCTGCCGCGCGCCGTCATTCGCCGCGCGCAGGGATCATGGTTCTGCTCGGCGCGTCGCTTTTTTTCTACGGTGCGTGGAAGCCGATCTATCTTTTGCTGTTCGTGACATCTATCGCGCTGAATTTTTCGCTCGGGCTTTTGATGGCAAATCCCGAGCGCCGCCGCACCGTCGGCGTGCTCGGCGTCACGATCAATCTCGCGGCACTTTGCTATTTTAAATACACGAACTTCCTGCTCGACAATGTCAGCGCGATCACCGGCGTTCCGCTGCCGTTCTCCAACATCATTCTGCCGCTCGGCATTTCGTTCTTCACGTTCCAGCAAATCGCCTATCTCGTCGACGTGATGCGCGGCGCGCCGGTCGAGCGCGATCCCGTCAGCTACGCACTGTTCGTGTCGTTCTTTCCGCATCTGATTGCAGGCCCGCTGGTTCATCACGCCGAGATGATTCCACAGTTCAAGCGCGGACGTACCGGCCGCTCGTCGGTGCTCGCGGCGCGCGGACTGGCGATCTTCGTCGCAGGCTTGTTCAAGAAGGTCGTCATCGCCGACAACCTTGCGCAATTCGTCACGCCGGTGTTCGCGCATCTCGACGCAGGCGGCGGCGTCGGTGCCGAATGGGCGTGGCTCGCGACGCTCGCTTACACGCTGCAAATTTATTTCGATTTCTCCGGCTATTCCGACATGGCCGTCGGCCTTGCGCTGATGTGCGGCATCCGCTTGCCGGTGAATTTCCGCTCGCCGTACAAATCCACGTCGATCATCGAGTTCTGGCGGCGCTGGCACATCACGCTGTCGCGTTTTCTGCGCGACTATCTATACATCCCGCTCGGCGGCAACCGCCTCGGCGAGCAGCGCCGCCACATCAATCTATTGGTGACGATGCTGCTCGGCGGTCTGTGGCACGGCGCGGCATGGAATTTTCTGATCTGGGGCGGCCTGCACGGTCTCTATCTCGGCATCAATCATTTGTGGCGCGGTACGCGTGAAGTCTCTGCTGCGCTCGGCATGCGTTTGGCCTATTGGGCGCTGACATTTGCAGCCGTCGTGATCGCATGGGTGTTCTTCCGCGCGGCGACCGTCGGCGGCGCATGGCGTGGTCTGAAAGGTCTGCTTGGTTTGCAACCCGAACGAGCGTCGTTCGCGCCGCCGGATATTCTGCGCATCATGAATCTGCCGATTCTGGTTAGCGCCAACGATCTGTTGATGCTCGGATCGTTTGCGGTGCTGGTCGCGCTTGCGATTGCTCTGTTTCTGCCAAACGTGCCGCAGATTTTCCGCTATCGCGAATATCGCCGCGCGCCGGATGCGACGCCGCTCATGCGATGGAAGCCGACATTGCATTGGGCGCTCGCCGTCGGCGTCGCGTTTGCGATTGCGCTGTTCGGCATGTGGCAGCGGATGGAATTCTTGTATTTCCAGTTCTGAAGTGACAGAATTTATTCGTTGGCGACGCTAGCCAGCTTGTCTCTCTCTCTCTCTCTCTCTCTCCGGCTGTGGCTGCTCCCGGCGTTGTGCTTGCTGTTACAGCCCGGTCGTCGAAGGTTTATCCTAACAGAGTCTGCGTCAGTCTCTTCCGGGTAGACCCGACCAAATGGTTTCGTTACGATTACGGTGGGGAGCGTCATAACCATGAAGCATCTTTCGCTTGCGACTGTTGCTGTGATCTTGTTGGCGTTTGACTCTACACGCGCGGAGCAGATGGTCCCATATCAATCGGACTGGCGGACCATAGAAGCGGCTGACGGCTCGGTCTTCAAAATCGATCAGAAGTCGATCACTCATATGACAAACGGCTCAGCCGAGATGATTGTATATGCGGTGGAGGGCGATGATTACAATCCGACCAACGTGAAACGCCTCTTGTTTGATTGCCGCGGCCACTACCAAAATATTGACGGCGGCGGGATGGTCATGCAGTACGCGCCGCCGCGCTCAGTTGCCGGACAGCTTTCTGCCATCGCATGCGCGGGCGCGCGAGACAGTAGATTTGATGAGCCGCCAAAGAATGCACCAGCTCCTGAACCGCAGTGGACTGAATACTGTAGGGATTTTTCCAGCGATGCATGCGCGCGGATCAGGAAAGTTGTCGAAGCCAAGGTAACGCCAAGCTATTGCAAGCCGGGCTTTGCTGTCGTGCCGACATCGCTCTCTGATGAGCAACTTCGCATTTGCTATGTAATGCCGAAGCTCAAGACAGCTGCGGCTGTAGGGCAGTCCGCGCCGTCACAGCCGCGTTCGCCCGTCAGCCAAACAACTCCGGTTAAGTTGGCCTTTAGAGACTGCTTGATCGCTAACGCAAAAACAGGAAACTACACATCAAAGGATGGTGGAAAATCCGCTATCCTGCTCATGGGCCAAGCGTGCAAGGCAGAGTGGAATGCCTGGCTGGATGAGTGCATCGCCGAGGGCGGTACGGATGGCGGCTCGAACGGCTGCACTGTGCAATCGGGACTGCTCTCTCAGTCAACGCTTATTTTGTTGAACAAGTAACGCAATATTTCGGAGCGGAAATAGCGTCGCTCGCATTTTAAAGAAATCCCCAATCCGCAACATCGCGACTTCGGATTATAGTACCCGATCTGCATTTTGCGGAACACGACCCCTCCAAAAATGGTCGCCTAAATGGTGAGGGGTCCGGCGTGTTGCGCCGAACCCCTCGTTATTTTGCATGATCTGATCGGTAAACCGGAATCCACTTTTCCGGATCATGCGTAACATATCAGCCAGCCTGTAAGCCGGGTTCTGTAGGGCCTGCATGATTTGCACCATGCAGACGTGACGGCCATTCCTCTGGGACGCGAATTGCTCCGCGCCTCAAGCAACCTACCCGGACAGCGAGCCTGACATCGCTCCGCGGAGTTATCGTTCGAAAACGAACTCGCCGCTATGCCGTCCCTATTCGGTCTTGCTCCCGGTGGGGTTTGCCATGCCGTCTCTATCGCTAGAAACGCGGTGCGCTCTTACCGCACCTTTTCACCCTTACCTCGTCCGAAGACGCGGCGGTTCATTCTCTGTGGCACTTTCCCTGGGGTCACCCCCGCCGGATGTTATCCGGCACCGTATGTCGATGGAGCCCGGACTTTCCTCCCTCGCGACCTTTCGATACTTGCGAGAGCGGCCGTCCAGCCGACTGACGCCTGAGGACATGAGGGTTTCGGGCTCCCGCGTCAAGCCGCGGCGCATTCATTGCGGCGCTGTCGTTAACGGATCGGACGATTATGTGCGTTTACCCGCAGCAAATGCTTTGTCAGTTTCAAGGTCACGCCCCTGTGTCATTCCCATCGGACAGACCTCAACGAATACTACGCTGTCCAAAGTCTCGGAACACATGGTCTTTAGTCGAGTTCAGCCAAGCGCAATCGCATAGGCGCAAGCTTCTGCGTTGTTCGTGGCTAAGCAAGCTTTCCTTGCGTTCGTGATTGAATTGGTTACGACGAAGTCGTCTGCCATGTAAGCGTCGATAGCGATGCTCCTAGCACCCCATACTGCGGTCGATACAACAGCGGCCGCAGCCAAAACGATCCAACCACGCTTCTTCACGTCTGCTCCACTTTTCCGCAGTGTTATCTAGTCTGTCACGCGTTCAATGCCCTGCCTAGGGTCCCCGCCCTGCTCCAACGCCAAGGGATGGAAACAGTTTGTTTTAGTATTGTGACCAGCAATTCGTTCAACGTAGTCAACGTCGAATAATCCGCCACGCCGTCGATCTGTTCGTCACTGAAGATGTCGTTTTGCGGCCGCGCCATTCGTCTAGGGTTACGGCGAATGACGCCGGCAAATAAGGAGTGTCACATGCAGTACCTGTTGCTGATTTACCGGAAAGAATCCGATTTCGCAAAAATGACCGAAGCCGACGGCAAGCAGATGTCGGCTGACTACGGCGCGTTCACGCAGTCTATCGTCCAGAGCGGAAATTTCAAGGGTGGCGACCGGCTTCATCCGTCGTCCATGGCGACGACGGTGCGCGTGCGCGACGGCAAGACTCTCACCACCGACGGACCTTTCGCCGAAACGCACGAGCAGCTCGGCGGGTATTATCTGATCGACGCGAAGGACCTCGACATGGCGCTCGCCATCGCCGCGCGGATACCCGGAGCGAAGGTCGGTTCGATCGAGGTGCGCCCGGTCTACGCAATGTAGCTGGCATGACGCCGAACAATATCGAAAGAATTTTCCGCGACGAGACGGGCAGGGCGCTTGCGACCCTGATCCGCCTCGTCGGCGATTTCGATCTTGCGGAAGATGCGTTGCAGGACGCATTTGTGGTTGCGCTGGACCGCTGGGAAGTCGGCGGCCTTCCGTCCAATCCACGTGCGTGGCTCATCAATGTCGCGCGTAACAAGGCCATCGACCGCATCCGCCGCCGCAGCGCGCTGTTGGAGAAACAGGACAGCGTCGCTTACGAAGCCGAGATGAATTCGCCGGGCGTGCCTGATCCCGGCGAGGGAGTGGACAACGCCGCGCTTGACGACGACATGCTGCGCCTGATTTTTACCTGCTGCCATCCGTCGTTTGCGACCGATGTTCAAGTCGCGTTGACGCTGAAAACCGTATGTGGATTGAGCACGGCTGCGGTCGCGCGTGCGTTCCTCTCGTCCGAAGACGCGATGGCGCAACGCCTGACACGCGCGAAACAGAAAATTCGTCTTGCTGCAATTCCGTATGAGGTGCCCCCTCGTGACGCGCTCGACGAGCGGTTGCATGGCGTCCTCGCCACGATCTATCTGGTCTTCAACGAAGGTTATGCCGCGACCGCCGGCGACGATCTCATGCGTCCGGACCTTGCACGGGAAGCCATCCGGTTGTGCCGGCTGCTCGATGCCTTGATGCCGCAGCGTGCCGAGATCACTGGCCTGCTCGCGCTGATGCTCCTTCATGACGCGAGACGCTCCGGCCGCGAGACGGCGGAAGGCGACATCGTTTTGCTTGAGCATCAAGACCGCTCGCTTTGGAACAAGGGCCAGATCGCCGAGGGATTGAAGCTTGTCGAGCAGGCATTGTCGGTTCAGGGCCGTCCCAGTTCCTATGTCGTTCAGGCTGCGATTGCGGCTTTGCATGCGCGCGCGGACAAATTTCGTGACACCGACTGGCGGCAAATCGCCGGACTCTATGAAGTCCTGATCCGGATTGCGCCGTCGCCCGTTATCGAGATCAATCATGCCGCAGCGGTCTCGATGGTCGATGGTCCGCAGAAGGCGCTGGACCTGGTCGATGCGCTCGATGCGCGCGGCACTTTGCGCGGATACAAATTGCTGCCGGCGGTTCGCGCCGATCTGTTACGCCGGCTGGGCCGGCGCGATGAAGCGCGCGCCGCGTACAATCTGGCGCTCGAATCCACCGAACTCGAACCGCTGCGGCGACTTTATATGCGGCGGCTATCGCAACTCGGTTAGTGCGCTGCGCGGCTTGTTCGCCAGCAATTCCTCCAGCGTGGTCAACGTCGAATAATCCGCCACGCCGTCGATATTTTCGGGGCGGAAGTGACGCTGGAACGCTGCGACCACATCGACCGTTCTGTTGTCGTAACGGCCTGTCAGCGGCACGTTATAGCCATAGCGTGCAAGGGCCTGTTGCAGCGCCATTACCTCGTCGCCGCCGGCACCCAGCATTTTGGTTTCGCCGCGCGCGACGGGTGTCGGCTCCACCCAGTGTCCGACACCGGAATCGGCAAGCAGCCGCCACGGGAATTTCTCGCCGGGATCCTTCTTGCGGCCGGGCGCGACATCCGAATGACCGACGATGCGATGCGCGGGAATTTCCCGGCGAAGGATGATGCCCTTGCAGAGCGTGATGACTGCGGCGATCTGCCGAAGCGGAAAATCCGGATAGCCGAGATCGTGGCCGCGATTGACGATCTCGATGCCGATCGATCGTGAATTGACGTCGGCATCTCCGGCCCAATGCGAATTGCCGGAATGCCATGCGCGCTTCGATTCCGGCACGCACTGAACAATGTTGCCGTCTTCGAGCACGACATAGTGTGCGGACACTTCTGTGCCCGCTGTACACAGCCGCGACAGCGCGGAGGCGGCGTCCGCCGTGCCGGTGTAGTGCAGCACGATCATGTCGGGCGAGGAGACATCGTTGCGTTCGCCGAAATTCGGCGACGGGCGCATTTCCGAGACAACCAAAGTGTCGGGCTGGAAATTTCGAAACGATACGGACATGCCGGCTTGAACCCCTTGAATCATGGAGGACGCCGACGCTTCGAATCGATTTCGGGCAGACGCGAACGAACCTGATGGCTTTGAAACGTCCAAAACGGGCAAGAGCGGGGCATGGATGGGCCAACCTCAAGGCAAGTGGGACTGCGCGCCGACAGGCGGTCCCGCCTCAAACTTGTGCCAGATCGTCAACCATTCCTTAACGATAAACGCCGCTACTGAAGGGCGAAGAGTCGCGACGGAATCGGCAAAAAACCAGGACCGCTGCGGTTCCATTAATGCGCAAATCCCGGCGAAAAGTCCGATGTCCGGCCACAGAATGTCTTGCGGACCATCCAATCTGAGGCGAGTCATTGCGAGCGCCTCGGCGTTTCGCTCGATCTGGACCGCGCAGCGCGCAAGCCTCGGATTGTTCGGCCGCGAAGCGTCGGATCATCAGGGAATTGCGGGATGGCATCCCGCCGTATTTCACGCGAGGGGCTTCGACATGCCGCCCGAGGACGAAGTTGTCCGCCATGTTCCTGTGCTCGGCCGCGAGGCGGTCGAACAGCTCGCGCCGCATGACGGCGGCGTCTATGTCGATGCCACGTTCGGCGCGGGTGGATACAGCCGGGCGATCCTGAAAACTCCCGGCACGCGCGTCATCGGCATCGACCGCGACCGCACGGCGATTGCAGGCGGATTCGATCTCGTGAATTCGTCCGATGGCCGGCTCACGCTGGTCGAAGATCGCTTCTCCAATCTCGCCGATGTCTGCGCGGCGCAGGGCGTCGAGCAAGCCGATGGCATTGTCATGGATGTCGGCGTTTCGTCGATGCAGCTCGATCAGTCCGAGCGCGGGTTTTCGTTCCGTCTCAACGGCCCGCTCGACATGCGTATGAGCGGTTCGGGTCCGACAGCCGCCGATGTTGTTGCGCGTGCCTCGGAAGCCGATCTCGCAAACATCATCTATATCTTCGGTGAGGAGCGTCATTCGCGCGGCGTTGCGCGTGCCATTGTCGCTGCGCGCAAGGAAGCGCCCATCACAACGACGCGCGCGCTGGCCGACATCGTGTCGCGCGTGGTTCGTTCGAAGCCGAACGAGATTCATCCGGCGACCCGCACGTTTCAGGCGCTGCGGATTTTCGTCAACGAAGAATTGGACGAGCTGCACGCTGCGCTCGTCGCGGCGGAACATGTGCTGAAACCTGGCGGGCGTCTTGTCGTCGTCTCGTTTCACTCGCTGGAAGATCGTATCGTCAAGAATTTCCTCAACGAGCGCGGCAAGCGCGGCGGCGGTTCGCGGCATTTGCCCGAAACGGATCAATCGGCGCCGAGCTTCGAGATTCTCACCAAGCGACCCATCGTGGCCGACGACAGCGAAGTCTCGTCCAATCCGCGTGCGCGATCCGCGAAACTGCGCGCCGCGCGCCGCACCGATGCTCCGACGCTCTCCGAAACTGCGTCATTCGACTGGCCGCAACTCGCCGACGTGATGCGGGGAGGTTGAGCGTGCGTATCGTTCATCTGTTCGTGATCTGCGCGCTGGTTTTCGCAGCCGCCTATGTCTATCGCATCAAGATGGAATCGACCGTGCGCACCGAGCGCGTCATGCAGTTGCGCGCCGATATTCGCGAGCAGCGAGAGGCCATTGCAAGCCTCAAGGCGGAATGGGCGACGCTTGAAACGCCGTCGCGCCTGCAAAATCTCGCTACGAAATATCTGTCGCTGAAGCCGGTCGAGACCTCGCAATACGACCAGCTGAAGAACCTTCCGCCGCGACCGCCGAATTTTGTCAAGCCCGACGATCCCGATCCGATCGGCACGATGATCGACACCACGGAAACCGATACCGATAAGCCAAGTGTCACCGGCTCCGTGACTCTGCCGGAGGACCGGCGGTGAATGATTTTTACGGGGAAGCGAATCCGACGCAGCGCCCCGCCGAACCCTGGCGCAGCCGTTTCGTTCGCACGATTCTTTACGGGCGCAACGTCGACCGGTCTGCAAAAGCGCGCGCGCGTGTCGGCTTCGCCATCGCCGCCTTCATGGCGGTGTACGCGATCATCGGCAGCCGACTCGTGTTTTATGCGATCACCGGCGACGGCCACGGCACGCGCCGCACGGCTTCGCAGGATGCGATTGCGACAGCGCGACCGGACATCGTGGACCGCAACGGCGAAATTCTGGCGACCGATGTGAAGACGCCGTCGCTGTTCGGCGAGCCGCGGCGCATCGTCGACAAGGACGAAGCCATCGAATTGCTCACCGCTACGTTGCCCGATCTCGATGCGGGTGAGGTGCGTGACCGTTTGTCGTCACGCAAAGGTTTCGTCTGGCTAAAACGCGAAATAACGCCCGCGCAGCAGAAGGAAGTCTATCGTCTCGGCATCCCGGGCATCGGTTTCCTGCGCGAGAACAAGCGCGTCTATCCGAATGGTGCGGAGATGGCGCATGTCATCGGCCTTGTGAACATCGACAATCAGGGCATCGCCGGAATCGAGAAGTGGCTCGACAACAGCGGCCTCGCCGATCTGCATCGCGCGGGCTTCGCGACAGACCGATTGCAAAAGCCAGTCGAGCTTTCGGTAGACTCGCGCGTCGAACACGCGCTGCGTGATGAATTGCTCAAGGCGAAAGATAAGTTCAAGGCGAAGGCCGCCGCCGGTCTCGTCTCCAACGTCAAGACCGGCGAAATCGTCGCGATGGTGTCGGTGCCGGACTTCGATCCGAACAATCCGCGCGAAGCCAACGACCCTAGCCGCATCAATCGCCTGACCACCGGCGTGTACGAAATGGGTTCGACGTTCAAGGCACTGACACTGGCGATGGCGCTCGACTCCGGAAAAGCCACCCTCAACTCGCAGTTCGATGCACGGGAATCTCTGCGTTACGGCAAATTCTCCATCGGCGATTCGCATCCGCTTGGCCGCAGCATTTCGCTTGCTGAAGTGTTCACATACTCATCGAATATCGGCGCCGCGCGCATCGCACTCTCGCAAGGTGTCGACGCGCACAAGGCGTTTCTGAAAAAAATGGGCCAGCTCGATCGCCTGCGCACTGAGTTACCCGAAAGTGCCGAGCCCATCGTGCCGAAGCATTGGGGCGAGCTGAACACCGTCACCATCGCGTTCGGTCACGGGCTTTCGGTCGCGCCGCTTCAAGCCGTGATGGGCATCAACGCCGTCATCAACGGCGGCTACCTCATCCCGCCGACATTCCTGCGGCGAAGCGAAGCGGATGCGATGAAAGTCGCGACGCGCGTCATCAAGCCAGAGACCAGCGACAAGATGCGCTACTTGATGCGGCTCAACGCTGAAATCGGAACGGCAAAGCAAGCCAACGTCGAGGGCTATTATGTCGGCGGCAAGACAGGCACCTCGGAAAAGGTCGTCAACGGCCACTATGCGAAAAAGCAGGTGCTGACGTCTTTCACCGCTATCCTTCCGGCGGACAATCCGAAATACCAGCTTCTTGTCATGCTGGACGAACCGCAGGCGCTTCCCGAAACGCAAGGCTTTATTACATCCGGCTGGAACGCCGTTCCGACCGGGGGAAAGGTGATTGCGCGCATTGCCCCGCTGCTCGGAATTGCGCCTCGTTTCGATTTGCCGCCGTCCGACCGCCTTATTCTTGCGACATCGAGGGAGAGCCGGTAAGCGCATAGGAAATTCGCGCTATCGGACTGGGATGACATGACGCTGGGCGACCTTTTCAGTGGCGACGCCGTGGTGGACGCGCAGCATTCCGCTGTCGCCGTCACCGGTATTGCAGTGGATAGCCGCGCCGTGAAGCCGGGCGACGTTTTCTTCGCGCTCGCCGGTAGCAAGACAGACGGCACAAAATTCGTCGATCAGGCGATTGCATCAGGCGCCATTGCCGTCGTCGCGGATCGCCTTCCACAGAACGATAATCGCGTTGCGTTTATCGCCGCATCTAATCCGCGCCGCTCGCTTGCGTTGGCTGCTGCGCGTTTCTTTCCGCGCCAGCCGCAAACGATTGCCGCTGTTACCGGCACGAGTGGAAAAACATCCGTCGCTGCTTTCACACGGCAAATTTGGCAGGCGCTTGGTTTTTTGTCGGCGAGCATCGGTACTATCGGCTTGATCTCGCCGAAGCGCACGGTTTACGGCTCGCTGACCACGCCTGATCCCGTCGCGCTACATTGCTCGCTTGATGAACTGGCAGGCGAGGGCGTCACGCATCTTGCGCTCGAAGCCTCGTCGCACGGTCTCGATCAGTTTCGTCTCGATGGTGTGCGTGTCGCTGCGGGCGCTTTCACGAACCTGTCGCGCGATCACATGGACTATCATCCGACTATCGAACATTATCTCGGCGCGAAGCTACGGCTGTTCACCGATCTGATCGTGAATGGCGGCACGGCGGTGATCGCTGCCGATCACGAACATTCGAAAGCGGTGATCGAAGCGGCGCGTGCGCGCAAGCTCAAGATTTTGACCGTGGGACGCAAGGGCGAAGCAATCAAGCTGCACGATGCGTCTATCGATGGCTTCGCGCAGACGCTGACAATCGAATATGGCGGCAGCAAACGAAAGCTGCGCTTGCCGCTTGTCGGCGAATTCCAGATCGAGAACGCGCTGATCGCGACTGGGCTTGCGATTGCGACCGGTGGCGACGCGACGAGCGTATTTGCGGCAATCGAAAAGCTCGAAGGTGCGCCGGGGCGTCTTGAGCTTGTCGGCGAACGCAATGGCGCGCCGATCTTCGTGGACTACGCACATAAACCGGACGCGCTGGCGAAAGCACTGGACGCCTTGCGGCCTTATGCGCAACGCAAGCTCGTCGTCGTGTTCGGCGCGGGCGGAGATCGCGACAGCGGCAAGCGTCCTCTAATGGGCGAGATCGCCGCAAAGAACGCTGATGCTGTCATTGTGACGGACGACAATCCGCGTTCGGAAA
>BFBZ01001278.1_pt1 | contig 17386 bp, 15 predicted proteins | sample 1888401 | NCBI WGS metagenome assembly BFBZ01 (sample SAMD00112614, study PRJDB3348) | symbiont metagenome | host: Chara braunii | reverse complement strand
TGGTCGAGCATCCAGCCGAGGCCGTTGAACGAGCCCATTTCGCGCACCGTGGTGACGCCATGGGCGAGCCAGAGCTTGTAGACATAGTCGACCGGCGGCACCCAGCCATTGGCGGCGTGATAGGCGACGCCGGCATGGCCGTGGCAATCGACGAAGCCCGGCGTGACATACTTGCCGTGGCAATCGATCTCGTGATCGCCGCCGGGCGGCCGGGCCGCTTCCTTGATGACAGTCTTGGCCGAGCCGACCTTTTTCATCAGGACGATGCGGCCGTCTTCCACCACGATGTCGGTCGGCCCGATCGGCGGCGCGCCGGTGCCGTCGATGACGGTGGCGCCACGCAGCACCAGCCGCTTGAACGGCCCGATGCCGCGATCGCGCGTGGTCGAGGGCTGCAAGGGCGGCTGCCCCGCCTTGGTCCGGTCAAACGCCAGTTCGTCGCCGGTCGCCGGCCGCGCAACAGCCTGTTCCGCCATGTTCGTTTCCTCAGGGTCTTTCCATGCCTGCCGGCGAAGCTAGCCGGCCCGCGTCGCGGCGACAAACGAAGCCGCGCCAGGAGCCGCGCGCCACGGGCAAAGGTGCGATGCGGCCGGTGACGACGTCCCGCCGTCATTCCGGTTGCGGAAGCGGCCGGGCTGACAACCAATAGGCCCAAGCTTCTGTCTCGCATCGATTTTTGGCGAAACGAATGTCGGCAGCCAAGGCATGACACTTTGGAAGAGGCGGCAAATGGCGATGACATCATTCGGCATGCGCGGCGCGTTCCTTGCGGTCTTCGTGCTGGCGACCGGATGCCGATCCGCCGCCGCCGACTTCCGGATATCGATCGACAACCCGGCCGTGCGAACGACGCCGGCGCTATGCCTGGGTGTCGACGACAAGGCGCCCGTCGTGGCGCCCGCCGACGCGACCATCGATGCCGGCCACGGCAAGCCGCCGCTGCGCATGGCGCCGGCAACCTTCTACCCGGTCGTGCTGGTCGATTGCAGCGGCAGGCCCGCGGCCCCTGTGAACTGGACGACCACCGACACGCGCGAGTTGCGCATCGTGGTGAAGGGCGAGCCGATGTGCCTGTCGCGCCGGACGCCGGCGGGCTTCCAGCCCTTGTCGCAGGCCTTCCTCGGCGCAGTCGGTGCCGAGCAGCCGGGCTCGCCCTTCGCCTATCTCACAGCCGAGATCAGGCGCAACCGCACAGGCGTCAACGAATCGGCCGGCCTGCCGGTGCTGGCGAGCCCCTGCGGCCGTAGCGACGCTGCCGATTCCTGGACCTATGATCATCTCACCGGCATGATTTCAGGGCCCAATCGCAGCTTCTGCCTGGCGACCGATGGCCGCGTCGACCGCAGCGCGGCACTGCCGCGCATCGGCACGCCGATCCTGCTGTCGGGCTGCGGCGACCTGCGCCTCTACAGCCGCGACGCGACGCCGCCGCGCCAGCGCTGGACCATTTCCGACCCCGCCGGCAACTGGCCGACCTACCGCCCACCCGCCGCCGGAACCTATTTCGGCGGACAGGCGGGCCTGCCGATCACCGGCCCGCTCGGCCGCTGCCTCGGTGTGCAGCCGGCGCGCAATGTCGTGTCCACGTCTGACTGCGACAATCGCGTCGAGCAGGATTGGCTCTACAGCGACGGCGCGATCCGGCTCGGCGGCACGGACCGCTGCCTGGACCAGCCGTTCCCTGGAACCGTGCTGCTGCGCCCCTGCGACGGCAGCGACACGCAGCGCTGGGTCTATGAAAAGGCCGATCCGATGCCGAACCCGCGCTGGCGCACCGCCGAGGTCTATGGGCGGATCCATCCGCGATCGTCCCTCTCCGATTGCCTCGTCGTCCAGGACGATCCCTTCCGCGATCCCCTGAAGCAGAACAATCGCGTCCTCGTCGCGCCTTGCGCCGCGACGCCGGCGCGGCAGACCAGCTGGTTCCTCCAGGACCGGGTTCGCACCGTCAGGATGGCGCTGCTGCGTTACGCCAATGACGACGGCAGCAAGCCCTCGAACGGCACGGCGTCGGACGACGAGATGAAAGCCCGCATGGTGTCCATCGCGCTTCGCCTGAGCGAGCATTATCGCGGCCTCGGCCTGCGCTTCGTCTTCGATCCCGATCACGACTATCTGGCCTTGCGCGACAGCATTGCCAACGAGGCTCGGCCAAGGGCGGACGGCCGCCCGGACTGGACCGCCGCCAACCATGGCAGCCTTGTCGCGGGCACATCGCTATACGGCCGGGCGACGGTGATCACCATGGCCGGCTACGGTGGCGGCGGATCGAGCGGCGGCGTCGCCGAATTCGAAATCGCCCGGATGATCACGCCGATCTCGATGCAGCCGGAAACCAATTATACGCGGATCCCCGGCCTGCCGCGCGACAAGAACGGGCTGCCGGCCGTGTCGCTGATCGTATCCGAGGGCTTCGTCTCCGACGCCGCCGGCTCGATAAGCCACCATGCCCATGAGTTCGGGCATTTCTTCGGGCTCGGCCATACCTTCGATTCCTCGCACTTCGCCGATACGCCCGATGACCTGAACAATGGCGATGCCTGGGACGCGCTGGGCACCTCCGCCTGCGGCAATCCGCGCGGCGTCACCATCGGGGGACGGATCATCACGCCCGACCGCCTGAACAACGAGGGCTATTTCGGCTGCTTCCTCGGCCGCACGCGCAATTCCTTCTCGCCGCTCCAGCTCGGCTACATGGATTGGCAGCTCAACCACTACCTCAACCGCTACCCGCTCGTCGCCTGCCAGCCGCTCGCGCGCTATGACGGCGATCAGCTCGAATGCGAAAATGCCGAGAGCCTCGCGCGCTGCGAGGACAGCGCCCGCGTGCTCAAGCGCCTCCACGGCGTCACGCTCGGCTGCCGGCGCGGCGGCCGCTACAGCCGCGCCATGGCCGAGGTTGCCAAAACGCCGGCCTTTCGCTTCATCCTGGAACAGACGCCCGCCGGCCGGGGGCTCGTTGCGAGGCTCGCGGGAAAACCCGCGAACGCGCCCGCGACACAGGCTGACATCGAGGCGATCGGCGCCATACTCGCGGCCTGCACCAACCTGCCGCTGACCATGGCCGTCGTCCATCGCATCGACGAGCTTCAGGCCGCCGTTCAGCGGGCCGCGCCACGCCTGGCGAACTCGGCTTTCGTGGCCGGACAGGCGCCCTTGTCATCGGCCGACCGGCAGGTCCTGACGCAGGCGACGCAGCGGGTGTTCACCACGGGCTTCATCGAGCAGGTGCCGCGGCTGGCGCAGAACGCGAGCGCGGTTGCGCGCTAAAGCAGCGCCTCACCCCGGAACATCGGCGCGCAGCTGCCGCCGACACGCGAGCGGAAGCCGTCCTCGGCGCGCCGCGCCGCCACCTTGAGCAGGCTCGCCCGGCCCATCTCGACGCCCTGCGTGATGGTGTAAGACGCCGCCTCGCCGCCGTCGCGCGAGAGCAGCAGCGCACCGAGCGCGGCGCTGGCGCTGCCCGTGGCCGGATCCTCCCAGGTGCCGGCGAGCGGCGCGAACATGCGCGCCCGGATCATGCCGCCGTCACGGGCATAGAAGAACAGCGACAAGCGCCCGCCGAGCTCGGCATGCTGCCCCGCGAGGTGGCGATAGGCCGCGATATCGGGCGTGGCCTCGACCAGAGCCTCGGGTGCGACCTGCGTCAGCACGAAGGTCACGCCGACGGAAGCCTGCACCGGCCGGTGAACCGCCGTGACGATATCCCTGGCCGCAAGCCCGGCGCAGGCCGCGATCCCGCCGATCGGCAGCTCGATGCCGAGGGACAGGGCCTGCGGCGCCGCGATCACCGCCCCGGTCACCGCGCCGGCGGCGTCGCGTTCGACGGCGATCTCGACGAGGCCGGCCTTCTGCTCGAAGCGCAGCACGCCGCCGCGGTCGCGGCCATGGCGCGCCAGCACATAGGCCGTGCCGACATTGGGGTGGCCGGCAAACGGCATCTCGGCCGTGCGATGGAAGATGCGCACGCGCGCGTCATGGGCCGGATCGTCGGGCGGCAGGACGAAGGTCGTCTCGCTGTAATTCATCTCGGCCGCCAGGGCCTGCATCTGCGCGTCCGACAGCCCACGCGCATCGGTGAAGACGGCGAGCGGATTGCCGCCGAAGGGACGATCCGTGAAGACGTCGACGGTCTCGTAGGCAAAGCGGGACACGGCAGGCTCCGGGACAACAGGGGCACGGCTTTTTCTAGCCGCGAAGCCGGCGGCAGACCAATGAAGCCATCGAATGCGATCGATCACCTGTCGCAATCGCGGGCCGTGGCGCGGTCCGGATCGCCGTGACGACGTCAAGCGGAATGGCGATGCCGCGCGGGCAATCCCCTCTTGTCGAGGTTTCAACGCGGGGCCCGCTCCAACGGCAGAGGACGAGGGGCATCGAGGCCCGTGCCGGCGCCCTCCGGGCTCGACGTGGTCATCCGCGTTTTTCGTTCAGCTTGTGGGTCTCGCCTCCTGGGCACGACGGCCCGCCCGCGCCTGGCGAACAGGAGGACAAGCCCTGCGGCCACCACGCCGAGATAGCCGAACGCCACGGGGACGGCGCTGGGCGCGGCTGCGGCAGGCCAGCACCGTGAGGGTCGCGGAGCCGGAATATTCTTCCGTTGTCGGCGGCTCCCAGGGCCTGATGCTGCCCGGCAAGCAGTCGCGGACCGCGAAAGCGCCGCCACCCGCGGGCGTCGGCTGGACGACCGCGGCCGGATCGCGCGGGTTATCGGGCGTCCAGCCCCCGCGGTCATGCTGGACGAACAAGGCGGCCGCATCCAGCGCGAGGGCCAGCAAGGCCAGGATAACCCAGACCTTCATCGCACCATCCTGAGGCAACGAGCCCGAGGTGGGATGATATCCTGGACGGGCTGCGACGGCGACGTCCCGTCGCCAGCCTCACCGAGCGCTGCCTCGGGGCGGCGAATTCAATGGCGTCGTCGATCTCCGGGCCGCCTCTTCGTCGGGAATGCCGATCCAGGCAAGCGCGCCGCCACCGGCCTGAGCGAAGGCGGCAAACCGCGTGCGGGAATCCTGGGTTTCCCGGGCATTCGGATGGTGTCTGAAAACCGGGCTCGGCGTGTCGACGCTACTCGGGCGATTTTCACGGTCGAGGGCCGCGCGACATCGCACGCAACGGTAGACGAAGACGTTCGCAATGCCACCCCAGGCGCGAAAATAGTCCAGGCAAAATGCGCGCCGACGAACTCGTTCATGCTGCATGCATCTTGCCGAGCTGATCGTGCCGCATGACGCATTCGTCGTTTCCCCGCGCCGGCTTGGCTCAATGGAGTGAGTTGCGGCGCATGGAACCGCGATGTCGAACCATGGACCTCATCGGCACGGACGGCCGACCGCCCTCGACGATCCCTTCCAGGCTCAACCAGCAGAGGAAAACGAGAATGACTACGCGCAGCCCCTCGCCCGGGAGGAAGCGGGCCACCGCACCTCTCCGGCCCGTTGCCTCACGGGCGTCCCATCCGACCACCCTGCCCCGTTAGAGGAACCGGCCAATGGATGGGCTTTTCATCTTGTTTCTGGTCGTCGTTGTCGGCCTGTATTTCATTCCGACCATCGTCGCCTTCTCCCGCGCCCACGAATATCGCTGGGTCATATGCGCCCTGAACATTGTCGGCGGCTGGACCTTCATTCTCTGGGGCGTGGCATTGATCTGGGCGGTCTATCCAACCAACAAGACCTTCGCCGATCCCGTTGTCGGATCGGCGACCGGCCTCGGCCCGCGCAATACCGGCGACTTGCTCGGAGAGGTCGATTTGGGCCGGGAGCGCGGCTACCGGGTTGCGCAGTTCGCGAGCCCGCTGCCCGTGGCCTCACCACGCGACAGGCCGATTTCCGTCATCGACGCGCTGGAGCGGCTGCAAAAGCTGCGTGACGGCGGTGTCGTCACCCAGGACGAATTCGAGGCCCAAAAGCGGGAGATCCTGCGATGACATCGCGCCGAGCGGCCGCCTCGCCGACGCCAGCGGTTCAACTTCGTCCGGCAACACACTGGCCTCGAGGGCTCCGTCCATCGTCACGGCAACAGGGAGAATGAGATAAGCGTCACCTCAATCCGAGTACTGACTTGACCGAGCCGGCTTCGCTGAACGACCAATCGATCGGCTTGTTTTCCATCAGAAAGACGATCGAATTCTGCGGGTCGAAACCGATGCCGCGAAGCCGGCCACGCACATCCTTGAACAGCGCCTCCTTCTGTTCATCCGAACGCCCGGCGAGCAGCGCAATCTCGATGATGACGGTCGAAGCAGGATCCCTCGTCCCAAGGAATGTCGGGTGCAGGATCATGTCGCCGGCGGGATAACGCGAAACCAGGCAAAAATAGTCCTCGGGGTTCACGCCCCAGGTTTCGACGAGGCTGTCGTGCAAAGCATCGTTGATGGCATGGCATGTCTTGACGGGAAGATGCTGCGGCACGTGGAGTTTATTGAAAGGCAACGGCTCTTCCTCGCGATCTGGGATGCCAAGACGGTAGTCACTCCTGCGCCATTGCGGAGCCGGTCCAGGTCCCGGAATTGTGCATGCCGTTTTGACAGAGACCCCTGCCGGCTCTGCGACTTCAGTTGCCTATGCGCGCGATGCGAAAACCCCTTGGTTTTCCCGGCGATGCCCGCGGCGCCGGCAAGCTCGATCATGACGGCCTTCGCGTCACCCCCATGAACGCCGCGAGAGCCCGGATTGCACGCAGGGGTGCGCCGCGACACAGTGGCGGACCAAGAGAAGGGTTCCCATGCCGCAAGATCTTCTGATCCGTCACGTCAGGCCAGCAGGCGGACCATCAGCCGACGTGCTGATCCGCGACGGGCATATCGCCGCTGTCGGCGTCATCGAAGCGGCGGAGGGTGCCGCGGTGCTCGACGGCGGTGGTGCGCTGTTGCTGCCGGGACTGGTCGAAGCCCATACCCATCTCGACAAGACGCTCTGGGGCATGGGCTGGCACAAGCATTCGGCCGGGCCGCGCCTGATCGACAAGATCGAGAACGAGCGCCGCATCCGGCGCGAGATTGGCATCGACCCCGACCGGCAATCCGCGCGGCAGGTCGCCCAGAGCCTGAGGATGGGCACGACCCATATCCGCAGCCACGTCGACGTCGATACCGAGGTCGGGCTGGCGGGGATCGAGGGCGTGATGGCGATGCGCGAGCGGCTGAAAGCGGTGATCGACGTCCAGATCGTCGCCTTTCCGCAATCGGGCCTGCTGATCCGGCCGGGCACGCTCGACCTGCTCGACCACGCCATGGCGCTGGGCGCCGAGGTGGTCGGCGGTCTCGACCCCTGCGCCATCGACCGCGATCCGAAGGGCCATCTCGACGCGATTTTCGGGCTTGCCGAGAAATATGGCCGGCCGCTCGATATCCACCTGCATGAACCCGGCGAGATGGGTGCCTTCTCGCTGGAGCTGATCATCGAGCGCACCCGCGCCCACGGCATGCAGGGTAACGTCACCGTCAGCCACGCCTTCTGCCTCGGCATGCCCGATGTCGATCAGGCCCGCCGCCTGATCGCTGATCTCGCCCGCGAGCGCATCGCCGTGATGACCACCGCCCCGGCCAGCCGTCCGGCGCCGCCGGTGAAGTCCTGCGTCGAGGCCGGCATCGTCGTCTGCGCCGGCTCGGACGGCATTCGCGACAGCTGGAACCCCTATGGCAATGGCGACATGCTGGAACGGGCGATGCTGATCGGGCTGCGCAACAATTTCCGGCTCGACGAGGAAATCGAGCTCGCGCTCGATGTCTGCAGCCATGGCGGGGCCAAGGTCATGGGTCTCGACAGATACGGCCTCGCTGTCGGTTGCGCCGCCGACCTGCTGCTGGTGCCGGGCGATACGCCGGCCGCGGCGGTGGTGGAGCGGCCGGCGGAGCGGACCGTGATCAAGCGTGGGAGGGTGGTCGTGCGGGGCGGAGAGTTGACGGAACAGGTGGCGTGAAATGCGGCTAAGCGGCGAATCTAAATGGTGGGTGAGGTAGGTGTCAGCGTAATTTCGCCGCTAATTTCGTCGGGGCGGTTTCCAGCCTGCAGCACGAAAGATCTCATCAAGGTTCTGCTGGATTCGCGGGGTCACGATGCCAGGCTGCCGCCACAGACCGAGCCCCTCCAAGCGGAATGTCGCAGCTTCCATCGAGACCACGCACGAGCGCTGGAGTTCCTCAGGCGTCTTCGCCTTCTTACAAACCGACTTGGGCATCAGGAACGCGGCCGCGAACTTGTTGGCCTGCCATTCTGCGCTCCTGGTCGGCGTAGAGAGGATCTCAGCCAGTTGGTCAGGCGCGCAACGGTTCAGCTCGAGATAAGGATGCAGCATCACATGACCGAGTTCGTGGGCCACCGTAAAGCGGCTGCGGTAGTCATGCTTGAGTAGGCCACGGTGTGTTCGCTCCGGGACGACCATTCCAACTGGCTCGTAGGTAGATTTGCCGTCCTGCCCCGGCATCGCATGGTCAGGCACCACGCGGTATTCAAAATTCTTGTCAAACTTCTTGAACCCGCCGCGGCTCAGTTCAATCAGATCTCGCGGAACCTCGTCCTCAAGCTCAAGGAGCGCCGCAGCTTCGGCAGCTTTGATTTCAATGTCTTCGAGCGTAATCGCCCGAATAAGTGCGTCGCGTGCCATATCCAGCGCCCATCTTGTTCGCCGTGGCATTAACGCACGCGCGCGAGTCCAACCGGCCGAAGCCTGCGGCACTCGCTTCATATTGTCAATATATGGTAGAGCAAACTCAGACAATCACAACATATTGTGCCTTCCATTGTCTCGCAAACGGGGTGCAGTCCAGCCGTCCGGGCGATCTGTTTGGCGACCGCGGCTTCGCGCGCGCCGATCGGTTCATCGCGTTCATCCAGCGCTTCCGGTGCCAGAGACCCCACCGTCATGCTCACCACCAAAGGGAACTGCGCGAGCACGCGGGCATCACGCCGATCGGCCTTGGCGAAGAGCTCTCATATCGGTGAAGCCGGTTTGCCGTGATGACTGTCGGGCACGGGTCGTGCGCCCGCCGCGGAGGAACTGACGACCCGGTTTCGTCCCAAAGTCTTTGCTTCGTAGAGCGCGGCATCGGCCTTGAGCAGGAGCCCACGAAAGTCCCTGGCGTCCGCTGGAAAAGTGGCGATACCGATGCTGATCGTCACGGGGGTCGCCGATCGCGTGGAGGCGCTGTCGGCGACGGCTACTCGAATGCGCTCCGCCAGGACCATGGCGCCGGGCGGCGTTTCCGGGCAGAGCAACGCGAACTCTTCCCCGCCATAGCGGAAGAGCTGGTCGCTCTCGCGCTTGGCGGCGGCGATTGTGGCGGCCACCTTGCGGATCACGTGGTCCCCCTCGACATGGCCGTATCGGTCGTTGATCGCCTTGAAGTGGTCGATATCGATCATCATCAGGCTGATCGACCGGTCTGCCTTGCAGGCGGCATGCAGCATGGCCACGCCTTTGCCATCGAACTGCCCGCGATCCTGCAGCCCGGTCAAGGCATCCTTGCCGACTTGCTCGGCCAGTTTCTCGTAGCGATGCCGGTAGGTCAGGCGATCGAAGATGTCGGCCATGCCCTGTGTCGGGGTGTGCGAGGCGTCACGCTCCAGGAACCGCAAATAGGCCGTGAGCATGAGGCTGAAGAAGCCGGCCGCCCCGATCTTGGCGATCCAGCCGCCGTAGAAGGCCATGGTCGGCACGCCGGCGAGAATGTTCAGGCCGGCAAAGAACAGCAACTGGTCGAAACTCAGAACGATTGCCAGGCTGATGAAGATCCGGCCCGGAATGGTGTTCGTCATCAGCCCGCCCAGTCGCTCATAGACGACGATGAGGATGACGAGGTCGACGAACAGCAGGATCGTGCCCCAGATCATCAGCAGGCCCATCTGGTCGATGAAGCGCAGATCGGGGTTGTAGCCGGGCAGGCTCGCGGGGTCGCTGTAGAAGCGCAGGATGAGCCCGAGCGCGATCATCAGAATGTTGCCGCTCAGCAGGCCGTAGATCGGCTGGCGCATCATCTCGGCGTCTTCCTTGATGTAGAGCAGCAGGAAGAAGGCGAGCTTGCCCGCGAACATCACTGTGGAGCCAGGCGAAATCAGCCCGAAGGGCAGCTCGATGAAGAACACGGCCGCCAGATAGGTCTCCAGGAAATGCATGGTGCCGAGCAGGCAATAGAAGACGCCGATACCGATCGTCTTCCGCTTGAGGAAAATTGTCCCCATGACGATGGAATAGATAATTGCCTGCGCGAGCAGGGCGATAAAACCTGACACAAGAAAGCCCCAAGGTGATTTTTGTCTCGTCTTCTCAGCTCAAGTAACATCTTTTCCGCGACGCGATATTTCGCCGCTATCCCCGAAAGCCTCCATTCTGGAGAAATTTGGCTTCCGACGGCGACGTCTCCCGCCCCAGCACGCGATTGCGGTGCGGGAAGCGGCCGAAGCGACGGATGATGGCGCGGTGGGCCTCGGCGTGGGACAGCCACGGCTGACATAGCCTGGCGTCGAGCCTGACGGAGATGTCCTGGTCATCCAGATTCTCCGAATGAGCGAAGGGCAGGCAGAAGAACGGGCGCAAGTCGGGCGGGACCTGATCCATAGGCCCGGCGGCATCGGTTCGCCGGGCATAGTGCCTGGCGAGCGGATCGGTGGCGTACATGCGGCCAGTTCCCCGAAAGGCGTTGCGGGGGAACTGATCGGTGAGGATCAGGAGCGCCAGCGCGCCTTCGGCGGTTTCGAGCCAGTCGTCGTGCTGCCGGGCGGCGACCTCGCGGTGCAAGCCGAAGAAGCGGTCTCGAAACGCGGCATCGAAGCGGGCATCCCTAGCAAACCATTCGGCCGACGAGCATCGCCAGAAGGCCACGATGTCGTCGAACCGCGCCGGCTCGCATGCCGACGGCGGCGACCAGCAGGTGATCTTCGTTTGGAGCCCAGGCATGGTGTCCAGGTTCTCAATGGGCGGCGCGGCGGGTATCGCCGGAACGCCGTCGCTTGCGAAGGATCCGCCCCTCCCAGAAGCAGACGGCGAGCGTGATGGCCGTGGTCAGCCACCCCATGGCGAGCAGGTCAACGGTGTAGGCAACGGGAACCAGCAGCAGCAGCGCCGCGACGCCGGCAAGATGTGATGTCGGCACCACCCCATAGACCGCCTTCTTGTAGACGGCGCTCCCGAGCAGATAGATCGCCGGGCCGGCTGAGAGGATGAGGGCATAGGGCGTCTTCAGCGGGTCGTGAGGATGGGCCAGGACCAGGTCGTTGCCGACCGCCGTGGCGATGATGCCCGCGACGAGGATCGCGTGGATGTAATGGAAATAGGCGCCGATCCGGCCAGGGTCGTCGGAATGGGTGATGGCGTCGGTTGCGTCCTTGCTCGATGTCCCGAAGTAGAGCCACCACATGGCGAGGGTGCCGAGGAATGTGGCGAGCAGCGCCGCCAGGATCGCGGCATCCCAACTGGCGGCCTTCGCCATGGTCGCGCCGGTCGCGAGGAGCGTTTCGCCGAGTGCGACGATGACGAAAAGCTGGCAGCGTTCGGCGAGGTGCCCGCCCTCGATGGTCCAGTCGCGCGTCTTCGACCGGCCGAGGCCGGGAAAGGGGAAGCCGAACATCGGCGAGACATATTCGCAAGCCACCGCGATCGCCCACAGGCCGGCGCGTGTCCAATGCGAGGCGAAGGCGCCGGCGATCCAGAATATGGCCGCGACCAGGAGCCAGCCGAGCATGCGCCGATAGTTTGCCGACAGCGGGTGATCCGAGCCCAGTTCCCAGGCAAGATAGGCGGTGCGGCCGACCTGGATCGCGACATAGGCGCCGGCGAAGATCAGCCCGCGTTCGCCGAAGGCACCGGGAATGGCTGACGCCATGACGAGGCCGGCGAGCATGACCGTGAAGATGAGACCGCGGATGCGCGGCGTCTCGGGATCGAACCAGTTGGTGACCCAGCAGGTATATTGCCAGCCGAGCCATACCGCGAACCACAGGATCAGCGTCTCGATGACGCCCGTGAAGCTCAGGTTATGCAGCAGTTGATGGCTGAGCTGGGTGACCGCGAAGACATAGACGAGATCGAAGAACAGCTCCTCGAAGGTGACGCGGGCATGATGGCCGTCACGGCGGCGGAGCAGCGGATGGTCGTGGGCGGATGGGCCGGTCATGTCGTCCCCGTCATTTCGTCAGGCGCCAGACTGCGATCCCGGCGATGACCGCCGGGAGGGCGAAGACGATGACGAGGATCGGCAGTTCGTCCCGCACCGAGTAGCCGGCCCTCGCCACGCCGACCCACATGTTGGTCAGCGACATGGCGAGCCATACGGGCAGGAAAATCTTGGCGGCGAATGCCAGATTCGGATCGGTTCCTCCCCAGAGCTTGCCGAACAGAAGAAAGAGGCCGAGCAGGACGATGCCCCCGGCGATCACCATTGCCATGTGCATGCCCAGCCCCTTTGCTCTGGAAAACACGTTGATCTTCGTCTCGATGTCTTGGTCGCGACCGGCGGCAGGACATCGAGCGCGATGCCCGGATCGGCGCGGCGGCGCGCCGACCTACTTGGTGGTGTAGCCGCCGTTGACGAGAATGGTCTGGCCGGTCATCCACCAGCCATCCGAGACGAGGAAGCGGATGAAAGGGACGATGTCCTCGATATCCGTCAGGCCGGTCTTGGTGAACCGCGACAGGGCTGCCGCCGTCTTGTGGTAAGCGACGGCGTCGCTGCCCTCGGCCGGATAGAAGAAGGGTGTGTCCATCGGGCCCGGGCCGATCGCGGTCACCGAGATGCCGCGCTCTCCAAACTCCTTGGAGGCCGCTCGGGTGAAGTGCTCAACCGGCGCCTTCGTGCCGGCATAGGCCGCATAGAAGGGCGTGTAGGCGCCAAGCAGCGAGGTCACGAGCGTGCAGATCTTGCCGTTGTCGTTGACGTTCTTGCCGGCCTCCTTGAGGAAGAAGAAAGCCGACTTCGCGTTCACCGCCGTCATCTCGTCGTATTCGGCCTCGGTGATCTCGACGAAGGGCTTCTTCAGCACTTTGCCGACGGTGTTGATGGCGATGTCGGGTTTGCCGACGGCGGCGACCGTGTCGGCGAAAAGCTTCTCGACCGCGCCGGCTGTGGTCAGGTCGGCCTGGAAGGCGGTGGCTTGAGCGCCGGAGGCCTTGATGGCCGCCACCGTCTCATCCGCGGCCGCCTTGGTCGCGCTGGTATTGTAGTGGATCGCCACCGCCTTCGCACCGTGCCGCGCGAGATCGCGGGCGAGCAGGCCGCCGAGATTCTTGGCGCCGCCGGCGATCAGAATGGTCTTACCCTTGATGCTGTGTCGGGTCACGATATCGGCCTCCGCGGGTTGCCTGGCGGTCCCAGGACGACCGCTTTCGGAGGTGCAAGATATCGTCTATAAAACCATTATAAAGCCAGCCATTTTGACATCACTTGCCAGAATTGGCGAACAATCCCGACGAGCCCCGCTTGGATCGCATTGACCTGTTCCGGATCTTCGTTCGTGTCGTCGACTGCTCGAGCTTTACGCGGGCTGCCGACACTCTCGGTCTGCCGCGCTCGTCCGTCTCGGCGGCGATCATCGAGCTCGAGGGCCGTGTCGGCGCTCGCCTCCTTCACCGCACGACGCGAAAGGTTTCCCCGACCCAGGATGGAACCGCATTCCATGAGCGATGCCTGCGGGTCATCGCTGATGTCGAGGAAACGGAAGGGCTGTTCCGGCAGAATGCGGTGGAGCCGCGCGGCAAACTCAGAATCGATGTCCCTGGCCGGATCGGCCGTCTGATCATTGCTCCGGCTCTGCCGGAGTTCCTGGCCCGCTACCCACAGCTCGACATCGAATTGCGCGTGACCGACAGGGCCGTGAACCTGGTCGAGGAAAGCGTGGACTGCGTGCTGCGCGTCGGCCCGTTGAGTGACTCGGGTCTGATCGCGCGCAAGATCGGTGATCTGCCAATGATCAACGTCGCAAGCCCTCGCTATCTCGCCCATCACGGCCTGCCCCGACAGCCGGGGGATCTCGCGACACATCTGGCCGTCAACTATGCTTCGCCCGCCACAGGACGCATCGAGGACTGGGAGTGGATTGACGGCGGTGAGCTGCAAACGCTGCCCATGCGGGCTCGGGTCACCGTCAACAGCGCGGAAGCCTATATTGCCGCCTGCCTTGCCGGGCTCGGACTCATTCAGATCCCCGCCTACGACGTGCAGCTCCATCTTAATGCGGGCGAGCTCGTCGAGGTCATGCCCGATCACCGCGCGGAGCCGATGCCGATGACACTGTTGTATCCACATCGTCAGCATCTGGCCCGCCGGCTACAGGTGTTTACGGACTGGCTCGAGAGGCTGATAAGAAAGGATATCCTTTGAAGCGCGAGGGCATCGTGCAGCCTGAGCGCCGGAGGCGTCCGCCAACGAGGCGTAGCTGGTCCACCTACCTATGTCCCTATTTCCGCAGCCTTGTTTCGGGCGGCGTCTCCACAGCGCAAGAAGCAGCGGATTGAGACAGGTGTCACCGCAGCACCCGCATCCGGGCTCCTGCAAAACTGAAAAGTCCCGCCTTCGCCCCCGCGGGTGATGAAACGCAAGAAGGGGCGGCTGTGGCCGCCCCTCCTCGCAAAGTCTTAACGATCGGCCGTCAGCGCGGCCGGCGACAGGTCAGCGACCGTTCACGCAGCGCCGGGGCACCAGCACGTTGTCGGTCGGACGGATCGGCTCGCCGAAGCCCGGCCCGCCGAGGCGCAGAAAGTCGCCGCTGCAGGAGGTGCGGCGGATGATGTCATAGACGGCGAGGAAACTGACGACCCCGATGAGCGAGCCTGGGGCGAACTTGCCGGCGGCGGCCGGGCCAGCATATTTCAGCAGGGCAGCGGCCTCGGACCGCTGAGCGGAAACGGACAGGGCCGAAGCTGCGATCAGCAGTGCAGCGGCAAGAGTCTTGACACGACGCATGTATAGTCCCTTCAGAGGAAGTTTAACCAGATCTTGCAGCGCGTCGCCGGCACTTCTTGGCGACGCTCTACTTTGCGCACCTGCGCATTTTCGCTGCAGTAATTGGCGATTATCAAAGTTTTAATCGCCACAAAAGCGCCCAATCGATGAAGGTATTGTTAATATTAATCTGGCCTGTCAAATCGCTGACATTGGGCCCCGCCGAGCCCCATCAGGTCGCTCGGTCAAGCGCGCGATCGTCTTCGCCGAGGGCCATCGTCGGTCTGCCGCAACACCGCCGAGACCTTTTGTCCCGTGCCGAGTTCGCACCGGCGCCGGGCGATCCGACCCCGAACGACCGTGACATCTCCGCAATTCCATTGCTGGATGGCCCAGTCTCGGGGCCTGCGCCAAAGGCTCGACACGACGATGCAAGAGGCAGGCGTCACGGCCATTCTCGTTTCACCGACAGCGCCCTCTGCTCCTCCTCATAAACCCTCGCCAGCCGGTCGATCCGCCACAGCTGCGCCATCACGACCAGGCTCGCGCCGAACAGGGTCGGCCAGATCTCCAGCATGACCAGCCCCCACCCGAGCAGCCCCGCGCCCGCCACGCCCGACACCGCCAGCCAGCGGAGCGCCACACGGTCGCCCGCCGGCACGAGGTCCGGCCGTTCCAGCCAGAGCTTTTCGCCATGGATGCCCTTGGCCGCCCATGAGCGCGGCGTGTCGATGGGGGCGAAGACATGCGGGTTGATGGCGAGCCAGAAGATCACCAGGGCGATGGGGATGAGCGCCCACCAGCCGAGCCAGACCCGGCTCCACACCGCCAGGATCATCGCGGGGATGGCGGCGAAGCGGGTATAGACGCTCCACGGATTGGCGTGGCGGCGCCAGGCTTCGTCGGTCATGCCGAAGGCTTTGGCGATGACGGCGAGACGTCTCATGCGCGCGCCCATTCTTTTGTGTTCGGAGCGCTCGGAACAGAGCGCGACATCAAGGACGGGCCGTCCGTCGAGGGGCGTTTCGTTTCCGGCTCAGAGGCCGCCCGGAACGCACCGATAGCATCGACGCGACCACCCTCACCCGGCGCCTGACGGCGCCACCTTCTCCCGCGAAGACGCGGGCGAGGGTCAACGCGATGCGTCTCGCATCATGCCCTATTCGCCACTCGCCATTCGCCACTCGCCACTTTGCATACATGCGTCAATCCAGCGCTGCCCTGCTGATCATTCTTCCGCCCGAACGCCCGCGAACAGTCTTGCGGCATCCGTAAAACTGCACAAGGATTGATCACAATGCTCCACCGTCCGGCATGGGGCCGGGCGTCGGATCGGGCGAAGCGCAACAAGGCCGCGGAGAAGGGCCGCTTCGCCGGACTGGCATGTCACTTGCCAGCATCGATCACCGGGCATCAGGGAGAAAAAACGCATGTGGTCCCGCTTTCGACCGGCAGTCATGACCGGCACAATCCTGGCCGGCACCGTTCTGGCCCTGGCCGGCACGCTCCTCGCGTCAACCTCGGTTGTGGCGCAGGAAAAGGTGCTGCGCATCGGCATGACCGCCGCCGACATTCCGCGCACCCATGGCCAGCCGGACCAGGGTTTCGAGGGCAACCGCTTCACCGGCATCCCCATGTATGACGCCCTCGTCAACTGGGACCTGTCGAAAGCCGATGCCGCCTCGGTGATCATTCCGGGCCTGGCGCTCGAATGGGCGGTGGACGCCACCGACAAGACCAAGTGGGTGTTCAAGCTGAGGCCCGGCGTCAAGTTCCATGACGGCTCGCCGTTCAATGCCGCCGCCGTCGTCTGGAACGTCCAGAAGGTGCTCGACCAGTCGGCCGCGCATTTCGACCAGAGCCAGGTCGGCGTCACCGTCTCGCGCATGCCGAACCTCAGGTCGGCCCGCGCCATCGACGACCTCACCGTGGAGCTGACCACCTCGGCGCCGGATTCCTTCCTGCCGATCAATCTCACCAATCTGTTCATGGCCTCCCCCGCCCATTGGCAGAAGCTGTTCTCGGAGGTGCCGGCCAGCGTCACCGATCCGCGCCAGCGCGCGCAGGCCGCCTGGACCGCCTTTTCCGGCAACCCGTCGGGCACCGGCGCCTTCCGCGGCGTGCGGCTGGTGCCGCGCGAGCGTTTCGAAATGGTCGCCAACCGGGATTATTGGGACGTCGCGCGCCGGCCGAAGATCGACCGGGTCGTGCTCCTGCCGCTGCCCGAGCCGAATGCCCGCACCGCCGCCCTGCTTGCCGGCCAGGTCGACTGGATCGAGGCGCCCTCGCCCGACGCCGTGCCGCAGATCACCTCGCGCGGCTTCAAGATGTATACCAATGCCCAGCCGCATGTCTGGCCCTGGCAGTTCTCGTTCCGCGAGGGTTCGCCCTGGGTCGACCGGCGGGTGCGCCAGGCGGCCAATCTCTGCATCAACCGCGACGAGCTGAAGCAATTGCTCAACGGTCTGATGGAGGTGCCGAAGGGCACGGTTCCGCCCGGCCATCCCT
>BFBZ01001282.1_pt1 | contig 17395 bp, 13 predicted proteins | sample 1888401 | NCBI WGS metagenome assembly BFBZ01 (sample SAMD00112614, study PRJDB3348) | symbiont metagenome | host: Chara braunii | reverse complement strand
TGCCGCGGGAACGGAGGGCCGATGCCATTAGCCGAATGAGCATTGGAGGCGGCACGCCTCAACGGGAGCGGGTTACGGTGAGTAGCACCTGCGTAACCACAGCGATCCGTGCAAGACCTGATCGGCAGTCGAAACCGGGTGTTACGGGGGTAACACCTGCGGCTCCCGGAGAGCGAGTGGTCGGCTCGGATCGAAGACCGATCCGGGGCGCGGGTGTTACCCCCCGTAACACCTGCGCCCCAGATTGCTTCTCAAACTACTCAGCGAATAATTCCTTCTGGCAATTATCGCACTTTATTTGTAAATAATTATATACAAATATAAATACATTTTCACCATCAAAAGCATTGATACACCGACCGAGGAAGGTGCACAGCAGCCATGTGGTGACTCGGTCCGGGTTGCTCGGGGACACACTTCACCTAGCATACCCCAACACCGCCACACACCCGGAGACGCACCATGTCCGTTGCACTGCCCGTCAAGAACCGCCAACTGTTCATTAACGGCGCCTGGTGCGAGGCCGCCAGCGGCAAGAAACTCGCCGTCACAAATCCGGCGACCGAAGAAACGATCGCGGAAGTCAGTTGGGGCGCCCGGACCGACCCCGCCAAGGCCGTGACCGCCGCGGCCGCCGCCATGCCGGCGTGGATGAAGCTCACCGCCTACGACCGGGCCAAAGTGCTCAAGAAGACCGCCGATCTCATGCGCGAGCGGGCCGATCAGCTCGCCCGCGTGATGACGATGGAACAGGGCAAACCGCTCCTCGAAGCGCGCGGCGAGGTGATGCACTCCGCCGACACCTTCGAGTGGTTCGCCGAAGAGGGGAAGCGGACCTACGGGCAGGTGATCCCGCAGTCGGTCGCCGCCAAGCGGCACATGACCATCAAGCACCCCGTCGGCGTGGTCGGCGCCATCAGCCCGTGGAACTTCCCCATCACGCTGCTGACGCGGAAGATCGCCGCCGCCCTCGCCGCCGGGTGCACCATCGTCGCGAAGCCGTCCGAACTGACGCCCCTCTGTGGGATCGCGCTGTTCGAGTGCCTCGCCGATGCCGGCCTTCCGGCCGGTGCGGCGAACCTCGTGACCGGCCCGGGCGAAGAGGTCGCGGCCGAGTTCATGGAAAACCCGGCGATCCGCAAGGTGAGCTTCACCGGTTCCACGCGGGTCGGCAAGATCCTGATGCGCCAGGCGGCGGACCAGGTGAAGCGGCTGAGCCTCGAACTCGGCGGGCACGCGCCCTTCATCGTGTTCCCGGACGCCGACCCGGAAGTGGTCGCGAAGGCCGCCGTCCTGGGCAAATTCCGCAACAACGGGCAGGTGTGCATCAGCCCGAGCCGGTTCTTCGTCCACGCCGACATCGCCAAACGGTTCACCGAAGTCGCGGTGGAGGAGGCGAAGAAACTGAAACTCGGCAACGGACTCGATGACGGCGTCGTGGTCGGTCCGATGATCGAGCAGAAGCGCCTGGACGCGACCCGCGAACTGATCGCTGACGCCACGGCGAAGGGGGCGGCGTGCCTCACCGGCGGCAAGCGGCCGACGGGGGCGGCGTTCGAACACGGCTATTTCATCGAACCGACGGTGCTGCGCGGCGTCACGCCGGACGCGAAGATTCTGACGGATGAGCCGTTCGCGCCGGTCATGCCGGTGCTGGATTTCAGCAAACTCGACGAGGTGATCGCGGCAGCTAACAACACGAAGTACGGCCTCGCGGCGTACGTGTTCACCAACGATCTCAGCATCGCGTGGCGGATGGCCGAGGGGCTGGAAGCGGGCATCATCGGGTTAAACGACCCGGTCCCCGCCGCGCCGCAATGCCCGTTCGGTGGGATGAAAGAATCCGGCCTGGGCCGCGAACTCGCTCATGAGGGCTTGGAGGCGTACCTGGAGACGAAATACGTCTCGATGATGCTCCGGGGGTAAGGGTCATGCGTAGCGCCGCGTTCGCACTCGTCTGTGTGGCTGTCCCGGGGGCCTGCGCGGCCGAGCCCCCGAAACCCAACGCGGCGCTGCAATACTGGCAGGCGTTCGCGGCGGTGCCCSGCCCGAAGGGATCGGGCCAACTCACGGAGGACGAACGGAACCGGCTCGCCGAGTGGGAAACCGCGCCGCTCGACGAAACGACCCGCACGGCCCTGATGAAGCACGCCGATGCGCTCGCCTACCTGCACCGCGGCGCCGCCGTTCCGTACTGCCTCTGGGGGTCGCAACTCGACCTTCCGCGCGACGGAATCGGGACCCGGTGTCCGCAGGGCGCACGCGCCCACGACCTCCGGTACGCGGCGCTTCTGCGGGCCCGCTACCGGTTCGCGAACGGTCAATCGCGCCGGGCGGTCGATGATCTGTTCGCGCTCCTCCACTTCGCGCGGCACCTGGACGTCGGCAGTTCCCTCGTCGGGGTGTTGGCGGGGTACGCGATCGAGCGCGACGTGATTCGCGTCCTCGCCGCGCACATGTGGGTTCTCGCGGCCGACGCCGACCTCCTCACCGCGACGAAAATGAGGTGGACCAAACTGCCTCCGGCGCGGCCGATGGTCGACGCCCTCCGGGAAGAACGGGACGGGTTCCTCGGCATGATCCGCCATCACGCCGGACTCGACCCGAAGAACCAACCGGACGACGAAATCGGGACCGTGATCGGCTTCATTCCCACGCTCGGTTTTCTTCTGGGCACGGAAACCTTCCCGCAGTCGGTCGCGACCCTCTGCGGCACGGTCGAGCGGCACTGCGAGCGGTTGATTCTCGCGACCGCCGTGTCGCCCGAAAAGATCGCTGCCGCCGAGAACGCGTTTTGCGCCAACTGGGATAAGGACACGGCGGACGACGATCGGATTGCCGCCGTCCTCGCGAAAGCTCTGCTCCCCGCGGCGGGAAAGCTGCGCCGCACCGAAGCCGAAATGCAGACGCGGCGGGCGATGCTGCGTGCGGCGCTGGCCGTCGCAGACGGGGGCGGCGAGAAGCTGAAAGCGAACCCGGACCCCTTCGGGGACACTCCATTCGAGACCCGACCGGTCGAGGGCGGGTACGAAATGACATCCGCGCTCGGAAAGGTGCTCGAGAAGCCCCTGGTGCTGGTCGTTCGAACCGCTACACCCGGAAAGTGAGCCCCCGTGCTATTCTCGGTATAGGGGGCGCAGTTTCAGAAAAACTCTACCCAACCGCGGGCCGGCGTGTTAAAGAATTAAGGTAGTGATAACGAATCCTCCGATATCGCCCGAGACAGGGGCCGAATTCCCAAGGGTTTTGCCATGACCCGTATGTCGCGTGAGTTCTCGCTCGTGCTGCTCGGCTCCGGCCTGTTGACCGCTGGGTACTTCGCCTGGGACAATGAAGAGAAGATCGCCGCGGACATGGACAAGCAGGCCCAGAAGCGTGTGGGGGGCAACGGTACCGCCACCCACCGCCCCGGCGGGATGCTGCTCTTCATCAGCCACGGCAGCACGTCGTCCGTCACCAGCGGGCGCCCCCCGGCGATGGCGAGCGTCACCAAAGGCGGCTTCGGCTCCATTGGTAGCCGCGTGGGCGGCGGGTTCGGCGGCTGACCTTTTTGAATGAAAAGTCGGAAATGATAAGGGAAAAATGGGAGACGGCACCGGTCCCGGTGCGCCGCGTCTGACCATTTTTCCCTTATCATTTTTCTCTTTGCATTTCGTCCGAAGGGGCTGCCATGCGCCGGCTCACCATCGATCCCCGCCCGAACTGGCAGAAGCGGGTCGAGGAACACGGACTCTACTACCACACGATTCGCAACGAGCCCTACTGGGACGAGACCGCCTGTTACCAGTTCACCAACTACGAGGTGGACCGGATCGAAGAGGCCACGCAGGCGCTGCACGACATGTGCATGGCGCTGGTCGAAGAGGTGATCGACAAGCGCATGTTCGGGCTGTTCTTCATCCCCAAGGACTTCGAGGAATACGTCATCCGGTCGTGGGAGGCGCGCGAGCCCTCCGTGTACGGGCGGTTCGACCTCGTGTTCGACGGGGTCGGACCGCCCAAGATGCTGGAGTACAACGCCGACACCCCCACCGCGCTCGTCGAGGCCGCCGTCGCCCAGTGGGTGTGGCTGAAGGACACGGACGAGCGCGGGGACCAGTTCAACAGCATCCACGAGCACCTGATCGACGCGTGGAAGGCCGTCCTCAAACGCGACCCCGGTCCGATCCACTTCGCCGCCCTGTCCAAACAGGACTCGCCCGAGGACTACATCACCGCCGAGTACATGCGGGACACCGCCATCCAGGCCGGCGCGAAGACCGATTTCATCGACGTCACCGACATCGGCTGGGACCGCCCGCGCCGCTGCTTCGTGGACCGGACCGGCTTCCCCATCCACCGGTGCTTCAAGTTGTACCCGTGGGAGTGGATGGTGAACCCGGCGGAGGAGTTCAGCCGGTACATCCGCGGCGCCGCGGTCAAGTGGGTCGAGCCCGCGTGGAAGATGATCCTGAGTTGCAAAAGCATTCTCCCGCTCCTATATGAGCGGCACCCGAACAGCCCCTTTCTGCTCCCGGCGTCGTTCGACCCGATCCCGGACGGCAGTTACGTGAAGAAGCCGATCCACGCGCGCGAGGGGGCGAACATCGAGGTGGTGATCAACGGCCGCCTCGCGCTCAGCACCGACGGGCCGTACCAGGGGCCGTGCGTGTACCAGGCGCTGGCCACGCAGCTCAAGCCGCACGACGGCCGCTACCCCGTGATCGGGAGCTGGGTCGTCAACGGCGAGGCGTGCGGCATGGGGATCCGCGAGGACGCCTCACTGGTGACCGGGAACACGAGCCGGTTCGTGCCGCACCAGATGGTGGGCTGATTTTTCAGAGTCGAAAGTCGTAAAGTCGAAAGTCGGATGGCATTTAACCCGGGTGCCGTTACGAGCGGTTGGAGGGTTGTAAGCTCGCTGCCGCTGACCGGCCGACTTTACGACTTTACGACTTCGTAACAGCGGAGTTCCGTCGATGTCCACCACGTTCAAGTTCGAGGAACTCGACGAGGCGACACACGACTACCTGGTCGCGGTACGGAGCCGCGGGGGGCGGGGGGCGCCCGGCGTGTTCGTGGCGACGAAAGACGCGTTGCCGGGGTGCGGCCTCATTGCCGGTCCGATCGTCATCGTCGGCACCCTGCTCGCGACGCTCACGACCGTGTTCGATGTCGTCTACAACGATCCGGTCCGGGTCGCGGTGCTCCAAACGGCCGGGTTGCTCCTGGGCGGGTGGCTCCTGGCCGCCGGGTTCCGCGGCTCGAAGGGGACCAACCGGATCGCCGGCACCTGGGTGTACGTCGATCCGCTGTTTCTCTACGAGGCGTACCGCGAGCAGATCACCGTCACCGCGATCGACGAAGTGGTCGAGGCCAACTCCACGCACAACTACAACAACGGCGCCTACCAGAACAGCACGGTCCTCATCCGCATGAGCGGCCACCAGGTCGCGACCGTCACCGTCGCCAACGAGGGCCGGGCCGAACGGATGGTGGTGTTCCTGAATTACCTCGCGTGGGCGCGGGGGCCGGAGGGCGGGGAGCGCGCCAACCTCGCTCCCGCAACGCTCGGCGGGCTGGCGCGGTACGTCGCCAAGAACGATCACGAACCGCTCGACGCCGACAACAACATCAACTTCAACCTGATCGAGGTGGACGCCACCCACGTGTCGGAGGAGCCGACCCGCGCGGGGCGCGCGGTGCCCTCGGTCCTCCCGTACGTGTTCCTGTCCGCCTTCGGCGGCGTCTGCTTCCTGGTCATGGCCTACATCGTCAACCCGCCGGTCCGGGACGACGCCGTGTACGACATCGTGATGAAGGAACCGTTCGTCGAGCCGCGGTTCCTCCGCGTGTACCTCGTGGACCCGCGCAACACGCGGCACCGCGACGAGGTCACCCGGCGGCTGGCGCGGTTTTACACCGATCCGATCGAACACGTCCGGGGCAACGCCACGGACCCCGCGCTCCGCGACGGGATGATGAAGATTCTGGAATCGGTCCGCACAGCGGACCAGCCGGTGGTGTCGATCCGGGTGACGGAGGTGAACACCCCGGCGGGCCAGGAGGCGAAGAAGACGGACCGCGAACACAAGTTGCGCGCCGATTTCGCCGTGGGCGTCGGCGACGAGTTCTCGCGGCGCCCGTGGGGCCAGCCGCTCCAGCCGCCGCCGGGCGTGACGTTCACCGAGCCGATGCCGGCGCTGGGGCAGCAGATGATCGCGTTCGTCGAACAGCCGGAGGGCGCCGAGCAGGTCCACTTCGACATCMCCTACACCGTCGAGCCGGCCGGACCCGGCACGTTTCGCCTGTCGGTGGCGATGGAAATCCGCACGAACATCGAAGACAAAACGCCAACCGCCAAGAGCGCGTTCATCATGTCGAACACGTTCAGCGCCGGGAGCTTGGACAACCAGATCCCGGAACTGAAAAAGGAACTGCTCGCGCGCACGGTCGGGGTCGTTGCCGGGGTGGTGAACCCTAACCCTCTTCCCGGGTTCGTGCTACCGGGACCGAAGTTTTAGGAAGGTGGCCGTTCTGAAGCCCCTCTTTGGGAGGAGGGGCTGTATTGCGTTGCAAAAAGCCCCTACCGCTTCCTAAAAACCAGTGGCGGAACGAGTACCCCGTTCCACGTGTTCCACGGATCTTCTCGCTCGCGAGGACCAGAAGAAGAAAGAACCGCAGATGACGCAGACAGCGCAGATAAAAACACGAGTCATTGTGTTCTTCTGATCTGCGCGTTCTGCGTCATCTGCGGCTCTTTTCCGTCTCGGCAGCGGCCACACCCAAGGAGCCCCTTTCGCCCCCGTTGATGGGCCGGGGTAGGTCTTCCGCTCCTCACCCCACGACCACACCCACGAGTACGTCGTACCCGGCGTGGGCGCCGACCGCGATGCCGAACCCGCGGCCCACGAACAGCACCGTGAAGTACAGTCCCGCAATGGTCCGAAACACAAAGTAGTCGGCCCGCATCGGCTCACCGTACGGGCCGATGTGATGTGCCGCCGCGAACGCCGCCGCTGCGGCGAACGCCGCTAACGGGATCGAAACCGGCCAGGGGATGCGAACCGCGCCCAGCAGGAGCACCAGCCCGCCAAACAGCCCGAGCCGGAACAGCACCTCTTCGTATATGCCCGCCCCAATGTAGGTGAGGACCTGGGCCGCGGGCGCGGTCCGCACCGTGATCTGAAGTTTGATCCCCAACCCGTCGATGATCGGCCCGAAGTTGCGGCTGAACTGCCACAGGACGAACGCGAAGAGCGCGCTCTCGAACGCCATCCCGAACCAGACCGTGACCGGGTCGTCCGGCCGGTCGGCCCAGCGCCACCAGCTCCAGACGAGCATGACGCCGAGGACCACCGCGGGCGCGGCGAGTGCGTGTCCCGCACCGAACACCTCGAACGCCCACCGCAGCCACGCGTCGGCGCCGTTGCGCAGCCGGGCGGCCTGGTCCCCGCCCAACCAGACCAGGCCGCCCTCGTAAGCGGCCAGAAGCGGGAGCAGGAACAGGACCCCTGCCCACGGGTGCCGGGTCGAACGCAGGTAGGTACTCATGGTGATCCGGCGCCGCGCCGAGCGCTTTCGGGAAGGATGTCGCGCACCTCTATTGAGGCGCGTTCGATAAGGAGTGTGCCGGTCGCGGTTTGAAGACGGCGACTGGCCCCGCGCCCGACCGGTTGCGGGCCGATCTCATACCGGATCGAGTCAAGACCAGCAAGAGCGAGACACGACTGGCGCGTTCGTGTCGTCACCGAGTTTTGCGAATCGGGTGCGGAGGCAGAAGTGCGTGACAATCGTCTTTGAGTCGGTCGGACCACACGCAGTCGTGCGGTCCGACGGCCGTCTGCTGAGAGAAATGAACCCACGGGCGGTTGGAGCCGATCACTTAACCGCGCGCCGGCGCCGACCGCTCAGCAGATAGATTTCCGACCGCACCTCGGTGAGCGGATCGCCGGCCGGGTCGATCCCGGCCACACGCGGAACCGGGTCGAAAATGATCTTGCGCGTCTCCGGGGCGAGTTCATCGATCCGTTGCGTGATGGTGAGGGTACCGAACTCGACCTGTTGGCGCGCCTCCGGCCACACGGCGCTCGAGTTGGCGACCTCGTCTCCCGGTTCGGCCAGTTGAACGCGCACCCGAAACGCCACCGGGCCGTTCGCCAACCGCTCCGACAGTTCGACGGCCAGAAAGTCGCTCGGCCGGACCGCGGCCTGCTCGGGAGTCAGGTACTCGGTTCCCGCATCCGGAACCAGACGGAACCGTCCGGTCCGGCTCGTTCCGGACGCGGAAGTGAACCGAAACGCGGTGACGGCGAAAAACGCCTGCCGGGCGAAACTGGTAGGAATCGGCTTCGGCGCCTCAATGAACGCCTTCGCCCGCGGGTGCGCCGCCAGGAACGCCGCAATGGGCGGCGGGTTCGGGGCGTCCGGGCCGCTGGCGGCTACGGCGCGGAGCATCTCCAGGAACTGCTCGCCGGTGTGGACCGGGAAGCCGTTGTGAGAATGGGCGACGATGTCCGTATGGACGTGGTCGCCGAGGTGAAAGCGGATCGCCATCCCTTGCGGGCTTGAGCCCCTTGGGTCGTTGTCGGCCGCTGTAGGAACGCCGGCCGAGAGCGAGAACCGCACGGTCACCGGTGTGGACGGCCGAGTCGCGTGCGGCGCCACCGTGAGGCCCACAGCGGACGGGGCCGGTACGAACGTTCCGGAGTACATCACGCCCCGCGCGTGCGCGGGCCGGAAGCCGGGATGAACACCTCCCGACAACTGATCCAACACGTCGAGCAGATCCGTAATGAGTTGTGAGGGCATCGAGCAACCTTTTCTACAAGACGGCGGAAGATACGAAATCGCAGAGCATTCTTCTGTAGTCGGCCGCTGTGAGGCCGGTGCGACACGATTCTCAGAGCAGCGGCCGACTACAGAAGAAGTACCGGCACCCACCGGCCGACCAGCACCAATCACAACGATTGCGTCTGACCTACTTCACGCCGCTCTTGACCCGCGCCGGGAGGAACTCGTCACCAGGGTTCCATGTCGGCAAGCGGTCGGCGTCGGCCGCGGCGCGGGCCACGTCCAGTGCGAACCCGCCCAGTGTGGCGAACCCCGAATAGTCCCAGTCCGGCCGCACCTCGTCCTGCGGCGTGTGGTACGCCTTGTCGTTAAACTCCTGCATCGCTTTACGAGCGAAGTCGGCCGGCTTGCCCTTCAGCTTCATGCCGGCCCCGACGGAGAACGCCGGCACGCCCGCGCGGGCCAACGAGAAGTGGTCCGACCGGTAGAAGACCCCGAGATGCGCCCGCTGGTCGGGTTCGATCTCCAGGTGGTTCTTCTCCGCCGCGGCCTTGACCAGCGGCCAGGCGGTGGTCCGGTCCGCACCGGTGACGACGACCGATTCCGGTACGCCGAGCGGCAAAATCATGTCGAAGTTGATGCCGAGCGCGGTCTTGCCCAGTGGGACGAGCGGGTGCTCCGCGTAATACTTCGATCCGAGGAGCCCCTTCTCCTCCGCGGTGACGGCCAGGAACAGCGCGGACCGCTTGGGTTTCGGCGTCCGGGCCGCCCACACGCGGGCGAGTTCGAGCAACATGGCACAGCCGGTGGCGTTGTCCGCCGCACCGTTGTAAATCGAATCACCGACAACGGCCCGGCCGACGCCGAGATGGTCCCAGTGGGCCGTGAACACCACGACTTCGGACTTGAGCGCGGGATCACTCCCTTCGACCGTCGCGACGACGTTGTTGCTCACGATCTTCTCGACTTTCGTCGCAATCCGGCCCTTCAGGTTCACGCCGAGCGAGACCGCCTTGAACCCTTTCGTGTCGGCCGCCTTGAGTGCCTGATCCACCGTCAGACCGGCTCGGGCGAGCAACTTCTCGCCCCCCTTGCGCGACAGCCAGCCTGCGAAGGCCAGCGCCGGTTGGGCCGGATCACGTTTGAGCTGCGCGCCGTCGAGCGGGCGAACGACGGAGTACGGGTAGCCGGCCGTTTCGTTCGTGTGGATGATGAAGCACGCCTTGGCCCCGCGGCGCGTGGCTTCCTCGAACTTGAAGGTCCACCGGCCGTAGTACGTGAGCGCCTTGCCGCCGAAGAACTTGGGGTCGTCCGAAGGCGGCTCGTTGGTGAACAGAACGACCACCTTACCTTTAACGTCAACGCCGTTGTAATCGTCCCAGTCGAACTCGGGAGCGGTGATCCCGTGACCGACGAAGACCGCCTCGGCGTCGAACTGTTCGAGTTCCGTTTGCGTTTGGCTGGTGCCCGCGAACTCTTCCTCGCAGGCGATATCGAGGACGTCCTTCCCATTGACCGCCTGGAGAGTGGATTTCGGGTCCGTGCTGACGCGCACGAGCGGGACGGGTTGGAGATAGGTACCGCCCTTCCCCGCCGGTTTGAGACCGGCCTTCTTGAACTCACTTTCGAGGTAATCGATGGTGAGTTCTTCGCCGCGGGTGCCCGGCCCGCGCCCTTCGAGTCGGTCGCTGGCGAGGTGTGCGATGTGCGCCTTGATCCGGTCGGCGGAAACCGATGGGGGCGGGTCGGCCGACCACCCCGTAACGGCAGTGAGGAGCAACGGAGCGCAAAGGAGCGGCAGCAATCGGTGAACCACGACGAGCCCTCATCGCGAATGGAGGAGCGGAGAGGTCGCTCTCGGGTTCATTATGCAGAAAAGCACACGACCGGCTCGACGCGCCGGCGACGATGGTTCGGATTGTTTTCCCACACGCGGTGTGGCGTGAGTTCGCCGGGGGTCGCTCCGCATATTTATCGAAGATAATTAGACGGTTTTTATAAGCATACGATCAATAAATTCCAGGGTAATTTTCCACTTTTCGTACCAAACACCAACCGGTTCCTATTGCAAACCGTGCTCTGCTGTCGTAATATGCCTAGACAGATTCTGGAGACGGAAGCGCGACAAATCCGCAGCAATTCCAAATACCGTGCCGAACACTGCTGGGAGATTTTCCGATTTTAGGGTTACGCAAGAGCTTCTGATGAGTTACTATGCATACCAACGACCTGGTGTAAAATCTTATTTGATTTTGCATCATAATGCATAATTACATCTTAACAACACAGAACCGAATCCGCATAAACGTCCTCCAGTAATAGAGGCAGAGATACAGTGGGCAAGGCGTAATCCGGATCTGCCGACCATTGAACAGGCCAGATTTTTTCAGTTAATTTCAGTTCTATCTTGCGGAAATTATGATCGTTTGAAAATAGATCAATCACATTGAGATAAATCCTTGAATAATTCTCTACCTAATTTTTCGAATCTGCTTGCGATTAAAACATTTTCTATCAAAACAATCATTACACTAATCACATTTACATCCATCAGTTGCACCCCGGCACCAGACACAGGCCGCTCGGTTTCAGGGTCGGAAGCGACGGTCGAATCGACGAAAACGGCGCAACAAGTCTTAACACTCGAACATGACTTCGGTGTGGTATCGCCCGGCACATCAACCACTTGCCAAATGAAAATACACAACACGACATCGACCACTTGGAGGTTCTCGCATTTCCGAAGCGGCTGCGGTTGCACCGTCGGGAATATTTCGAGGCAAGAGGTTCCTGCGGGCGAGTCCGTCGTGGTGACGCTCAGCTACCGCGCACCGACTGAAGTTCACGACGATGGGCGCACGGTTGAGCTTTATTTCCATGAACCCGACGCGCCGATGTACCGGCTCCAGGTGTGGGCGAAGACAAGAACCCCGATTACGGTCTTGCCCGTTGCGTTACAATTCCCGCAAGCGACCGGAGAACTGCCCATAAAATCCAAGGTGTGGGTGTCGAACTACACAAAAACCGACATCGCCCCACCTCAGTTCCAATGCTCTCACAAGTGGCTGTCCGTTGGCGCGGCCCAACCGGAACCTTTACCCGCCGACGATCCCGCCGCCCGCCAGTACTGGTCGGTCTCCGTCACTCTCGGCGTAGACACGTTGGAACCGGGTGAGCATATAGCGAGCCTCTCACTCGTAACTTCACCTACGGGCGCGAGTGGTCTGACCGTTCCGATTCGAGTGACTCTCGCCGCACCACTTGCTCCCACGCCGAGTCAACTCTTTTTTGGTGCCGTCACTCCCGGCCAGGGGAAAGAGGTTAAATTCTGTCTCCGGATCCCCTCGGCCAACGCCGCCGAAGATTTGAATGTGGATCACGATCTGGGGGGGCAGTTGAAAGTTGAGCGATTAACGTCTTCAACACCAATTTGCGCTTGGTTTAAGGCAACCCTGACGCCGACTCCAGGCGCCGATCGAGAAATCCGAGGGGGCGTCACGATACGAGCCCGCAATGGCGGACGGCCGACGCGCATTCCGGTCCTGGCGAGTGTCGTAACAAATGAATAGCTGCGCCAATACTACCGGCCGAATTTCCTGCACTGTCGTCCTGTTGCTTGCGGGGGTGTGCTCGGCGCCGGTCGCGGCGCAGGATCCCGCGGCATCGACCGGTGAAGCTATCTGCGGCCCACGGTGCGTCGAGTTCGTACTCAACTGGTACGACCGACCCGTTGAGGTGTCGGACTTGATTTGGGAGCTGCAAGGTGGGCAATCGGATCGGCAGGTGAGCGCATCGGCCCTTGACGCCGCGCTCAAGAAGCGGGGCATTCACACGCAACTCGTCAGGATTAGCGAATGGAAATCTCCGACGTGGTCGTACCCGGCCCTGCTGCACATGAGAAATGAGAACGGCTCTGGGCATTTCGTCGTGTGGGTGCCGCCAAGCGAAGGAAAGCCCTCTCTGCTCTGGGACAATGGAGCGGGGTTTACGAAGGCCCTTACGCCGTCTCAATCGGCCCGGCTCAGCGGCGTCGCAATTCTGACATCACGTGAACCTTTTCCGGATGGCCCAGAAATCGAAGTCGGATCGGGCCGACCGTTGGCGACGCTGAATTCGGTTGGGGGCGGATTGATTTTGGGTATTGGAATTGCCCTTTTGGTGTGGCGAACGAGTCGTCGAACCAGAATCTGGGGCGGTTCAAAACCATAAGGGGAACGACATGCGTTCACGTAACTGGCTCGCCCGAAGTACGGCACCCGTGATCCTCCTGCTCGGCGGTCTGTGGTCTTTGGCCGCCTGGAATGCGCCGGCGTCATCTGGCGCGCACGTCATCAGCCCAGAGGTTGCTAACTCCTACACAGGCGGGGATATGGCTCCGACCACCTGCTATGACGTGAGCAGCGCAGCCTGTACCGCGGTTCCAAAAGGGAAGACGTGCACGGAGGGGGTATGCACTCAGTCTAATATGGCTAAGGGTGACAATTCCTATTACTGCCCCGACACCCAGCAGGAACAGAGACAAGCTAGCGGCTCTTACCCGACCGTCGTCTCTGTAAATACAGGAAAAACGGCCTCTACACAGTCAGATTACTACTGCCTAAATGTCTTTGACTGCGTCGCCGCGGGCACTGCACAGTGCAATCCTCCGGCGCGTGACGGTAACAGGTACTGTGTGGAGGGTGTTAATGGTCCCGCAGTGTCTCAAACGGGGAAGGTGAGTTCGGCAGCGCCGTCTGGTAACGCTTGCGCCATAGCCCCTCCCCCCCCGCCCGGCTGATCCATCAAGTATTTTCGGGGAGCGCACTCCCATCTGGTGCAAGTCGGGTTGATTCGTAACAGCCGGCGGGGGTCGGGTGCCGCTCGGGTAAACCGCGTGTCAACGAGTAGGTACAGGTTGACACGTGGTTCGCCCGGCGGAACTCGCCGATTCCGTAGCCACTGGTCACGAATGAACCGGATGCGGCAAATCAACTTATCTGGCGCCGGCGTTTCTACAGGCTGTCGAGTTCTCGTACTACCACGAAGCCGGTACTCCTCGGAAAGGGCGACTCATGTTTTCAACCGGAGAGCGGAGATCACAATCCACCATCATTCGCTACTCGGCTGGCGTGGCTCTTTTACTCACGACGGCGACAACCGCGGTGTCTCAAAAGCCGGCTCCCACGCCCGAATTCGTTCTGGCAGGCTTTAAAGATTCGCGCGAGCGCCTCCGCACCGGGGAATTCCGTTGCACGGGGACCGTGATCGATGACGACCCCACGTTCGGCCGGTTAGAGGGGGCCGTCGAGATTTACGGCGCGTTTGATTTTGATGCGGCCAAGTACCGGTTCGACCGCACCGAAGACGAACGCCAGCCCAAGCCGGGCCAGAAGTACTTCCGGGGAAGGGACGATTGGCAGGTCGGTAAAATTGGCGGAAAATTCGTTAAAACAACTGAGCGATCGATTGTATGGCTGAACGGCGAGGAGGCCGTTGTGATTCGGGCCGCCGAGCCCGCGTCCCGGCCCCCGCGACAAGTTCGGCCGTTCGACATCCGCCTTGTCGGCATAATCGGCTCCGTCGATATCGACCAATTCCTCCGGATGCCAGAGGCCTTAGGCTATCTTCAGAAGCAGTTCGCGGCGACGGCGACGGTCAAAGTGACACGCCCGAGCGCGGACTATGTGCGCGTGGAGTTGTCGGATGCGGCGCCTGCCATTGAGCAGATTGACTTTGATGAAAAAATCGGCTATTTGCCAGTTCGTCAAGAACAACATGAACCTAAATATGGAGTGACATCACGAGCGATAACTGAATGGGAACGCGTTGCGGGCGTCGGGGTTCCCAAGAAGTGGCAGCTGACGACCGGGGCGAAACCGGGTCGGGTGAGGAGCTTCGACCTGAACTTTACTTGGGTGAAGGTGAACGAGCCGATCGCTCCAGAGACGTTTATGACGCGTGGGATGGGCGCTCCCGAAGGTGCCGACATTGTGAGTGTCGAAATGGGGAAAAATCTCAGTCTGGGCAAAATTGGCGATCTCGAACCTCACCCGGACCTGCTCGAGATCGAGCCCCCGGCTCCCAAGAGCGTGTGGTGGTACTGGGCTGGTGGAATCATTGGGACGATCGCGCTACTGCTCTCGGGCTATTTTGCTGTCCGGCACTCCAGGCGGGGCCGCGCAGTTTGAGGTGCCTCCGGTTATTCCAGTGGTCCGCTCGTCGCCGCGATCCGCAGAGAATGAGTGGAGGGGTCGAATGCGCCGCGTACACCGCGCCCAGGGTTTCACGCTTATTGAACTGTTGGTGGTGATCGCGGTCATCGCGCTCCTCATCGGCCTGCTCCTCCCCGCCGTCCAAAAGGTCCGGGCGGCAGCGGCGGCGGCGGCGTGCCAAAACAACCTCAAACAGATCGCGCTGGCCGCACACAATATGGAGAGCGCGACCGGTGCGTTCCCACCCGGTCTCGGCCAATTCGGGAGTGGGCAACCGTATCCCGGTCTCGGGTGGCTCACCCGCCTCCTGCCGTACGCCGAGCAGGCTTCGCTCTGGCAGACGGTGCCCGACGCTTACACGAGCCAAGGAAATGCACCCAATGCGCTCGCATCACCGCACGTCGGGATTCATACCCCGCTGACGCTGTTTGCGTGTCCCGCTGACGACCGGCAGCGCATCACGCATATGACCCGCGGCATTTTTCGCGTGGCGGTAGCCGGTTACATAGGCGTCGCGGGCCTGAACGCGGACACGGCGAACGGTGTCCTGTATTACGGCTCGCAAACTCGCTTTGCGGATATCACCGACGGCACATCGAATACGTTGTTGGCTGGCGAGCGGCCGCCGAGCCCGGACTTCTGGTACGGGTGGTGGTATGCATCGGGGGTCAGTGGTACGGGGGACACCGTTTTGGGGGTCAGAGACACAAAAAACTCCGTCGATCCCTTTTTGACCAATTGTTCAGCCCGACCCTATAAATTCTCGCCGGGCCGACCGGACTCCATGTGCGACACGTTCCACTTTTGGTCATTTCACTCCGGCGGGGCGCACTTCGCGTTCTGCGACGGATCGGTGCGGTTCCTCCGGTACTCCGCGAACGAGATCATGCCCGCACTCGCGAGCCGCGCGGGAGGTGAGACGGTTGCTATTCCGGATTGAGGTCTATAAGCCTCCGGCTAAGACGAAAGTGGTGCTGTCACTTTGGTCTTACGCACCAGCTCCCGAGTCCAGCACGAACGCGGCAAGGGACAAGCCGAAGTGATTACCGGTACTCACCTCCGGATAGTACCCAGCCGTTTCCGTCCGTCCACGACCGGGAGAGACCATGTTCAGAACTGTAGCTCTGGCGCTGGTGGTGTCGGGGTTGAGCCCGTGCTTGCCCCTCCGTGCCGACGATACCGAAGACAAGGCCGTCGCGTTCGTGCAGAAACTCGGTGGGAAGATCACTCGCAACGAGAAGGCACCCGGGAAACCGGTCATCACCGTCAACCTGTACCACAAGGAGGTGACGGACGAGGGACTGAAGGAACTGGCCGTGTTCAAGAACCTCGCCGCGCTCTACCTGTCCGACACGAAGGTGACGGACGCAGGGCTCAAGGAACTGGCCGTGTTCAAGAACCTCGCCGCGCTCTCCCTCTCCAACAGGGTGACGGACGCGGGGCTCAAGGAACTGGCCCCACTCCAGAACCTCACCGCACTCGACTTGTTACACACGGGGGTGACGGATGCGGGGGTGAAAGAACTGGCCGCGCTCAAGAAGCTCGCCTGGCTCTCCCTGTCCGGCACGGGGGTGACGGACGCGGGACTGAAGGAACTGGCCCCACTCAAGAACCTCACCTCGCTCCACTTGTCCGGCACGAAGGTGACGGACGCGGGATTGAAGGAACTGGCCCCACTCAAGAACCTCACCACACTCGACGTGACCGGCACGGAGGCGACGGACCAAGGACTGAAGGAACTGGCCGCACTCAAGAACCTCACCACGCTCCATTTGGACGGCACGGGGGTGACGGACGAGGGACTGAAGCAACTGGCCCCGCTCCAGAACCTCACCTGGCTCTCCCTGTCCGGCACGGAGGCGACGGACCAGGGACTGAAAGAACTGGCCGCACTCAAGAACCTCACCACACTCGACGTGACCCGCACGAAGGTGACGGACGAGGGACTGAAGCAACTTCAGCAGGGGTTGCCAAACTGCCACATCAAGAAGTGACCAAGGGAAGTTGACGAGGTTCTGCCGGCGCGAGCGAAACGACCCGACGTTCGTAGACTTTCGGCTGTCGCTCCGGTGGTGTTGGGCCGCGCGGCGACGCACGCGGAGCAAGTGGCGTCGCGGGTACCCCATTTCCGAGCGCTCGACGACGTTGCATTCGCGGCCGCGCGAAGTACAACTCGACCGCGGCCCTGAATTGATGCGTGCTCTCACCACAATCGCCACCACGGTCGCGGCGGATGCTGTAGCACGTCGAGTGCCTCCCGCAGGCGACCGACCCGAATGACGGCGTTGGACAGCCGCCCGTGTGTCCTCTGCAACGGGCGGACAAGCCACTCGCCGCGACCTTCCCAGACGTATGCCACTCGGTCGGTTCGCCGGAACCGGTAGACCCAGTGAGGGGCCGGCAACCCGCGAACCGCGTGGTCGTTCTCGTAT
>BFBZ01001281.1_pt1 | contig 17396 bp, 8 predicted proteins | sample 1888401 | NCBI WGS metagenome assembly BFBZ01 (sample SAMD00112614, study PRJDB3348) | symbiont metagenome | host: Chara braunii | reverse complement strand
TGCGCCGTGCCGATCGTGTCTGGACGAGCCCGGCGCTGCGAGCCCGGCAGACCGCCGAGGCGATGTCGCTGCAGGCTTCGGTCGAGCCCTTGCTGGCGGATCAGGACCGTGGACGCTGGGCCGGCAAGAGCCTTGAAGCTGTGCATGCCGGCGAGCCCGACGGCATCGCGGCATGGCTCTCCGACCCCGATGCCGCGCCGCATGGCGGCGAATCGCTGGCTGATGTCTCGCGTCGCGCCTCGGCTTTCATGGATCGCCTGATCGCCGAGCACGGCCACACGATCGCGGTGACGCATGGCAGCGTCATTCGCGCGGCAATAGTCCATGTCCTCGGCGCGCCGCTTTCGGCCTGCCGCAAGATCGACATCGAGCCGCTGGGGATCACCGAGTTCTCCAGCGACGGACGCCGCTGGATGCTGAGGGTCACGAGGCTGCAAGCGATTTCCTGAGCAGGCGAAAGCGGACGCCCTGGGGCATATCTCAGTGATAAATCTTGCCCACCGTCCATCGGCGACTCTGCCGCGACGCGCGGAAGTCTTCGAAAGCACATGAGGGCAGCATGCCGCCGAAGCCGGCAAGCGGCCCTGAAAAAGGCGAGCCTAAGGCTTAGTAACAATGGGCAAGGGTTTTCCTACTTTCTCCTCGGCCAACAATCTAGCAAGCAGATCGCGTCTTGCGGGATCTGTTTCAGTCTCCAGCTTGTTCTCGAAATTCTTGATATTTTCGTGGCGAACGAATTCCTTATATTTATCCGACATCGAATGCTCCTTTCGTGAAGGGCTTCTCAGCCTAGCCCGATACCTTATGCCTTTCGTGACAGGGGGCCAATCAATCATCGGATTTCAAACGAGACACCGCTGCCTTTGGGTGCTGACGTGACAAACGCCGTTTGAAGGCGTATATTGACATAAAGATATCTTTATGTGACTTGGGTTCAACTGTCGCCCCAAGGATAAAAAATGTCGCAGAATTCCGTATTGCTGGACGATCTCCTGGGCCCTGTCGCGGCCACGCCCGACGGGTCGGAGGTGCTTGCGGCGCTGGTGGCGGCGGCGCGGGAACGTATTCTCATCCTCGACGGCGCCATGGGCACGCAGATCCAGGGGCTGGGTTTCGACGAGGCGCATTTCCGGGGCGAGGCTTTCGCCGGTTGCGCCTGCCACCAGCAGGGCAACAATGACCTGCTGATCCTGACGCAGCCCAGGGCGATCGAGGAGATCCACTATCAGTATGCGATTGCCGGCGCGGATATACTGGAGACCAACACCTTCTCCTCGACTGCAATCGCCCAGGCCGATTACGGCATGGAGGATGCCGTCTATGCGCTGAACCGCGACGGCGCGCGGCTGGTGCGGCGCGCGGCAAAAAGGGCTGAGCAGGAAGACGGCAAGCGCCGGTTCGTCGCCGGCGCGCTGGGGCCGACCAACCGCACCGCGTCGATGTCGCCGGATGTCAACAATCCCGGCTATCGTGCTGTAACATTTGACGATCTGCGCCTTGCCTATGGCGATCAGCTGCGCGGGTTGATCGATGGCGGCGCCGACATCATCCTGATCGAAACCATCTTCGACACGCTGAACGCCAAGGCCGCGATCTTCGCAGCAGAAGAGATCTTCATCGAGAAGGGCGTGCGCCTGCCGGTGATGATTTCGGGCACGATCACCGACCTGTCCGGGCGCACGCTGTCGGGCCAGACGCCGACCGCCTTCTGGCATTCGGTGCGACATGCCAGCCCCTTCACCATCGGCCTGAACTGCGCGCTCGGCGCCAACGCGATGCGCGCGCATCTGGCCGAAATATCAGGCGTCGCCGACACGTTCACCTGCGCCTATCCGAATGCCGGCCTGCCCAATGAATTCGGCCGGTATGACGAGAGCCCGGAGTTCATGGCCGCCCAGATCGAGGATTTTGCCAGGGAAGGGCTGGTCAATGTCGTCGGCGGCTGCTGCGGCTCGACGCCCGACCATATCCGCGCCATCGCCGAGGCGGTGAGGAAATACCCGCCGCGCGCGATCCCTCAGATCGAGCGCAGGATGCGGCTTTCCGGGCTGGAGCCGTTCACGCTGACCGACGAGATCCCCTTCGTCAATGTCGGCGAACGCACCAATGTCACGGGATCGGCCAAGTTCCGAAAACTGATCACGACGGGCGATTACGTCGCCGCGCTCGACGTGGCGCGCGACCAGGTGGCGAACGGCGCCCAGATCATCGACATCAACATGGACGAGGGGCTGATCGATTCCAGGAAGGCGATGGTCGAGTATCTCAACCTGATCGCCGCCGAGCCTGATATCGCCCGTGTCCCGGTGATGGTCGACAGTTCGAAATGGGAGATCATCGAGGCCGGGCTGAAATGCGTGCAGGGCAAGCCGCTGGTCAACTCCATCTCGATGAAGGAAGGCGAGGCGGCGTTCCTGCATCATGCCAGGCTGGTGCGCGCCTATGGCGCGGCCGTGGTCGTCATGGCCTTCGACGAGGCCGGCCAGGCCGACACCAGGGCGCGCAAGGTCGAGATCTGCMCCCGCGCCTACAAGCTCCTGACCGAAGAGGCCGGGTTCCCGCCCGAGGATATCGTCTTCGACCCCAATGTCTTCGCGGTCGCCACCGGCATCGAGGAGCACGACAATTACGGCGTCGACTTCATCGAAGCGACCGGCGAGATCACCTCGACGCTGCCGCATGTCCACATTTCCGGCGGCGTGTCGAACCTGTCCTTCTCGTTTCGCGGCAACGAGCCGGTGCGCGAGGCCATGCATGCGGTGTTCCTCTACCATGCCATCCAGCGCGGCATGGACATGGGCATCGTCAATGCCGGCCAACTCGCCGTCTACGACACGATCGAGCCTGAACTGCGCGAGGCCTGCGAGGATGTCGTGCTCAACCGCGTGCCGAAGGCGGGCGGCACCGCCACCGAACGCCTGCTGGAGATCGCGGAGCGCTTCAAGGGCACGGCGGGCAAGGAGGGCAGGGAGCGCGACCTCGCCTGGCGCGAATGGACGGTCGAGCAGCGCATTTCGCATGCGCTGGTCAACGGCATCACCGAATTCATCGATGCCGATACCGAGGAAGCGCGGCTGGCGGCCGAGCGGCCGCTGCATGTCATCGAAGGGCCGCTGATGGCCGGCATGAATGTCGTGGGCGATCTGTTCGGCGCGGGCAAGATGTTCCTGCCGCAAGTGGTGAAGTCGGCGCGGGTGATGAAGCAGGCGGTGGCCGGGCTGTTGCCGCACATGGAGGCTGAGAAACTGGCGAATGCCGCCAACGGCATCGACAATGGCGAGCGCCAGACGGCGGGAAAAATCCTGATGGCGACGGTGAAGGGCGATGTCCACGACATCGGCAAGAACATCGTCGGCGTCGTGCTGGCCTGCAACAATTACGAGATCATCGATCTCGGCGTCATGGTGCCAGCGGCCAGGATACTGCAGACGGCGCGGGAGCAAAATGTCGACATTATCGGCCTGTCCGGCCTGATCACGCCATCGCTGGACGAGATGGTGCACATGGCCGCCGAGATGGAGCGCGAGGGGTTCGACATTCCGCTGCTGATCGGCGGGGCAACGACCAGCCGCGTGCACACGGCGGTGAAGATCCACCCGCGCTACTCCAAGGGGCAGACGGTCTATGTCAACGACGCCAGCCGGGCGGTGGGCGTCGTCTCCGCCTTGCTGTCGAATGATGCCAAGGCCGAATATGTCGACGGGGTGAGGGCCGAATACAAGAAAGTCGCCGATGCCCATGCCCGCTCGGAGGCCGACAAGCAGCGGCTGCCCCTGGCCAAGGCGAGGGCCAATGCACACAGGATCGACTGGTCGGCCTATGCGCCACCGAAGCCTTCGTTCACCGGCGTAAAAGTGTTCGAGAACTGGGATCTGAGAGAGCTCTCGCGCTATATCGACTGGACGCCGTTCTTCCAGACCTGGGAGCTGAAGGGGCGCTATCCCAGGATTCTCGAGGACGAGGCGCAGGGGCCGGCCGCGCGCCAGCTGTTCGAGGATGCGCAGGCGATGCTGACCAAGATCATCACTGAGAAATGGTTCGCGCCGCGCGGCGTCATCGGCTTCTGGCCGGCCAATGCCGTGGGCGACGACATCAGGCTGTTCACGGACGAGGGACGATCGCAGGAACTGGCGACCTTTTTCACCTTGCGCCAGCAGCTGACCAAGCGCGACGGCAAGGCCAATGTCGCGCTGTCGGATTTCGTCGCGCCCGCCGATAGCGGCAAGCCCGACTACATCGGCGGCTTCATCGTCACAGCCGGCATAGAGGAGGTGGCGATCGCCGAGCGGTTCGAGCGCGCCAATGACGATTACTCCTCGATCATGGTCAAGGCGCTGGCCGACCGCTTCGCCGAAGCCTTCGCCGAGCGCATGCACGAGAAGGTGCGCAGGGAGTTCTGGGGCTACGCGGCGGATGAATCGTTCGCACCCGACGCGCTGATCGGCGAACCCTATCGCGGCATCCGCCCGGCGCCCGGCTATCCCGCGCAGCCCGACCATACAGAGAAGAGGACGCTGTTCCGGCTGCTGGACGGCGAGCGCAATGCCGGCGTCGGCCTGACCGAAAGCTATGCGATGTGGCCGGGCTCGTCCGTGTCCGGAATCTACCTGGCGCATCCCGAAAGCTATTATTTCGGCGTCGCCAAGGTCGAACGCGACCAGGTCGAGGATTATGCCCGGCGCAAGGACATGCCCTTGGCCGAAGTGGAGCGCTGGCTGGGGCCGATCCTGAATTATGTTCCGGAGAGTTACGCCGAAGCGGCGGAGTGAGCCGCCGATCGATTGCCGCGAGACGCTTCCTGCCCGCAACTGACCCTGGAAGGGACCACCCCCTCCACTTCATACATATGGCGCACAGGGGACTTGCTTCAAGACCCGGCTCCTGCCGTAAAACCGCCGGCCTAAGCCAAGCCACGGAAACGGGAGTCACGAGATGCTGTTGTTGTTGCCGGCGGGATCGCCGCCGAGAGGAATTTCGCGATGACCGGCCGTCGCGATGCAATGGCTGGCCATTACGATGTAATGGCAGGCCATGCGGTTGTGATCGCCGGCGGCGGTCCCACCGGGCTGATGCTGGCGGGCGAACTGGCGCTGGCGGGCGTCGACGTTGCCATTGTCGAGCGGCGCGCCAGCCAGGAACTCGCCGGCTCACGCGCGGGCGGCCTGCACTCGCGCACCATCGAGATCCTCGACCAGCGCGGGATCGCCGACCGATTCCTCTCGGAGGGGCAGAAGGCGCAGGTCGGGATGTTCGCTGGAATCCGGTTGGACATCAGCGGCTTTCCCACCCGGCACGACTACGGGCTCGGGCTGCGCCAGAACCACATCGAGCGCATCCTGGCCGACTGGGTCGGCGAACTGGCGGTGCCGATCTATCGCAGCACCGAGGTGACGGGTTTCGCGCAGGACGATGCGGGCGTCGACGTCGAACTTTCCGACGGCCGATCGCTGCGGGCGAATTATCTCGTCGGATGCGACGGCGGACGCAGCCTGATCCGCAAGGCCGCCGGCATCGCGTTCCCGGGATCGGATCCGACAATGAGCAATTTGATCGCCGAGGCCGAGCTGGCCGAGGAGCCGCCGGAATGGGGCATCCGCCGCGACGCCCTCGGCATCCATGCCCTGGGCAGGGTGGAGTACTCGATCCGCGACGGCGAGGTGGTCTACGCGGATAAGGGGCCGGTCAGCGTGCTGGTGACCGAACGGCATGTCGGCGCCACGACCGAGCCCACGCTCAGCGATGTCAGCGAGGCGCTCATCGCCGTCTACGGGACCGACTACGGGATACACTCTCCCACCTGGATCTCCCGGTTCACCGATATGACCCGGCAGGCCGCGACTTACCGCAAGGGGCGCGTGCTGATCGCCGGCGATGCGGCGCATGTGCATCCGCCGGACAGCGGCCAGGGCCTCCAGACCGGTGTGCAGGATGCGGTGAATCTGGGATGGAAGCTGGCCCAGGTGGTCAAGGGGACATCGCCGGAAAGCCTGCTGGACACCTACCACGCCGAGCGCCACCCGGTCGCCGCCCGCGTGTTGCGCAACACGATGGCCTCGGTCGCCCTTCGCCGCGAGGACGACCGCACGAAGGCCTTGCGCGATACGATGGCCGAGCTTCTGGGCATGGAGGAGCCGCGCAAGCATTTCGCCGCGATGATGGCGGGTCTCGATGTTCACTACGATCTGGGCGAGGGCCATCYTTTGCTTGGMCGCCGCATGCCCGATCTCGAAATTGTCACCGCCAATGGCCCGATGCGCGTCTTCACCCTGCTGCATGGTGGCCGGCCGGTGCTGCTAAACCTCGTTGAGCCCGGCGGCTCCGACATCGCGCCGTGGGCGGACCGGGTCCAGCGGATCGACGCCAGATACGACGGCAAGTGGGAGCTTCCGGCCCTTGGCGCGGTCGCCGCGCCCACCGCGGTGTTGATCAGGCCCGACGGCTATGTCGCCTGGGTGGGGGAGTCGACAAAGCTCGGACTCGCTGACGCGCTGACCGCCTGGTTCGGACCACCCGTCGCGGGGCATGGGCCCGGCTGATCCGCGCAACAAGAGCGACCGGCCCATGCCAGGGGCGATCGCGACGGGCGGCGTTCGTATCGATCAGCCGTATTGGTCGTCGCATGCCGACCGTTCATTCCCGGCCCTGGCGATGGTCAAGGGCGCGGCGCCGAAGCCAGTTCGTCGGGACGCAGCGTCAGCACCGACACGCCGGACGCCGTGACGGCGACGGTGTGCTCGAACTGCGCGGAAAGCGAGCCGTCCCTGGTCACGACAGTCCAGCCGTCGGCCTCGGTCCTCACACTGCGCCGGCCTCTGTTGAGCATCGGCTCGACCGTGAACACCATGCCCTCCCGCAGCGCGGGGCCGGTTCCCGGATTGCCGAAGTGCGGAACCTGCGGTTCCTCATGCATCTCCCGGCCTATGCCGTGACCGCAAAATTCGTGCACCACGGAATAGCCGTTACGCTTGGCATGCCGTTCGATCGCCCAGCCGATGTCCCCCAGCCTCGCGCCCGGGCGAACTGCCCGGATGCCCATCCACATGGCTTCGTAAGTGGTCTGGACCAGCCTCCTGGCGGCTGGATTCACCTCGCCGATGAGGTAGGTCTTGCTGGAATCGGCGATATAGCCGTTCTTCTCCAGCGTGATGTCGATATTGACGATGTCGCCGTCGCCAAGCACGTCCGATTGCGATGGAACGCCGTGGCAGACCACATCGTTCACCGAGGAATTCAACACAAAACCATAGCCATATTGGCCCTTGCTCGCGGGTCGGGCCTGGAGATCATGGACGATGAAACGCTCGACCATGTCATTGATCTGAAGCGTGGACATGCCGGCGAGCGAGGTTCTGTCCAGCAGGCCGAACACGGACGCCAGCAGTCGGCCGGATTCGGCCATCAGCGCCAGTTCCCGGGGCTGCTTCGTCATGCTTCGGTCGCGGCCAGTGGTTGAGCCGAAACGCCCGCGGAACCGAGCTCGCGCTTGATGATCTCGGTGAAACCGAGGGTCGGATTGGTCTCGCAGAGCATGCCGACCTTGATCCAGTAGGCGGCCTGCGCATTGATCGAACGACACGATACCTTGCTCGCCCTGCGCAGCAGATCGTGCAAATCGTCATCTATGTTCACTATGCCCATGGGTGTCTCCGTATACGAATCGTATATTAATCATATACGCGGCGTTGGCCAGAAAGCCAAGAGCGGTTGGAGACCAAGGCAGGTGCGGGTCCCTGATCCAGAAGGCGGGCGCCGCTGGCCCGTCACCATCCTCAACTGTCCTCGCGGAAATCGCGATCTGATTCGCCTCCGCAACCGATCGGCTGACACCATCGATTTCGACGCGGACAGCGGTTGTTTTTCGCGTGAGAGGCGGGATACACCCAAAAAAAGTCAGGTCGCAAGACCATCGGCTGAGGTTCCCGCCGGTGCGGACCAAATGCCTTTTTGTTCCCGCGAAATGCTGGACGAGATATCGTGCTTTCTCCGTGTTTTCCGGTAAATGCCCACAAGATATAGCCTTCTCGGTGGATACTTGTGGGTTTCCTCCTCGATGGGAGGCACCGGCGCACCAAGGGAACGTCACTCGATCGAGACTGTGAAATACTTGCCTGATTTAGAATGATCTCAACTGTGCTCAATATAACACAGTCAACCCCGGTGAAAATCAGATACCCGTAAGGCGGGAAGAATTCCGTAACGCGTGCAACCGAGTGAGGCCTGCCTTCGGCAGGGCGGCCCTCGGATTCTGCCGAATCGGAGCTGGCCCGGGGCGGGGGACTACAGCGGCGATGAAGACTATTGGTGTGCATGCAATTGGGCTGAAGGCTCTGCGCCGGTCTGCCCGGTCGAGCGTGTTTGGAATGCTGACGGCCTCGATACTGCTTCTGCCTGCAGGCAGCGCGTTCGCGTTGGCGGTCGGCGATCAGGTCTACAACCCTGGCACCGGCAATCTAGAGACGATCGTCCAGATCCCGTCGCCGCCCAATGGCTGGGTGGTGACATCCGTCTCCTCCGGCGGCACCACCACCTTCAACGCCGTCATCGTCACGCCGCCTGCCGTCAACAGCACCTTCGTCTCCGGCGGAAAGACCTACAAGGTCCTGTCCTACACGAAGACGACCGTGGGCACGGTCGACTATGTCACAGGCATCGTCGTCCAGAACGAGACCGACTCCGGCAACCCGCAATCCACGCTCAATGCCTATCAGCTCAACGTGCCGATCGATGGCGGCGGGGCGGGCGGCTCCGGTAGCGGCGGCACGGTGACCCAGGGCAATAGCGTGCGCTTTGTCGACAACCGGACCGGTTCCAACGGTGCGGGCGGGTCCAATGCCTATGGCATCAAGATCGACTTCGGCATTCTCGGCAGCCTGACCATTGGCGTGAGCGGCTCCGACGGCCAGCCGGGCGGCAACGGACCGACGATCAACGACACGCTGCAATCCACCGACAGCTATAGTTCCAGCCAGGCCGGCAAGGCCGCGGTCGAGGTCACCAGTGTTGGCGGCGACGGCGGCAAGGGCGGCGATTCCTACGGCAATCAGAAGGCGCGCCAGGGAGGTGCTGCCGGCCAGGGCGGCGACATCACGCTGACCTCGGCGGCGACGATCACCACCGATGCGGTCGGCGCCGACGGCATCTTCGTGATGAGCAAGGGCGGCCAGGGCGGCGCCGGCGGCAGCGGCTACATCTTCAGCGAAGGCGGCTCCGGCGGCCCGCCGACGACCGGCGGKACGGKCATCGTCGACAACAGCGGCCAGATCACCACCAACCAGGACAAGTCGGTCGGCATCTTCGCCCAGTCGATCGGTGGCGGCGGCGGTGCGGGCGGCGACAGCTTCGGCATCGTCGGCCAGCCCGGCTCGGCCTCGGCCGGCGGCAATGGCGGTATGGTCACCGTGGCCAATACCGGCGTCATCGAGACCAAGGGTGCGCGTTCCTACGGCATCTGGGCGCAGTCACTCGGCGGCAGCGGCGGCGATGCCGGTGATTCCGGCGGCATCGTCGCGCTGGGCAACAAGCTCGGCTCCGGCGGCGGCACCGGCAACACCGTGACCGTCAACAACAATGCCGGCGGCAGCATCACCACCTTCGGCGTCGGCGCCTTCGGTATCCTGGCGCAGTCGATCGGCGGCGGCGGCGGCGATGCGGGCGGCGCCGGTGGTCTCGTCGCCATCGGTGGCGACGCCGGCTCCGGCGGCGACGGCGGAACCGTCATCGTCACCAATGCCGCGGGCAACGTCATCAGGACGTTCGGCGGCTCGGACAGCAGCGTCACCGTTCTCGGCCCCGCCATCACGGATGTCGGCGCCGACGCCATCGTGGCGCAATCGATCGGCGGCGGCGGCGGCAATGGCTCGGGCAGCGGCGGCCTGGTGGCGATTGGCGGCGAGGGCAGCGCCGGCGGCGGCGGCGGGACGGTATCCGTCACCAATGACGGTACGCTGATCACCATCGGACCGAAGGCGCGGGGCATCTTCGCCCAGTCGATCGGCGGCGGCGGCGGCAATGGCGGTGACAGCGGTGGCCTGGTCGCCATCGGCGGCAAGGGCTCCTCCACCAGCAATGGCGGCACGGTCACCGTCAACAACACGGGCACCATCACGACCGCGGGCACTGCCATCCAGGCGGAGTCGATCGGCGGCGGCGGCGGTGATGGCGGCTCCAGCGCCGGCCTCTTCTCCATCGGCGGCTCGGGCGGCGGCGGCGGCGACGGCGAGAAAGTCACGGTCAACTCCTCCGGCCGTCTGACCACCAGCGGCAATGATGCCATCGGCATTCTGGCCCAGTCGCTCGGCGGCGGCGGCGGCAATGGCGGCGGCTCTTATACCGCGGGTGCGCCGATCTCGATCGCCATTGGTGGCGCCGGCGACAAGGGCGGCAATGGCGGATCGGTCGAGGTCAACCACGTGACCACGCCCGGCGATCTCAGCGGCCTCGTCGCCTCCGTGATCAACACCGGCACGCGCACCACCAACGGTCAGGGCCAAACGGTCGTCACCGGCAACAAGGCCTATGGCGTCTTCGCGCAGTCGGTCGGCGGCGGCGGCGGCAGGGGCGGTCTTGCGGTCTCGGTCGCGAACGGCACCTCCGGCGCGGGCGCCAGTTTCGCGATCGGCGGCAGTGGCGGCCCTGGCGGCGACGGCAAGGACGTCACTGTCAACTACAAGGGCGACATCACCACCCAGGGTGACAGCGCCTACGGCATCTACGCGCAGAGCGTCGGCGGCGGCGGTGGCGATGGTGGCGGCGCCGTCGCGGTCAGCGGCGGTGGCGCGTTCAGTTTCGGCCTTGCCATGGGCGGCGCTGCCGGCGTCGGGGGCACTGGCGACATCGTCACCGTCAACACCACGGGCGGCACGATCGAGACCTACGGCCTCCAGGCCTACGGCATCTTCGCGCAGTCGGTCGGCGGTGGCGGCGGCAATGGCGGCTTTGCCGGCGGCGGCACGATCGGCGCGGTTGCGCTGACTGTCACCCTTGGCGGCAAAGGGGCCGCGGGTGGCCTCGCCAAGGCCGTCACCGTAAACAATGCCTCGACGATCATCACCCATGCGGACGGGTCGATCGGTATCAACGCGCAGTCGGTCGGCGGCGGCGGCGGCAATGGCGGTTTCTCCATCGCCGGCGCGCTCGCGGTCGGCGCGATATCGGCCGCTGTCGGCGGCAATGCGGGCGACGGCAGCAGCGGCGGCACCGTCACGGTCAGCAACCAGGGCGACATCAGCACCGCGGGCATCAAGGCTTACGGCATCTTCGCGCAGTCCGTGGGCGGTGGCGGCGGCAATGGCGGTGGGGCGATCGCCTTCTCGCTCGCGGTTTCGCCCGATCCGGAAGAGATTCCGGCGGTCGCCGTTTCGATCGCGGTCGGCGGCAAGGGCGGCGTAGGCAGTATCGGCGATACGGTGCATGTCACCAATGGCGGCGACATCACCACCCTCGGCTCGGGGGCTCACGGCATCTGGGCGCAATCGGTCGGCGGCGGTGGCGGCACTGGCGGCTACGCCGGAGCGGGCTCCGCCTCAATGGGGCCGGGCGCCAACATATCAGTCGCCGTCGGCGGCACGGGCGGGACGGGCGGGAACGGCGGCGCCGTCATCGTCGATGCGGGCAAGGACGATGACGGCGACATCGTCGCCAACTCGACCATCACCACCTACGGCCTTGCTGCCGACGGCATCAGGGCGCAGTCGATCGGCGGCGGCGGCGGCGATGGCGGCTTCGCGATCGGCGTCAATCTCGGCATCAACAACAGCGACCTGCCGCTCGCGTCGATCGGCGTCACTGTCGGCGGCCAGGGCGCGCTTGGCGGCGACGGTTCGAGCGCGACGGTCAACAACTGGGCGGTCATCCGGACCTATGGCGACAATTCGGCGGGCATCTTCGCGCAGAGTGCGGGCGGTGGCGGCGGCGACGGCGGCAACGCGATCACGGCGGTGGGAAGCTGGGCGAACGCGACCAGTTCCAGCGCGCAGAACACCAACATCTCGGTGGCGATCGGCGGCAACGGTGCCCTGGCGGGCGACGGCAAGGACGTCACCGTCAACAATCACGGAAACATCGAGACCGGCCTCATCACCACCAACAAGGATATTGCCGGCGATACGGTGATCACCGGCAACAGCGGCTATGGCATCTTCGCCCAGTCGATCGGCGGCGGCGGCGGCATCGGCGGCCGGGCCAATTCGATCAACGTGCTGGTCGGCAAGGGCGAGGCCCCCGAGGATGCGCTGATTAACGTCGCCATGTCGGTCGCGGTCGGCGGCAAGGGCGGCGCGGCCGGTGATGGCGGGCACGTGAACGTCAACAATGATGGCAGCATCATAACCAACGGTTCGCTTGCCGACGGCATCTATGCGCAGAGCGTGGGCGGCGGCGGTGGCGCGGGCGGCAACGGCATCCTCGGCACCGACGAACTGATCCCGGTTCCGGCGGCGCTGATCGCCAACGTCCTCTTCGGCAAGACCAAGATCTACAGCGCGCTTGGCGCCGCCGTGGGCGGCGATGGCGGCGGGTCAGGCATTGGCGGCCTTGTCGAGGTCACCAACACCGGCAACATCACCACGAAGGGCAGCAATTCCAACGGCATCTTCGCGCAATCGGTGGGCGGCGGCGGTGGCGTCGGCGGCAAGGCCAATATCGGCGCCACCGGAACGATCGGCGTCGGCGGCAAGGGCACCAGCGGCGGCAATGGCGGTGTCGTCCATGTCATCAACAATGGCAGCGGCAAGATCGAGACCTTCGGCGCGGCCTCCAACGGCATCTTCGCGCAGTCGGTCGGCGGCGGCGGCGGTGTCGCCGGCAATGTCGACCGCGTGCTGGCGAACGGGCTGGGGCCGGTACCGGCGCTCAATCTCGGCATCGGCCTGGCCTTTGGCCAGGGTGGCGGCAGTGGTGGCTCTGGCAAGGACGTCACCGTCGAGGGCAACGGGGCGATCATCACCCATGGCTCGTCCTCGGCCGGCATCTTCGCGCAGTCGGTCGGCGGTGGCGGCGGCATCCTCGGCACGCTCGGCAACGAGCTGATCCCGGGTGTCCACGACGTCACGAACTGGGCCGTCGGCAGCAATGGCGACGCCGGCGATTCAGGCATCGTCCACGTCAACTATGCCGGCACGATCGACACCTATGGCGACGGCTCCATCGGCATCTTCGCGCAGAGCAATGGCGGCACGAAGGACACGACGCAGAACTATCTCGGCACCGCCGGCAACGTGACGGTCGATCTCACCGGCTCGGTGGTCACCCATGCGGCCGGCACCGACGCAATCGTCGCGCAGAGCAAGGCGGTCGAGGGCAACGGCAACATCGCCATCAACCTCAACAGCACCAACGGCCTTGTAAAGGGCGGTGCCACCGATGCCACCCATATTGGCGTCGGTGTCTGGATCATCGACGGCGCCACCAACACGATCAGCAACAAGGGCACGATCACCACCGCGAGCGGCACTGCCGGCGGTTGGGCAATCCTGTCCGGCGCTGGCAACGAGGCGGTGACCAACTACGGCACCGTCACCGGTTCCTTCGATCTCGGCACCGGCGCCAACAGCTTCACCAGCATCGCAGGCGCAACCTTCAATGCCGGCGCCGACGCCAAGCTCGGTAGTGGCAACCTGTTTACCGACAATGGCTATTTCTCGCCCGGCGGCACCGGCAACGTGATGACGACCAATCTCGTCGGCAATTGGAACCAGTCCTCGACAGGCGCGTACAAGCTCGACGTCGACCTTGATCCGGCATCGGACCTGTTCAACATAAGCGGTACGGCGGTTCTGAACGGCGCCATCGACCTCAACATCATGGACCCSGCCGCCGCCMAGCCCSGCAGCCAGGACTTCCTGGTCCTGCACGCCGACGGCGGTGTCACCCACACCGGATTGACGCTGAACGCGGTATCCAGCGCGGTGGCGCAATACCAGCTGCAATACCCGAATGCCGAAGACATCGTCCTCAACGTCGACATCAACTTCGCCCCCACCGGCCTGACCGGGAACCAGGCCGCGGTCGGCAATGCGGTCAACGCGATCCAGAGCGGCTCGTCTTCGCCGGGCTTCAACAAGATAGCCGCCGCACTGTATTACGTTCCGACGATCGATCAGCTCGGCGGCGTCTACAATGCGATCTCGGGCGAGGGCGTCTCGGGCGTCGAGCAGCCGCAATTCGATATCTATGGCACGTTCATGACGTCCATGAGCCATCAGGCGGATTTCTGGCGTACCGGCCTCGGCACCAACCCGATGGACCGTACGATCCCACCGCAGGCTTATGACGAGCCCAGGAAAGCCGGGAAAGATCCGTTCTCCGCCCTGCAGCCGGATGACCGGCGCTGGAACTACTGGGCGTCCGCCGGCGGCAGTGGCGGCGTGATCGGCGGCAATGCTGCCACGGGCAGTGCAGCCAATGTCTACCAGGGCGGCAATTTCGCGGCGGGCATGGATTCCGCCGGCGATCCCGATGTGCTGATGGGCTTCGCGCTGGGTGGCGCGGCGGCTTCCTTTGCCGTCGATGGCCGGCAGACCTCGGGCAACATCATCGGCGGCCAGGTCGGCACCTATCTGATGCGCAAATGGGACCAGTTCTACGTCAACGGCGCGCTCGCCTTCGGTCTGTTCAACAACGATGTCGACCGCGACGTGACGCTTCCCGGCTCAAACGCACCACTCGATCCGGTGGCCGGCGCCGCCGAGCGCTGGAAGAGCCATTTCCTGAGCGCGGGCTTCGGCACCAATGTCGAGGCGGGCTGGCGGCAGACGGTGGGCGCGGGCGCCATCACCCCGTTTGCCGGCCTGCAGTTCTCGATGCTGTCGATGGATGCTTTCAACGAGACCTCGCTCAACGGCGGCACGCTTGGCCTTGGCTTCGACCGCCGCACGATCCTCTCGCTGCCGGTGTCGCTTGGCCTGCAGCTCGACACCACGGTCGGGATCGGCGACGGGAAGTCGCTGCAGGCCTGGGGCCGGGCAGCCTGGGTGCATGAGTTCGAACCGGACCGCTCCGTCAGCCCCGAGTTCCAGGCGGCACCAGGCTATCCTCTCGTCATCCAGGGCGCGGCCGCCGCCGTCAATGCCGTCGCGGTCGACGCCGGGCTGAAGATGAACCTGAGCAAAAACACCTCGATGTTCACCACTTTCGACGGCAAGTTCGGCGAAGGGCTGCAGACCTATGGCGGCAATGTCGGCTTCATGGTGAAATGGTAGGGGCCAGTGTCCTGGCGGCTGGATCACCTCGCCGACCAGATTGCTATTGACGATGTCGTTTTCCCAAATTGGGAAAACGCTCTTGTTCCCAATATGGGAACAATCTATATCAAGCCATGCAGATCATTGCCAGGAAGGCGCTGAAAGACTTTTGGGCCAAGCACAACCAGGCCGAAGCCCCTTTGACTGCGTGGTATGTGACTGTCGACAAGGCCGACTGGAAGACCCCGGCTGACATCAAGGTCGTGTTTGGGGCAACGGTTGATTTCGTGGGCGACAATCGTGTTATTTTCGACATCGGCGGCAACAAATACCGCTTGATTGTCCATGTCGCCTACAGGTTTCACCGTGTCCTGATCAAATTCGTCGGGACGCACAAGGATTACGACAGGATTGATCCGGAGAAGGTGTGATGGAAAACATTCGACCCATTAAAACCGAAGCCGACTACGATTGGGCGATTGCCGAGATCACCAGGTATTTCGAGAATGAGCCAGAGGTGGGCTCCGCCGATGGTGACCGCTTCGACGTTCTCGCAACCCTGATCGAGGCCTATGAGGACAGGCACTACCCAATTGAAGCACCGGATCCCGTCGAAGCCATTCGTTCCCACATGGAATTGTTCAATCTTTCCCGCAAGGCCCTCGCTGACGTGATCGGGTCATCGCCTCGCGCGACCGAGGTGCTGAACCGAAAGCGCGCCCTCACCATGGATATGGTCTTCCGGCTCAACAGGGAGTGGCACATTCCAGCCGAAGTCCTTGTGCAGCCTTATCATCTTGCGAAAGACAGGGAGCGCAAGCGCGCCTAATGCGTCTTTGCAGTTCTTCCCCTTGTCACCTTGAGTGCGTGGATGGACGACAACGCCTAAAAGTCGCGCGGCCCTTGCCTTTGGCGACAGTAATCTAGTTCATCGCAGATATGGGTCGGTGGCGCTCGCAGGGCGCGTCGCGGACCGCGCCGGAGTTTGCCTGATGACCAGCAATGATGCCCCGATCCTCGTCCTGTTCAGGAACGATTTGCGGATCCGCGACAACCGGGCGCTTGCGGCGGCGGCCGCCACCGGCCGGCCCGTCGTGCCACTGTTCATCCTCGACGAGGAGGGCCACGGCGCGCGCCGCAAGGGCGCGGCCAGCCGCTGGTGGCTGCACCATTCGCTCGACGCGCTGGCGCGCGACCTGGACGGACTGGGCGCGCGGCTCATCCTGCGGCAAGGCGCGACGCAAAGGATCGTCGCCGAGGCGCTCGAAGCGACGAGCGCCGGCTCTGTGTTCTGGAACCGCCGCTATGCGCCGGCCGACATAGCGACGGACAAGGCCATGATGGCGAAGCTGCGCGAAGACGGCTTCGTGGCGGAAAGCTTCGAGGGCTTCCTGCTGCATGAACCGTTGAGGCTCAGGACGCAGGCGGGCGATTTCTACAAGGTGTTCACGCCGTTCTACCGGAAGCTGTCGGAATTGCAGCATCGGCATCCGGTCGATGCGCCGGGTTCGCTCGCCGGCTGGAAGGGGAAACCGCATGGCGATCCGCTCGGCGCGTTGGCGCTGCTGCCGGGCAAGCCGGACTGGTCGGGCGGACTTTCCGAGCGCTGGCAGCCGGGCGAGGAGGGCGCATTGCGGCGCCTCGAAACCTTCGTCGACGACCGTCTCGACGGCTACGCCGAACGCCGTGACTTTCCCGGCGAGGATGGCACGTCCGGCCTTTCGCCGCATCTCGCGCATGGCGAGATCACGCCGTTCCAGGTCATGGCCGCCGTCAGCCGCAAACGCTCGGCGGACGCCGAGACCTTCAGGAAGGAGGTCGGCTGGCGCGAGTTCTGCTACCATTTGCTGTTCAACCTGCCGAGAATCGACCGCGAGAACATCCGTGATGAATTCGATGCCTTCGCATGGCGAGGCGCCGAAGCCGAGCTGAAGGCATGGCGGCGGGGGCTGACCGGCTACCCAATCGTCGATGCCGGCCTGCGCGAATTGTGGCGCACGGGCTGGATGCACAATCGCGTGCGCATGATCGTGGCGTCGTTTCTGGTCAAGGACCTGCTGATCGACTGGCGAGAAGGCGAGGCGTGGTTCTGGGACACGCTGGTCGACGCCGACGCGGCGAACAATCCCGCGAGCTGGCAGTGGGTGGCGGGAGCGGGCGCCGACGCCGCGCCCTATTTTCGCATCTTCAATCCTGTGCTGCAGGGCGAGAAATTCG
>BFBZ01000005.1_pt751 | contig 17397 bp, 11 predicted proteins | sample 1888401 | NCBI WGS metagenome assembly BFBZ01 (sample SAMD00112614, study PRJDB3348) | symbiont metagenome | host: Chara braunii | reverse complement strand
TCATCATCGTCAGCCCACCCTGCCGAACTCAAAACCGTAATCGCGATGAGCACCGTCAGCCGTGATCTTTCCTTCGATCAAGTCGCGTGCGATATCGTCCGCGGCGCGCTCGCTTGGGGGACCAAACCCTCCGCCGCCTGCGAAATGAAATGCGATCCTCGCTCCGGGAACCAACTTCGTCCGCGATTTCAGGCCCATGCTCTTCGATCCATCAATCTGCGCGAGAGCGCAGGCACCTGGACGTCCTCCCTCGATACCAAGCGCCGGATGGCGCTCGCGGTCACCCACGATGATCACTGAGATCGGCTTGCTTGACATGTTTTGTATTTCGCAAACCTGGCCCAGACCGCCTCGAAACCGACCTGCGCCTCCGGAATCTGGCCTAAGCTCCTTTCGCAAGAATAGGAGCGGCGACACGGCCTCGAGCACCTCAAGGCTTCCGGCGCCGGAATTGGTCGGGAATGCTGTGGTCGATAGGCCATCCGCTGAGGCCGATGCTCCCATTCCAGCGCTGGCAAAAAGAATGGTCGAGAACGGYTCGCCTCGTCCGTTCTCGCCGGCAAACATCACGCGCAGCGCCGGCGCACCGCCGCTATCGGCAATGATCTTGTCTGGCAGCACGCCGGCGAGCGCCTGATAGATTGCGCAGCTCAGCAGGTGGCCGGACAGATGGCGCGCCGCAACGGCGGCCGGGAAACGGGCGTTGATGATCGTCCCCTCCGGCGCGGTCACTGTTATGGGGCGGTACGATCCCTCATTCCGCGGCGTGTGAGGATCAAGCACACATTTTAGCGGGTAGATCGAATAAGCCTGGGTATAGTTGAGCGTGCAGTTCGTCATGTGGCCGTTCTGCGGTGAGCTCCCCTCATAATCGACCACCATGCTGTCGCCTTCGACGGCAACGCAGCACTCAATATGCGTCGGGTGCCCCTCTATGCCGTCAGCGTCGATCGCTGAGCGATAAGCCCCGTCGGGCAGGCTGCGGATGGCTGTGCGCATCGCGCTTTCCGAGAAGCCGAGAATTTGGCGCGACAGCGCGACGAAGTCGGTGAGACCGCTTTCCTTCAAGAGGTCGACGGCACGCCTGCGACAGACAGCGTTTGCCGTTACTTGCGCCTCGAGGTCGCCCCGCACCAATTGCGGCAGTCTCACGTTATTGAGGAACAGCTCAAGCATTCCCTCGTTGCGGTCTCCGGCGCGATAGAGATGCATCGGAGGGATGTGGACCCCCTCCTCATAGATGTCCCGTCCGCCGGCGCTGCCGCCGATATCCGGCGTATGAGCAGCGGTCCCAGAGAAGGCGACCAACTGCCCGCGGTAAAAGATCGGCGCAACCATAGCTATGTCGGGCAGATGACCGGTCCCGATCCAGGGATTGTTGGTGATGACGCAGTCCCCTTCCCGCCAAGTCTCCGGCGGGAACTTCTTGAGGAAATGCCGGGCGGTTCGCCCGAGCAGACCAGCAAACGCAGGGATGCCTCCACTGCATTCGGCCAAAGTTTCTCCACGGACATTCATCAGGCACGTGGCGTAGTCGTTCGACTCCCTGATGATTGGAGAAAAGGCGGTGCGGAGCAGAGCAGTCGCGGACTCGTCCGCAACCGCGATCAGCCTGCTCCACAATATCTCCAGCATGATTGCATCGAATTCTTGGGACATTGTTCTATGATTCCTCCCTGAGCTCCAGCACGGAGCTCGCCGAAAGAGCGGCCAAGAGCTCAATCGAGATCGATATCGAGCAATCGCGCGAACTGCTGCCCGGAGTGAAGGTCGCGCTCGACGATTCCTCCCTGCGGCTGAGCGCGAGGACAGGAAATCTTCAGCACGTCGAGCGATTTGACCGGAAACTTCTTCACCAGCGCAGGATCTGTGCCGAAGAGCTTGGCAAATAGAGGCGGCCCCAGCGCCTGACTTTCCGCGTATCTGTCGAAATTCTGCGCACCGTCGAAGAAGAAGTCGAAGGTGACCCAGAACGGTCCCGCCTGTTTCGAGCGAACATAGCGGCAAACATCCTTGACCTTCGCCATCTCAGCGGCCTCCAACCAATGACAGATCGATCCATTCCATTCTGACCAACGCCATTGGATCGTCCACCTCGACGACGTGGTTCAGCTTGAACTCATAGATTTGCCCCCGGGGTATCTCCGCCGGACTAAATGGGAACCCGTAGCTCGGCAGTTCCTTTCGCTCAACGTTGGGAAAGTGAAAGAAATACGGATTGCACGCCCTAGCGATCTGATTGGCCAGTTCTTGGGTACTCGCGGTCGCAACGAACATCACCGCGATTTCGCGGGGCGCGGCGGTGCCAGCCGGCACCTGTTCGCCGGTCACCCCGTTCCAGCCATACATGCGCAGCGAGATGTTGAAGTCTCCCAGGATCTCCGGGGGAATTGACCGCTGGGTGCGTTTGTTGAGTGCTTCGAGCAGCCGATCGTGAAAGCCACCGACATCATTAAGCACATCCGGATCCTGGATGCCGATCAACATGATTGTCTGGTATTTGCCTCCACCAGCACCTTCCAGCTTCAACGTGTAAGGCCTCTGCTCCCAGCGCGAACCTACCACCTCGACAATGCGACCGTCGCGCTGTCGATACTCGGCCGCGCTGACATCTAGCACCCCGCCTGGTTCAATCAGGCGGAAAGGATCGCTATTCTCGTAAAGCATGTGCGCGGAAACACTGTGCACACTGCACGTGTTGTCGGCAGATAGCGGCTCCACAAGAAACCGATCCCGGCCAACTCGCAGCAAAACACCGCTACCGCGCAGCGGCTCGACTGTACATTGGCTGCCACACTCCCCGGTCTTACCGGCGTGCCAGGCGGGTCCCCAGCCTGCACCTTTCATGATGGGGTAGCAGGCGAGCACCGCTGTATCTGTGGATCTGCCGCCCACAATGATGTCTGCGCCCTGCTCGAGTGCAGCAATGAAGGGCTCGACGCCCATCGCTGCTACGATGTGATCACACTCCTCGATAGTCTCATCGTTGAGAGGACCGACCGGTGGTAGGGGACGAATCTTTCCGGCCGCCGATAACGACCTTACCGCGTCTTTGCCTTGCTCTGAATAGAGCATCGCGATCTTGGGCTTCATGCCGAGTTCGTTCGCGACCTCAAGAGCGATGTCCCTCGTCCAGTTGACGTTGAGGTCGCCGCCGGCCTGTCCGGACGTTCCAATGATGAGCGGAATGCGCGCGTCCCGCTGCGCAGCCATGAGGACCGTCAGGTCTCGCTTGACCGAATGATAGTCGTTCTTTGACACGCCCTTGGCCAGGTAGGCGGCTCCGCTGTCGGTCGAACCGGCGTCTGACGCGATCACATGGGCGCCGCGGGCAACGCCATACTCAATCTCACTTTCCCGTACACCAGCACCCAAGGAGCCAACGGGCACAAGCACGTTCACCGTGTCTGATTTATCTTCCATCAATCTCCCCTCTCGCCGTACGCACAGCAACGCCAGGCTGCAGCGCCCCTTTAGCGAGTCACGAATGTGGAATCAATATTGATGATATTTCGTCAACATGATGCGAGTGATAGATCCGCGGGTTGACGCGCCTGAGACGTAGACCTTTGCGGCGCGACACCCCACGATCAGCAGCTGCGACGGCAAGCTGGCATTTTGCCCTCGGCTCAGGCTGGGGCTGCTTGGCCTGCCGTCCTCCTGCGGATGTTGATTGAAAACCATCAAGATTGACCAAGGAGGGTGCACCTTCTACTGACGTCCAAAAACGCCAGGGAGAAAACGTGTGAGCACTGCGCTGACGTCTACCGACGCCGGAACTCGAGCGACCATCATCGCACGACGACCTACATTCGACGCGTGGTGGACCTTGGCCGTCGTATTCGCGTTGTTTGTCTGCGCCTATATTGATCGCTTTGTCATCGCGATGATTGCGCCGGATATAAAAGCCAGCCTTCATCTGAGCGACTTTCAATTGGGCATCATCCTTGGACCGGCTTTTGGCGTGTCCTACGCCATCTTTGGGATCCCGCTGAGTTGGATCGCAGATCACTATTCCCGCCGCATGGTGATCTTGTTCGGTGCCGTTACGTTCGCTGCCGCTACGGCGTTATCAGCCTTCGCAGGTTCTTTTTGGACACTACTGCTTGGCTGGATCTTTGTGGGAATCGGCGAAGCGTCACTGTCGCCATCCGCCCTCTCATTATTGGCGGAAAAATTCCCGCGCGAGCGACTTACGACAGCGATCTCCATCTTCTCGATGGGGCCGAAACTCGGCCAAGTTGCGGCCTTTTCGCTGGCCGGTTTGGCGATTTCTTACGCGACGACCTTGCTGGCCGGGACTCCAGGTTTGCAATCGATAGAGCCCTGGCGCGCGGTACTGGTGGCAGCGGCGGTGCCGTCTCTAGCCATTGGCCTCTTGCCGCTGACTTTCGCCGAGCCCAACCGGCAGCTCTCGCGTCCTAACGACGCCCACAACGGGGGGGCCGTCCGCTTTCTCGTTCAGGAGCGGCGCCTATTCGTCCCGATGCTGCTCGGCTTTAGCGCCATGTTGATCTGCGGGCAGAGCCTGATCTCCTGGGTGCCGTCCTTCATTGGCCGAGAATATCATCTAGCCCCCTCAAGCTACGGCCCCATTCTAAGCGGGATCAGCCTTGCCGGCGCACTGACTCTCGTCTTCAAAGGGCTATTGATGGATTGGTTTTTTGGCCGCGGCATGAAGGACATCCATTTGCGCTTCTACAGCTGGCTCCTGATCGCGACCTTGCCGGCGTGTGTCATCGTCTTCCTGGTTAAGAACGTCACCATTTTCTTTGTGCTCTATTCCCTCGTCGGAGTCGTCACCATTCCATCCATTGCCTACGCATCGGTCGCTATTCAAATGGTTACTCCGGCGAGAATCAGAGCACAGGTTTTCGCAATTTTTTCGATTCCTCTCATGGTCATCGGGGGATTGGGGCCACCGCTCGTTGGAGCAATGACAGATTACATCTTCCAGGATGAGGCAAAATTAGGCTGGTCTCTCGCCGTACTGGTGAGCACGACGGTGCCGACGTGCTTGATGTGCCTTCGCATCGCGCTGCCAGGGTTGCGCCGGACGGTTCTGGCCACCGAGCAGCGAACCTAGTCGCCCCATCGGGCAATCGGTTGCGATCCTCGAATATTTCGAAGAGATCTATTCGACTCCAGATATGCTCGGGAAGACTCCCGCAAAGCGGGCGCTGACCCGTGAATTTGTGTCGATCTTTGACGAGGCGACGTCCTTCTTCGGCCTTTGGGCTGTCTCTTATACACATCTAGATGTGTCATCATCGTCAGCCCACCCTGCCGAACTCAAAACCGTAATCGCGATGAGCACCGTCAGCCGTGATCTTTCCTTCGATCAAGTCGCGTGCGATATNGTCCTTCTTCGGCCTTTGGGCCCGGCAGGGATGTCGCGTGAACGCCGATCGCCATCCGCGCGACGCCAAGGCCGCGTCCCTGGGAGGCGAACGGTTTGAGAGCAAGTTTCGCGTAGCCGAGGCGAAGCTGATCGGGCTGTTTCTTGGCGGGGCCGAGGTCACCATCGCGGATTGCGTGGCCATGGCGCTGGTCGAGTTCGCGGATCAGTTCTATGGCGTAACGCTCCCCGCCGACTGCCCTAAGCTTAGCCAATGGTATTCGCAGATGAGTGCGCGGGCGTCGACGCAGCCGCCGAAGTACCCGTCTGACATGTTGGCGCTTGCGCGGGGGCTTCCTGAACAGACACAGATTTTCATCTAGCAAACTGGGCGACGGGGGCTGGGTTGGGCGCAATGACCGCTCGCCACGGCGAAGGCCGAACATCCGGCGTAGGGACCGATGCTTTCGGCAGCCCCATCCGCGATTGAAAGGCTGATCGTATCCCTGACGATCGTCGAATGGGATCCTATATTCCGGGTCAAAGCTATTTGGCATCTGCCTGGACTTACGACGACACCGAACGACAGACGATCCACACAAAGAGAATGATCCATGCTCCAGATTTACGAACTCACGACCTTGTCGTTCCCGCTTCTGTCGGCATCGAAAGTGTCAGTAGCCGCTCGGACATGGGTGACGGCCCCCGAGGCCATGGGGACCGTCCTTGGTTCCTGGCGCACGGAAATTGGTACGCTCGGGCGCCTGCTGGTTCTCCGCGGCTTCGAGAAAGCTGAAAAACTCGCAGATGAACGTCGGCGCGCTCTGCTGAGTTCGAATCCGTTCAACGCCGGAGAGGCGGCGACTGCACTCGAAATGGAAAGTTACGCGCCTTTCCCTTTCCTGCCGCCGGTAAAGACGGGAGGACATGGGAAGGTCTACGAATTCCGAACCTATCGGCTAAAACCTGGCGGCTTGCCGGCGACAATGGCGGGCTGGGAACAAGCGATCGTACCCGCGCACAAATATACCGCGCATCTGGTGATCAATATGTATGCGCTCGACGGGCCGCCGCGGATCACGCATGTTTGGGGATTCTCAAGTCTGGAAGAGCGCAGCTCTTTGCGCGCCAACGCCTACGGAGCGAAAGTCTGGCCTCCTAAGGGCGGTCCTGAGAACATCCTCGAAGCGACATCAACGATCGCACTGCCCGAGACATGGTCTCCTCTCTCCTGACGAGCGAGACAGGCGAGTTGGCTCTTCGGCAGCAACCGCGCCGCTCACTTGTTCGATTCCTTGTAGCCAATCATCGCGGCCGCGCGCGAATCGAGCGAAGCGTAAGTCCGACGTAGGTCGCTCGATCAACTGGCGCAAGCCGCATCAACGGCAAGCACCGCTCGGCGGAACCTTCTACGATCGATCCCGGCCGGGATGTCGAGTCAGAGCCCGGGTTCGATTCCAGTTGAGGGACCGTGGGGACCGCAGCGGCATGGGCCGTGCCTGCGGCCGGGAAGCCTGCTGATTTGTTTTTTTCCAGCTAATACCGCGCGTCAGGTTGATGATATTCCTGTTGGTATCGGCAGCAATCACCGACAAAAACCACTTCAAATTCAAATTGTTACGTCCTTTGGCGGCTGTCGGGCCAGGGGCACCATCCTGCTTCGCGCGCGCTTCGCAGGACTGTACCGATGAAAATGGCGAAGCAGGGCCCTCCGAAGCCTTGGCGTAGGAGGGCCTTGAGCCTCTTGCCGAGCGGGGCGCGCCGATGCGCCCCTCACCAAGGTCGGCCCGACCAGCAAGCCACAGCCCCGCCTCAGGCCGCCTTCTTTTTTGTCTTGGCCGTTTTCTTGACCGGTTTCTTGACCGGTTTCTTGGGCGGCGCCGCTTCTGGTTTCTTCTCTGATTTCTTGGCCGGCGCAGCCTCCGGCTTCTTGGCTGTCAACGCCTCTGCGGCATTCCGCATGGAGCGTGCGTAGCTGTCCGCGGCGTTATCGGCGGACGTCTGCAATCTCCTGGCCGCCGCGGTGCCATAGAGCATCGCGTCTTTTGCCAGTTGCTTGAACCGGGCCTTCTTGTCCTTGTCGGCCGTCTTCGCGGCCAGGGCGAGAAACGCGTCGCGCCGCTTCTTGACCGCCTCGGTCAGGCTTTTGGTCTGCGACTTCGCCAGTTGCCGGATAACCACGTCCAAATCTGCTTCAGCCATTCCCTGCCTCTATCAATGTTCCGGCGATGATCGCGTTGCTGCTGTGTTCGCTGATCATTTTCTGAGTGCTACCCGCAAATTCGGAAAGCCGCAACACGCCCGCCCGCGCTCCGGCCCAACAGGGATAACGCCCGGTTGCGGGTTGAGCCGAACCGGGACGATGGGCGTTGCGGACCGCGGTGGAGCGCGGAGATCAAGGTCCTCTCCCCGCCCCCGTCGCTCGCGGACGGCAAAGCCCCGATAACCCTGCCGCAATCGCGGCGTTTACATCGGCCTTATTTGAATTAGCATCCGCCTTTTGAAATTTTGGGCGCGCCGAGATCGCGCCCGACATTGATTGAGAGGAAATCATATGCACGACATCGACATGCGGATGTTCGCCAGGAATGCGGGCGTCAACGTCACCTTTCCGGCCGACAGCATCGTATTCAGCCGCGGCGACCAGGGCAGCTGCATGTACGTGATCCAGTCCGGCGTGATCGAAATGCTGATCGGCGACAAGGTGGTGGAGGTGTGTGGCCCCAACGAGGCGATCGGCTTCATGTCGATGATCGACGAATCGCCGCGCAGCTCGACGGCCAGGGTGCGGGAAGCCGTGGAAGTGTCCGTGCTCGATCAGCGCAAGTTCCGCTTCATGATCGACGAGATCCCGAACTTCGCCATGTACATCATGGGCGCGATGGCGCGGCGCATCCGCGGCATGAGCAAGGTGATCTGAGGAGGTTTACCGAGCTGAGGCAGCGTCAAAACAGATCGGGCGAACGCAAAGCGCTCGCCCGATGGCCGTATGACTTGTGCTGGCTCTGACGCTCAGTACCGGGCGACCAGCGGGCCGTCCCAATTGAAGTGGTAGTTCAGGCCGGCGCGAACGATGTGCTCGCGGAAGTCGGTCGAGGTGTTGAAGACGATTGCAGGCACGGTCGACGACGTGACATTGAGCGAACTCCGGCCGAGATCAACATAGAGATATTCAACCTTTGCGCTCCAGTTCGGAGCAAGCATCGCTTCGACGCCACCGCCCGCGGTCCAACCGACTCGGACGTCCGACTTGGCCCCCGCGGCGCAAATCGACGCGTTGGCGACACAGCCCAGCACAAGATCGGCGGTGTTAAAGCTAATCTTGGTCTCTCCATAGGCCAGACCGCCGGTCGCGTAGAGCAGCCACTGCGGACTCGCCAGGAAGCCAATCCGGCCGCGGACTGTTCCGAACCAGTCGATCGACTTGGTCAGGCTCGTCGCTGTGGTGTCGAATGGAAAAGCAGTCGTGGTAACGCTATCCGATCCCTTGATTCCAGATCCCTGAATATCGGCCTCGAGGCCCATCAGCCACTGCGACGGCAGCTGCCAGTTATAGCCGATTTGACCGCCACCGATGACGCCCTTGGCCGACGGTGAAAGAGACGTGGGATACACTCCCGCCAAGCGGGCCGCATCAACGAGCGGCTGAAGGAGGGGGTCGGTCGTGCCGAACGCCAAATTCGATGCTTTGTCATTCCAGCCATAACCGACGTTGCCGCCGAGATAGAAGCCCGTCCAGCTCGGGACCGGGGCCGCTGGCGCTACCGGCGCCTTCCGGTAAACCGGAGCGAGATCCGCGGCGCCCGCGCTGCCTGCGGCCAAAACAGCCATACACGCGGCGCCCACCAGCATCAGCTTACGTGCAACATTCAATCGCATCAGGCTGTCCCCACCCCTGGTCACACCACAACCTCTGATACTGATTCTTATATCGCACAACACGTCTCGCGGCTGTGACGTTTCCGCCACGGTCCCGCAGGATTCAGCCCGCGAACGCCCCTCCCTGGCGGATCAGACCAGATGGAAATTCGCCGCGGTCAGGCTGGCGACCTGGGTATGGGTAATGGTGACGACATGGCTGGGATCCAGGGTCAGGACGCTGTCGGCCCCGACCTGGTGGAGGTCAGCCATGACATTAGAGATACTGCCGAATTGCGACTGCTGGAGCTGGATGGCGTCCAGGCTGGTCTGGAAATTGTTGACGGTGTTGTGGCCGAAATTACCAGCAAAAACGAAGGTTTCCCGACCATAGCTCGCGGCATTCAAAGTATCTCCCGGACCGCCGACCAGAACCTGTGTACCCTGGAGATTAAATGTCGCATTCAGCGTCGCTTGGCCGGCACTGCCATCCAGCACAGAATTTCCGTACACCCCCGTGCCGGTTCCCCCGCTGGGCACCTGAACATACGCGTAGTTGTTGCCCACCACGCTGACGCTCAGGGTCGACGTCGATGTCGGGCTGTATCCGTTGCTCGCCGTATAGGTGAAGGTATCGACGTCGAAACCGTTGGCCGATGCATTGGCCGCATAAGAGTAGCTGCCGTCAGCATGCAGCGTCAGTGAGCCGTAGGCGCCGGCAATCGTGTGATCGACCGCCGCGGCCGATCCATTGACCGCGCTGACCACCAGATGATCCGCCGGATTGGTGTCGGTGTCGTTGGCCAGCACGCCATGAGCGGCGTCAACCGTGATTGTCTGGCCGGCGATATCACGATTGCTGTCGGGATTAGCCGTGACCAGCGACGCCTGGACCCCAAGCCCGCTGAACGTCGCGCTCACGCCGGTGGCGGTATTGCCGGCCAGATCGGTGATGCTGCCGTGCGCGACACCGGTGATGGCCAGTGCGGAGGTGCTGCTGTCGCCGGCGCCGACGGTGTAGTCGAACACCAGCTTGGTCGGGTCGTGCAGCGCCGCCGTTGCCGCGGCATCATAAGTCGCCGTGCCGCCGTCATTGAGCGCCAGAGTCGTCGTTCCGCCGGCCGTCACGGCCTCACTGAATGTCAGCGTCATATGTACGGTCTGGCCGAGCGTTTCGAGGCCGCTTGAAGGTGTGGCCGCGGCAACGCTGAGCACCGGCGCTAACGTATCGCCGGTGAAGCTGACGGTGTTGCTGGCAGAGCCGGCGTTGCCGGCGACATCGGTGTAGCTCGCCGCATTGACCTGGACCGAGCCGGCTTCGGTATTGCTTGCGTTCGGCGTGAAGGTCGCAGTGTAGATGTCCTGACCCGAGCCGTTGACGCCGACATGGACCAGATTGCTGAGCGCGCCACCACTCACCGTGGTGTCGCCGAGCACAAAGCTCGCAACAGCCTCGGAGAAGGTGAACGTCATCGTTGCGGTCTGTCCGGCCAGCAGCGCGGTGTGATTGGCCGCGATCGACACGGTGGGCGGCAGCGTATCACCGGTGAAACTGACGGTGTTGCTCGCAGAGCCGGCGTTGCCGGCGACGTCGGCGTAGCTCGCTGCATTGACCTGAACCGAGCCGGCCTCGGTGTTGCTTACGTTCGGCGTGAAGGTTGCGGTGTAGATGTCTTGGCCCGAGCCGTTGAGACCGACATGGACCAGGTTGCTGAGGACACCACCGCTCACCGTGGTGTCGCCGAGCGCAAAGCTCGCGACCGCCTCGGAGAAGGTGAACGTCATCGTTGCGCTCTGCCCGGCCAGCAGCGTGGTGTGATTGGCCGCGATCGACACGATCGGGGCCAGCGTATCACCGGTGAAACTGACGGTGTTGCTCGCGGAGCCGGCATTGCCGGCGACGTCGGTGTAGCTCGCCGCATTGACCTGGATCGAGCCGGCCTCGGTGTTGCTTGCGTTCGGCGTGAAGGTTGCGGTGTAGATGTCTTGACCCGAGCCGTTGACGCCGACATGGACCAGGTTGCTGAGCGCGCCGCCGCTCACCGTGGTGTCCCCGAGCGCAAAGCTCGCGACCGCCTCGGAGAAGGTGAAGGTCATCGTTGCGGTCTGCCCGGCCAGCAGCGCGGTGTGATTGGCCGCGATCGACACGGTGGGCGCCAGCGTGTCACCGGCGACGCTGACGGTGTTACTCGCAGAACCGGCATTGCCGGCGAGGTCGGTGTAGCTCGCCGCATTGACCTGGACCGAGCCGGCCTCGGTGTTGCTTGCGCTCGGCGTGAAGGTCGCGGTGTAGATGTCCTGACCCGAGCCGTTGACACCGACATGGACCAGATTGTTGAGCGCGCCACCGCTCACCGTGGTGTCCCCGAGAACAAAGCTCGCGACCGCCTCGGAGAAGGTGAACGTCATCGTTGCGGTCTGCCCGGCCAGCAGCGTGGTGTGATCAGCCGTCACCGCCACCGTCGGCGCCAGTGTATCGCCGGTGACGCTGACGCTGTTGCTGGCAGCGCCGGCATTGCCGGCGACGTCGGTGTAGCTCGCCGCATTGACCTGGATCGAGCCGGCCTCGGTGTTGCTTGCGTTCGGCGTGAAGGTCGCGGTGTAGACGTCCTGACCCGATCCGTTGATCCCAACATGGACCAGATTGCTCAACGCACCGCCGCTCACCGTGGTGTCGCCGAGCGCAAAGCTCGCGACCGCCTCGGAGAAGGTGAAGGTCATTGTCGCGGTCTGTCCGGCCAGCAGCGTGGTGTGGTCGGCCGTCACCGCCACCGTCGGCGCCAGCGTATCGCCGGTAAANCCGGCTTCGGTATTGCTTGCGTTCGGCGTGAAGGTCGCGGTGTAGATGTCCTGACCCGAGCCGTTGACACCGACATGGACCAGATTGCTAAGCGCGCCACCGCTCACCGTAGTGTCGCCGAGCACGAAGCTCGCGACCGCCTCGGAGAAGGTGAAGGTCATTGTCGCGGTCTGTCCGGCCAGCAGCGTGGTGTGGTCGGCCGCCACCGAGACCGTTGGAGCGAGTGTGTCACCGGTGAAAGTGATCGTGTTGCTCGCTGCACCGGCGTTGCCGGCAGCGTCAGTGTAGCTCGATACCGTGACCTGGGCTGAACCGGCCTCGGTATTGCTTGCGTTCGGCGTGAAGGTCGCGGTGTAGATGTCCTGACCCGAGCCGTTGACACCGACATGGATCAAGTTACCAAGCGCGCCGCCGGTCACGGTGGTATCACCGAGCACGAAGCCTGGAACGGCTTCTGAGAAGGTGAAGGTCACTGTCGCGGTTTGGCCTGCGACGAGCGTGGTATGATCGGCCGCGATCGACACAGTCGGCGGCAATGTGTCGCCGTTGAAGGCGATCGTGTTGCTTGCCGCACCGGCATTCCCCGCGGCATCAGTATAACTCGATACGGCCACCTGAGCCGAACCCGTCTCGGTGTTGCTTGCGTTCGGCGTGAAAGTCGCGGTGTAGATGTCCTGACCCGAGCCATTGAGACCGACATGGATCAAGTTACTAAGCGCGCCGCCGGTCACGGTGGTGTCACCGAGTACGAAGCCTGGAACGGCCTCGGAGAAGGTGAAGGTCACTGTCGCGGTCTGGCCCGCAACCAGCGTGGTGTGATCAGCAGCGATCGACACGGTCGGCGCTAGCGTATCGCCGGTGAAGCTGACGGTGTTGCTGGCAGCGCCGGCATTGCCGGCGACATCGGTGTAGCTCGCCGCATTGACCTGGACCGAGCCGGCCTCGGTGTTGCTTGCGTTCGGCGTGAAGGTCGCAGTGTAGATGTCCTGACCCGAGCCGTTGACGCCGACATGGACCAGATTGCTGAGCGCGCCACCGCTCACCGTGGTGTCGCCGAGCACAAAGCTCGCGACCGCCTCGGAGAAGGTGAACGTCATCGTCGCGGTGCCGCCCGCGAGCAGCGCGGTGTGATCTGCCGTCACCGCCACCGTCGGTGCGGTCGTATCGATCTGCAGCTGTCTCTTATACACATCTAGATGTGTATAAGAGACAGCGTGTCACCCGTCATGTTGACGGTGTTGCTGGCGGCGCCGGCATTGCCGGCGACGTCGGTGTAGCTCGCCGCATTGACCTGGATCGAGCCGGCCTCGGTGTTGCTTGCGTTCGGCGTGAAGGTTGCGGTGTAGATGTCTTGACCCGAGCCGTTGACGCCGACATGGACCAGGTTGCTGAGCGCGCCGCCGCTCACCGTGGTGTCGCCGAGCGCAAAGCTCGCGACCGCCTCGGAGAAGGTGAAGGTCATTGTCGCGGTCTGTCCGGCCAGCAGCGTGGTGTGGTCGGCCGTCACCGCCACCGTCGGCGCCAGCGTATCGCCGGTAAAGCTGACGGTGTTGCTCGCRGMGCCGGCATTSCCSGCSRYRTCGSTGTARCTSGMYGCRTTGACYTKSAYCGARCCSGYCTCGGTGTTGCTTGCGTTCGGCGTGAAGGTCGCGGTGTAGATGTCTTGACCCGAGCCGTTGACGCCGACATGGACCAGGTTGCTGAGCGCGCCGCCGCTCACCGTGGTGTCCCCGAGCGCAAAGCTCGCGACCGCCTCGGAGAAGGTGAAGGTCATTGTCGCGGTCTGTCCGGCCAGCAGCGTGGTGTGGTCGGCCGTCACCGCCACCGTCGGCGCCAGCGTATCGCCGGTAAAGCTGACGGTGTTGCTGGCAGCGCCGGAATTGCCGGCGACGTCAGTGTAGCTCGATGCAGTCACCTGAACCGAGCCCGCCTCGCTGTTGACCGCACTCGGCGTAAAGGTCGCCGTGTAGATATCCTGGTTGGAGCCGTTGATCCCAACATGGACCAGATTGCTCAACGCACCGCCACTCACGGTCGTGTCGCCGAGCACAAAGCTCGATACGGCCTCAGAGAAGGTGAACGTCACGGTCGCGGTGCCGCCCGCGAGCAGCGCGGTGTGATCTGCCGTCACCGCCACCGTCGGTGCGGTCGTATCGATCTGCAGATGCAGATCGGACTGCGCGCCGCTGAGCGTCAGTATAGCGTCGTGTCCCGACCCATCTCGGATCGTGCCGCCGTTGGCCAGCAAGCTGCTGATCTGCAGATCCGCGGTGTCGTGACCAGGCTGGATCGAATACACGAAAGTGAGCGCAGACCCGGTATCGCCGGTATAGGTCGCTTGCACACCGTTGCTCAACGTCAGGCTGGGCGTCCCGGTGACACTCACGGCGGTGCTGAAATTGACCGTAATGGTCACATCGCCTGCATTGAGGTCAGTCGCGCCGCCAGGGGTCGTCGCGACCACCGAACTGATGACCGGTGCCGTTTGGATAACAATGGTCAGCGTCGACGACGCTGAGCCGCCGTTGCCGTCGGAAACGGTGTAGGTGATAACCTCGGATGGATTGGGGCCTGCGCCGGCAATCGCGGTTTGCTGGCCTCCGGTCGCGCCGGCCGTGAAAGTATAGCTGCCGTCGGAATTGATCGTGATATCGCCGTAGGTGCCGTGGAGCACGTTGCCGACCGTGCCGACTGTCCCGTCGGTGAAGCCGCTTACGGTCAGGTGATCGCCGGCGCCGTCCCTATCGCTGTCGTTGGTGAGCACATTGCCGGTGGTGTTGGGACCGCCCACGACGGCCGTCCCGGTGTCGGCGACGGCCGTCGGTGGCCGATCGATGGTGACGGTCAGCGTCGACGATGTCGTGCCGCCGTGGCCATCGCTGGCGGTGTAGGTGAAGGTATCGGTGAGATGGCTGCCGGTTGCGGCCGCATCGATGGCGCTCGTATTGTCGGCTGTGTAGCTGTAGTTGCCGTTGCTGCCGAGCGTGAGATGGCCATAGGTTCCGGCGAGCGAATTGCCGACATTGGCGCCGCTGCCGTTCACAGCCGACACGGTGATGGTGTCACCATCCGGGTCGGCATCGTTGGTGAGCACGCTGCCGGTTGCGGCGGAGCCACTCTCCACGGCCGCGGCGGTGTCGGCCACGACAGTCGGTGCGCGATCGATGGTGATGCTCACCGTCGATGTCGTCGTGCCGCCGTGGCCGTCGCTAACGGTGTAGGTGAAGGTATCGACCGGATGGCTGCCGATCGGTGCGCTGCTGATCGCAGATGCATTGTCGGCGGTGTAGGTATAGCTGCCGTTGGAGCCGAGCGTGAGATGGCCATAGGTGCCGGCGATCGAATTGCCGACGTTCGCCCCGTTGCCGTTGACGGCGATCACGGTCAGCGTATCGCCGTCCTTGTCGGTATCGTTGGTGAGCACGCTGGCGGTCGTGGTCGAGGCACCGGCGAGGACCGCATTGGTATCGGCCGTCGCGGTTGGCGCGCGGTCGATCGTCACCGTGGTGGTGGTGGCGTTACCGCCGGTACCGGTGTTCGTCGGATTGCCTGCTGCGCCGTCGTTCACCTGCCAGGTGATCGTGCGCGTCGGATGGCTGCCGGTCGAGGAATCGGTGCCGGTGTCCTCGAACGTGACGTGAGTGAGAGCCGCCTCGTACTCCGCATAGGTGTGTTCAACACCCGACGGATTGGCGATGGTCAGGACATGATTGGTGGAATCGTAGCTGACCAGGAAATTGACACCACCGATCGAAACACTGCTCGGAGTCGAGGAAAGGCTGAAATTCGAATCGAGACCGAGGATGTCGCCAGCCTGGGCGTTCGAGATGGTGACCGTCGCGCTGGCGAGAAAGCCGCCGCTGTCGGGATCGGTGATGCCGGTCGGCGTCGCGGCGAGCAAGGTAATACCGCTGCCACCCTGCAAGGCCTCGGTGGAGGAGCCACTCAGCGTGCCGATGGTCGCCAGCGCGTCGAAGGTCAGACCGGTCGTGTAAGCGGTATACGGGTTGGCGCTATCCAGTTGGGTCACCACCGCCCCGGAGGTGAAGGCGGTGCCGGCGCCATTGAGCTGAAGCGCATAGACGACCGACTGAACGGTCGCAGTCACCGCCCCGTTTCCGATCGCACTGACGAGGAGCTGCTGCGAGACCGAATCGAACGCCAGGCCGCCGGAGAGAGGGATGGCGTTCAGCGTTACGCCTGAGGGCAGCGTCATCAGGGTTGCGGTGCCGCCGGCGATCGGCATCCGCCAGATCTCAGGAGGAGTGGAACCGCCACCAATGCTTTGCGTTTCGAAATAGATGATGCCGTGAGCCGTATCGACGGCCACGGAGCTGATGGAATGCTGGTTGTCCGTTGTCGGAAACTGCGTCGCGGACGTCAGCAGTTGGGTTTTCTGGGTCGCGAGATCGAGGACGTAGATGCCGTTGGTCGCCGGATATCCGGCGTATGAAGTCCCACTGGCGTTGAAATCCGCGGCGGAGAAATAAAGCTTCTGATGGGTGACGTCGAGCGAGAAGGCATTCGCATTGGTGAAGGGCGCGCCGCCGGTGCCGCCATTGTGCGCACCGGTGTCGGTGACAACGTAATAGCTCGGGTCGATCACTGACCCGGAAAGAATGCTGTTCCCACCATTGACGATCTTGCTCGGGTCCGTAGCGTTCGGATTGTAGGAGAGCTTGATAATGCCAGTATCGGCATCACCATCGCCCCAGACGCCGATATAGAGAACGTGATTGACCGGATCGACGGCCACCGCAAAGATGGCATAGTCGGTGGGATTGAGATTGAGCGACTGAAGTACGCTGTCTGTCGTGCCGATCCGGCCAACGTCAAGAGTTCCCGACCCCGCCGTGCCCGAGGAATTGGAATTGCTGCCGATGCCGAAATAGAGCCCCTCGACCGTGTCGAGACCCACGCTGGCATAGTAAAAAGCGCTGGGAGTGCCGGATGTCCCGGTCTCATGCGAATCCGCGGCCGCGCGGGTCGGGGTGCCGGTCGTGCTGCCGTCCCAATTGACGTAGCCGATCTGATTGTCGGACGCGACACCGTCCCCGTTGTTGCTGCCTCCGAACCATAGCTGACCGGTAATCGTGGTGCTGGAGAGTTCGCCCTCGAAGCTCGCGAGCGCCGCTTTGGTGAAAGGCGTCGACGCCTGGATCGCTCCCGTTGCAGCATCCAGTGTCCAGGAGCCGCCGTGGGCGGTGTCGCCGACCAGATGCGTTGCCGCGGCGACGTCGACTCCGCCGGCATACTGGGAAAGGTCCGCAATGAACTGCTGGCCAGTCGCGCCCGCCGCTGTGTTGCAGGCATAAAGCGCGAGATCGCCACCCGGCGCCAGCGCCGCGCCGATGGTGGACAAGGCCGCGGCATGAACCGCGAGATCGGCATCATTGAGCAC
>BFBZ01001275.1_pt1 | contig 17409 bp, 20 predicted proteins | sample 1888401 | NCBI WGS metagenome assembly BFBZ01 (sample SAMD00112614, study PRJDB3348) | symbiont metagenome | host: Chara braunii | reverse complement strand
TATCGGCGATCGTCATGAATTCTGCCCTTGTGATAGCAAAAGGGCGGCCGTTGCCGGCCGCCCCGTCATTGGAATGCGGATCAACCGCCGATGGCAGCCTTACGAACGTCGATAACAGCGTTGTAGAAGTCCGGGGTCACCTTGACGTAGCCCTTGAAGTCGCCGCCTTCGACAGCATTGAAGCACTTGGCGTCAGCCGTCGGGAGCTTCATGAAGAAGTCCGAAAGCTTTGCCTGCCATTCGGTGCCGAGAGCGTTGCGAACAACGAGCGGACCGTTCGGGATGAGCGGCGAACGCCAGACTTCGACGAGCTTGTTCGGGTCGACTGCACCCTTGTCGACTTCCTTGCGGAAGGTACCGGAGGTGAAGCCGTCCTTGAAATCGCCAACGCCCGAGGAGTCGTCGACAGCAACGTCGACCTTGCCGTCATAAGCGGCGAGCAGGTTGTTCTCGTGGCCGCCGTTGAACTGGGTCGAGGCGAAGAACTTGTCGTTCGGAACGCCGGTGGTCTTCGGGATCTGCGTCAGCGGAACGAGGTAGCCCGAGGTGGAGTCCGGATCGGCATAGCCGAGCTTCTTGCCCTTGGCGTCCATGATGGTCTTGATGCCGGAGGACTTCAGAGCGAGGCCGATCGAGTAGTAGCCGGTCGAGCCGTCGGTCTGCTGGGTCGTCAGGATCGGGGTAACGGCCTTCGGGTCCTTGATGGCAACGGCTGCATAGCCGGAAGCACCGAGTTCTGCGAAGTCGAGCGTGCCGCCGAGCAGGCCCTGGATAACGCCGTCATAATCGGCGGCCGGGAACAGCGATACCTTCTCGAAACCGAATTCCTTCTTCAGGTGGTCGGCAAGGCAGGCATAGTTGCGCAGGCGGTCGGCTTCGTTTTCGCCGCCGAGAATGCCGACGCGGAATTCCTTGAGGTCTGCGGCGTTTGCAGCGCCGCCAGCGAGCGCGAGAAGCGCCGTGGCTGCGAGAAGAGTCTTCTTCAACATTGGGTTCGTCTCCTGATTAACCGGTGTCCCCGGATGCCTTCGGTCTAGAAGAATGTGCCCTTGACGCGGGCTGTCGATCCCGGTCCCTCTCAGAGACCGGCCAGTGCCAGCGGTTGCGGGCCGGCAGATTCGATGGCCGCTGCCTGTGCGGCCGGATCGGCTAAATTGATTGATGTCGACGTCATGGTTTCGTCGATCCCAGCACCATCCTTGTCGGTGCCGTAGATTTCCTTGACGGCCGCCGCCGTCAGTTCGGATGCCTTGCCGTCGAAGACGACTTTGCCGGCCGCCATGCCGATGATGCGTTCGCAATAGTTGCGGGCCGTATCCAGCGTATGCAGGTTGGTGATGACGGTGATGCCCTCGCGCTCGTTGATGTCGCGCAACGCGTCCATGACGATCTTGGCATTGAGCGGATCGAGCGAGGCGATCGGCTCGTCGGCGAGCATCATTTTCGGTTGCTGCATCAGGGCGCGGCAGATGGCGACGCGCTGCTGCTGGCCGCCGGAAAGCGTGCCGGCCATTTGCAGTGCCGTCTGCTCGATACCGAGGCGTTCCAGAGCGGCGATGGCTTCGATGCGCTCTTCGCGGGTGAAGACCGACAGAAGGCTCATGATGGTCGAGCGCTGATTGAGGCGGCCGAGCATGACGTTGGTCAGCACGTCGAGGCGCGGCACCAGGTTGAACTGCTGGAAGATCATGGCGCAGTCGCGCTGCCAACTGCGCAGCGCGCGGCCTCTGAGCTTCGAGACTTCGACGCCGGAGAAATGGATGGAGCCGGAGCTCGGATCGGCCAGGCGGTTGATCATGCGCAGCAGGGTCGACTTGCCGGCACCGGAGCGGCCGATAACGCCGACCATCTGTCCCTGCGGTATGTCCAAAGTCACGGAATCGACAGCGAGCTTGTTGCCAAACCGGCGCGAGACGTTCCTGAGTTCGAACATAGTGCTTCCCTTTCGCGGCTGCCGGGCTGCAAAAATTTCAGCGGTACCGGTGCTAAGAATGGGCGCATGACCCTGCCTCGAAAGGAGTTTCGAGGGGGTTGGCGCCAACCACAGGCAACCGATTAGTCCCGCTTCATGAAGCTCCAATGTCAGTTTTATGTAAGTGCTGTTACAATTCTCGCCGATTTTGCAATATTAGCCGGCTGAGAGCTTTGCTTGTCTTTAGCCGTCAAATAAGCCCGTCGGCAAACCATCCATACTGAGGACATTCTTCTCGCGCCGGTATTCCTCAATACCATCCGGACCTTTGGCTTTGGCCCATTGATCGAGGCTCGGTCTTTCGCCCTCATAGGAAAACAGTGGCACGCCGAAACCGCATGATGTCTGCACGAGATCGATGTCCAGCCACACGATCTGCCGAGCGCCGAGCGGCTCGTCTCCGGCATAATGTGCGTGCAGCAATTCGCGGTATTCGGGAAGTGGTCGATGGATAATCCTGCCGCGACCATAGAGGCGCAGGATCATCGGCGGCCCCTGCATCGCGCAGAACATGATGGTCAGCCGGCCATCGGCCTTCATATGGGCGGAGGTTTCGTTGCCGCTGCCGGTGCGGTCGAGATAGATGGCCGTGTTCGGCGAGATGATGCGCAGGCATAGCGTCTCGCGTGGCGAGACATTGACCCGCGAATTGGCGGCTGCGGATGCCGTGAAGAAGATGTGTTGCCGCGCGATGAAATCGCGCAGCCGGTCGTCGATGCTGGAAAACTGCTTTGCCATGAAGAGGCCTCCCCTAAACTCGGGCTCGACAGATAGCCTGAGGCTGTGACGCCTGCCGGCCCCGTGCAAGCCCGGTCAGGGCGAAAACCGTCCTTAGGCGTCGTAACGATCCAGAAAATCCTCGGCCGAAAGGGCGCGGAAGTCGGCCAGCGCCGTGCGCAGGCGATCATGATCCCAATCCCACCAGGCGAGCTTGTCCATGCGTGCGCCGACCTCGGGAGTCAAACGCTCGCGGATCAGCTTGGCCGGAACGCCGCCGACGATCGCATAGGGAGCGACATCCTTGGAGACGACTGCACCCGCGCCGATGACGGCCCCGTTGCCGACCGTGACACCCGGAAGCACGGTCGCCCCGTGGCCGATCCAGACGTCATGGCCGATGACGACCCGGTTCTCGCGACGCCAGGTGAAGAAGTCGGTCTCCATATCGGCATCCGGCCAGTAGTCGGCGGCGCGATAGGTGAAATGGTGAAGCGTCGCGCGCCATGTTGGATGGTTGGTGGCGTTGATGCGAACGGCAGCGGCGATGTTGACGAACTTGCCGATGGTCGCGCACCAGACCGCGCCGTCCTGCATGATGTAGGAATAATCGCCGATCTCGGTTTCGTCGATGCGGCAGCGGTCGGACACCTCGGTGTAGCGGCCGAGCGTCGAATTGTTGACGCTGGCCGTCGGGCTGATGAAGGGCGTCTCGCCCAGCTTGCGGCTCATGCGGCTGCCTTTCTCGGCGAGAATTGTGAGACGTCGAGAATGCGGCTGCCAACGGCTTCGCGCACTTCTTCGTCATGGAAGATGCCGAGAAGGGCAACGCCCGCCTGCTTTTTCTGCTCGATCATGTCGACGACGACGGCGCGGTTGCGGGCGTCGAGCGAGGCTGTTGGCTCGTCGAGGAGCAGGATGGCGTGGTCGGTGATGAAGCCGCGCGCGATGTTGACGCGCTGCTGCTCGCCGCCGGAGAAAGTGGCAGGCGGCAGTTGCCAAAGCTCCTGCGGAAGGTTCAGCTGCGCAAGCAGGCCGGCTGCCTTTTCGCGGGCATCGGCTGCCGCCACGCCGCGAGCGAGCAGCGGCTCGGCGACGACATCGATGGCGGCGACGCGCGGCACGGTGCGCAGGAACTGGCTGACATAGCCCATGGTCTGCCGGCGCACTTCAAGCACGGTGCGCGGATCGGCGGTGGCGAGATCGACGATCTTGCCCTTGTGCGTGACGAGGATCTGGCCGTTGTCGACGGCGTAATTGCCATAGATCATCTTCAGCAGCGAGCTCTTGCCGATGCCCGACGGGCCGCCGAGCACGACGCATTCGCCTGATGCGACCGAGAAGGAGACATCGGCGACGACGGGCAGACGCAGGCCATCACGCAGATGCATGGTGAAGCTTTTGAAGACTTCGGAAACGACGAGTGGGGTTGCCATGATATTTCCTCAGACCTGCAGGATCGAAGAGACGAGCAGTTGCGTATAGGGTTCGCGCGGATCGTCGAGCACGCGGTCGGTCAGACCATGCTCGATGACGTATCCGTCCTTCATCACCATCATGCGGTGCGACAGAAGCCGGGCGACGGCGAGGTCGTGCGTGACGATGATCGCCGACAGGCCGAGATCGTTGACGAGGCCGCGAACGAGGTCGAGCAGGCGGGCCTGCACCGAAACGTCAAGGCCGCCGGTCGGCTCGTCCATGAACACCAGGCGCGGGCCGGTCACCAGATTGCGGGCGATCTGCAGGCGCTGGCGCATGCCGCCGGAGAAAGCGCGCGGCTGGTCGTCGATACGGTCGGCGTCGATTTCCACCCGTTCCAGCCAGTCGATGGCGGTATTGCGGATGTTGCCGTAGTGGCGATTGCCGATGGCCATCAGCCGCTCGCCGACATTGGCGCCGGCAGACACCGTCATGCGCAGGCCGTCGGCCGGGTTCTGATGCACGAAGCCCCAGTCGGTACGCATCAGGAAGCGCCGTTCGGCCTCGCTCATGCGGAACAGGTCACGATAGGTCTCGTCGCGCATATGGTATTCGACGCTGCCCGTCGTCGGCAGCAGCCGCGTCGAGATGCAGTTGAGCAGCGTCGTCTTGCCGGAGCCGGATTCTCCGACGATAGCAAGCACTTCGCCCGGCCAAAGCTCGAAGGACACGTCACGGCACCCGATGCGGCTGCCGTAGAATTTCGAGATGTCCTTGACTTTCAGAAGCGGTGTATCGGTCATTCGGCAGCCTCCTTGCTACCAGGCAATCCATCGGCTGCGAGCATCGACCCAGCATGGCCATGGGCGCGGCGGTCCTCGCAGAAATCGGTGTCGGAGCAGACGAACATGCGGCCGCCCTTGTCGTCGAGGATCACCTCGTCGAGATAGACCTGCTCGGCGCCGCAAAGGGCGCAGGGCTTGTCGAAGCGCTGCACCTCGAACGGATGATCGTCGAAATCGAGGCTCACGACTTCGGTGTATGGCGGCACAGCATAGATGCGCTTTTCACGACCGGCGCCGAACAGCTGCAGCGCATCCGACAGATGCATTTTCGGATTGTCGAACTTCGGCGTCGGCGACGGGTCCATCACGTAACGGCCGGCAACCTTGACCGGATAGGCATAGGTGGTGGCGATGCGGCCGTTGCGGGCGATATCCTCGTAGAGCTTCACGTGCATGAGGCCGTATTCCTCGAGCGCATGCATCTTGCGGGTCTCGGTCTCGCGCGGCTCGAGGAAACGCAGCGGCTCGGGGATCGGCACCTGATAGACGAGCACCTGGTTCGGGCCGAGCTTGGCTTCCGGAATGCGGTGACGTGTCTGAATGATTGTCGCCTCGTCGGTGCGCGTGGTGACGGCGACGTTGGCAACCTTCTGGAAGAAGGCGCGGATGGAGACGGCATTGGTCGTGTCGTCAGCCCCCTGGTCGATGACCTTCAGCACATCGTGCGGCCCGATGATGGCCGCCGTCAGCTGCACGCCGCCAGTGCCCCAGCCGTAAGGCATCGGCATTTCGCGCGAGGCGAAGGGAACCTGATAGCCGGGAATGGCGATCGCCTTCAGGATGGCGCGACGGATCATCCGCTTGGTCTGTTCGTCGAGATAGGCGAAATTGTAGGTGGCCAGTTCGGTCATTCGGCTGCCTCCGTCATGGGGTCCATGCCGCTTTCGCGAGCGGCCTCGAAATCGCGGCGCATGCGCCGCACCAGGTCGAGTTCGGCCTGGAAGTCGACATAGTGCGGCAGCTTCAGATGCTCGACGAAGCCGGTCGCCTGCACGTTGTCGGAATGCGAGATGACGAATTCCTCGTCCTGTGCCGGCGCGATGATGTCCTCGCCGAGTTCTTCGGCCCGCAGCGCCCGGTCGACCAGCGACATGGCCATGGCCTTGCGCTCGCTCTGGCCGAAAACCAGCCCGTAGCCGCGGGTAAATTGCGGCGGTGCCTTGGCCGAGCCGGCGAACTGGTTGACCATCTGGCACTCGGTCACCTGGATGCGGCCGAGCGAGACGGCAAAACCGAGTTCCGGCACGTCGAATTCCACTTCGACTTCGCCGATGCGGATTTCGCCGGTGAACGGATGGTTGCGGCCATAGCCGCGCTGGGTCGAATAGCCGAGCGCCAGCAAGAAGCCTTCGTCGCCGCGGGCAAGTGCCTGCAGGCGAAGGTCGCGGGTCATCGGGAATTCCATCGGCTCGCGCGTCAGGTCGCCGATCTCGTGGTCGAGGGGCATATTGCCGTCGCCCTCGATCAGGCCTTCCTGGCTTAGGATTTCCGAGACGCGCATGACGCGGCCCTGTTCGGCCGGCCGCTGCATCGGCTCGTCCACCTGCTCGTCCGTGAGTAGGCTGGGATCGAGCAGGCGGTGCGTATAGTCGAAAGTCGGGCCGAGAAGCTGGCCGCCCGGCAGGTCCTTGTAGGTGGCGGAGATGCGGCGTTCGATCTTCATGGCTGCCGTGTCCAGCGGCTGGGAATAGCCGAAGCGCGGCAGCGTCGTGCGGTAGGCTCTGAGCAGAAAGATCGCTTCGATCATGTCGCCGCGGGCCTGGCGAACGGCAAGTGCCGCCAGCGCGCGGTCAAAAAGCGAGGCTTCGGCCATGACGCGATCGACCGCCAGCGCAAGCTGCGCGACGATCTGGTCGATGCCGACAGCCGGCAGCGAGCGGTCGCCGCGGCGACGGTCGGCCAGCAGCCGGTGAGCATTGGCAATGGCGGCTTCGCCACCCTTAACGGCAACATACATATGTCACAACTCCGTCGCGGTGATCTTGGTGGTGCGCGGCAGGCAAAGGAATTGCCGGCCGGTGGTCAGGATGAGATCGACGCCGCGCGGGAAGAGCGCGCGATTGTCGTTCCAGATGCGCAGGAATGCATCAGGCAATCCGATCGGGGCGATCATGCTGACGCCGTTGATGCCGGGACCGGAAAGCGCCAGTTCCTTGCCGCCTTCGAGACTTTGGATCTCCAGGACGAGCGTCGTCGAGCGATCGGGATATTCCTGGGTGCCGATGCCGAACTGGTTGAAGGAGGAAAGCGCCATGCCTGCCTCGATGAAGGCGAACATCGCTTCCAGCCGTTCCTGGATGATGGGGGCGCCGGTGTGAAAGCTCAGCCATTCCGGCAGGCTCGACCGTCCAAGGCTCGTGGAAAGCCAGACCGGCGTATCATGGTCGCAAAGGGTGAGCCCGATCGCGCCCGCAGCGATGCCGAGCGGCGCGGGCGGCGCGATGTCGGCGGTAACCGTCTGCAGGATGCCCGGGCGCGCCATCGCGTCCATCATCATCTTGAAGACGCTTTGGGCGTCGAACACCGGATCGGTAAAGCCGCCGATCAAAGCATCATTGCCGAAGGTGGAGGGGGTGGTGATGCTCATCAGTCTTCTCCCCGAACCATGGTGAAGAAATCGACGCGGGTGGCAGCCGTTTCTTCGGCGCGCTTGCGATCATAGTCTGCGATGCGCTCAGTGACCGGCTGCAGGATCGCCTTCTCGACGAACTCCTTGGTGGCCGATTGCTGCCAGAGGGCATCGAAGATGGCCGAAAGCCGTGCCTTCTCGCGATCCGTGCCGAGCGCATGCGCGTGGCCGATCGTGCCGGACGCCAGCCGGATGGTGGCGCGCGTCACCGTGACCTCGCCCAGGTTGAAGGGAGAGCCGCCGCCGCCGATGCGGCCGCGCACCATGACAAGCCCGGTTTCCGGGCCGCGCACCGGCTGCACCGCCGGCTTGCTCGGCAATGCTTCCCAGGCCGCGTCAAGCTCGTCGCGCTGGGCCTGCGCCAAGAGATCGGCAACGCGCTTGCGCTCCCGGCGCTCCTGCGCCGCCGCTTCCTGCCTCTGTGCTGAATTCATCGCATCTTCCTTTAAATGTCTATTGATATAGACAACCATACAAGATAGGATTATATCTATTAGTGAGTCGTGACAAGCGTGTGACAGGGCGAGCGGGCGAAATGGCAGGGCAGAAGATACAGCGGCAGACAGGCGTGGCGCTCTGGCGGCAGATCGCCGACCGGATTCGCACGTCGATCAACCACGGCGACTTCGACGAAAACGGCATGGTGCCGCCGGAAACGACGCTGGCGCTGCAGTTCGGCGTCAATCGGCACACCATCCGAAGCGCGCTCGCAGCACTGGCGCAGGAGGGTATCGTCAGGGCCGTGCAGGGGCGGGGAACGCTGATCGAGCGTAAGGAACGCCTGAGCTTCCCGATTTCGAAGCGGACGCGGTTTTCGCAAGGCATCGGCGACCAGGTGCGCGAGACCCGCAGCGTTCTGCTCGGCGACGGCGAAGAGGCGGCAAGCGCGGAATTGGCCCGGCACCTCAGGATCAAGACCGGTGCGCCGCTCGTGCGGCTGGAAACGCTCGGCCAGGCCGACCATCGCCCGGTATCGCGCGCCACCAGCTGGTTTCCGGCCGACCGCTTCGGCGGGATCGCCGAGACCTATCGGGCGACCGGGTCGATCACCAAGGCTTTTCGCGAGTTCGGCGTGCCTGACTACGTGCGAATGGTGACCGAAATTACCGCAACGCATGCCGACGAGAACGATCTCGCCGATCTCCAGCTATCGCCAGGGGCCATCGTGCTGATCACCCAGGCACTGAACACCGATCTCGACAATGTGCCGGTGCAATATTCGATCTCCCGCTTCGCCGCCGACCGGGTGCGCTTCACGATCGAGAATTGAGATTGAATTCAAGCTAGGAAAGCGGCTGAACGTTGTTCGGCGGCCATTGCTGTGCGGCATGAAGAATGCGGATTATTCGCACTGTCTCATCCGCAAGATCGTAAACCAGCAGATAGTTTCTATGCACGACGAGTTCTCGGGTCCCGGATACGCGGCCGGGTCGGCCCGTCATCGGATGTGTAATAAGCTGCGTTGACCGTTTGGCAAAGAGTTCATCAAGCGCGATTGCCGCTGGGGCATTCTCCGCTTCGATATAGCTAAAGATTGCGCGTCGGTCGGCTCTTGCTTCGGGCGTCCAAGCAAGTTTCACGAAGATTTGCCGCTGAGCTTGCGGCGTGTTTCTTCTCGCAAGGCAGCGAATTCGGCTTCGACGTCATCGGCGGGGATGAGATTGCCTGCATTGGCGGAAACGAGACCAGCCTGAACCTGCTGGCGAAACCATGCGTCATAGTCAGCTGCATCTTGCTGCCGTTTCACATAGTCGCGCATGAAGCCTCGAAGCAATTGCGCTCCGGTTTGATCATGTGCTTTTGCAGCCTCGCTGAAGGCGGACTTCAAGTCTTCTTCAACCCGAAACGTAAATGTAGCGTCCGTCATATCAAGCCTATGTGTTACATATGCAGTGCAGTGTAACACATTTCGCTGCATTTTCCACCCCTCAACCATTCAGCGTGTGAGGGGTGGCGCTTCTTTCAGGAACTCAATGAGCGCCCGACATGTCGCCGAGGACTTCCTTCGAGGCGACGGTGGAGTCGGCCTTGAGCTTGTAGACCATCGGTACGCCGGTCGCGAGGTTGAGCTCAAGGATCTGTGCCTTGCTCAGGCGATCGAGAACCATCACGAGCGAACGCAGCGAGTTGCCGTGGGCGGCTACCAGCACGTTCTGGCCGGCGAGCACGCGCGGCAGGATTTCCGTCAGGTAATAGGGCCAGACACGGGCGCCGGTGTCGCGCAGGCTTTCGCCGCCGGGCGGGGGCACGTCGTAGGAACGGCGCCAGATGTGAACCTGTTCCTCGCCCCACTTGGCGCGGGCATCGTCCTTGTTGAGGCCGGAGAGATCGCCGTAATCGCGCTCGTTCAGCGCCTGGTCCTTGATGGTCTCGAGACCGGCCTGGCCGATTTCATCGAGGATGATCTTCAGCGTGTGCTGGGCGCGGGTGAGATCCGAGGTGAAGGCGACGTCGTACTTGATGCCGTAATCGGCCAGCGCCTTGCCGCCCGTCTTGGCTTCCTCGATGCCGAGCGCGGTCAGATCGGGGTCTTTCCAGCCGGTAAAGAGATTCTTCAAATTCCAGTCGCTCTGGCCATGACGAACGAGGACGAGAGTACCGCTCATAAAATTTCTCCTTAATGAAGCAATTCCAGGAAAAGTCTGTAGCGGTTTTCCGTCCGGAATTGCGAGACAATAAAAGGCTGGAGCGGATCGGCAGTTCCGTGCCGATCCGCTCCAGGGGTCAGGTCAACGTTTGGAAAGCCCGAGGACATCGAGCATGGAATAGAAGCCGGGTTTCTTGTCGCGCGCCCAGAGAGCGGCTTGCAGCGCGCCGCGCGCAAACAGCGAACGGTCGCCGGCACTGTGCGACAGCGTCAGGCGCTCGCCTTCACCGGCGAAGATGACGGAGTGATCGCCGACCACGCTGCCGCCGCGCAAGGTCGCAAAGCCGATGGTGCCAGCGGGCCGCGGGCCGGTGTGGCCATCGCGCACGCGCACGGAATGGTCGTCGAGATCGATGCCACGGCCCTTGGCTGCGGCCTGGCCGAGCAGAAGTGCAGTGCCCGAGGGCGCATCGACCTTGTGCCGGTGATGCATCTCCAGCACTTCGATATCCCAGTCTGCCGAGGGAAGGGCGCGTGCCGCCTGCTCGATCAGCACACTCAAAAGGTTGATGCCGAGGCCCATATTGCCCGATTTGACGATGCGGGCATGGCGTGCGGCCGCCTGAAACTTCGCTTCGTCCTCGGCCGAGCAGCCCGTCGTGCCGATGATGTGGACGATGCGAGCCTGAGCGGCAAGCCCGGCAAAGGTCACACTGGTTGCCGGCGTCGTGAAATCGATGACGCCTTCGGCATGCAGGAAGGCGGAAAGCGGATCGTCGGTCATGGGGACGCCGATCGGCCCCAGCCCGGCGATCTCGCCGGCGTCCTTGCCGATGAAGGCGGAGCCAGGGCGGGCGACGGCGGCGTGCAGCGTCAGGCCATCGGTGGCATGGATGAGGCGAATCAGAGCCTGTCCCATGCGGCCCGCCGCGCCAACCACCACCAGCTTCATCGCATTGTCGCTCATGTCGTCTCTATCGTCTTATTTGCGGGAGTTGCTGGAAACGGCCGGCCGCTGAAGGTTGTTGAGGCGAGCGTAAAGACCATTATCGGCCTCTGCAAGCGTCTCGTGGTTGCCCTCTTCGACCACGCGTCCGTTCTGCATGACGATGATCTTCTCGGCCCGGACCACCGTCGACAGGCGGTGGGCGATAACGACGACCGTGCGGCCGCTCATGGCTTCGTCCAGCGCCTTCTGCACGGCCGCTTCCGATTCCGTATCGAGCGCCGAGGTCGCTTCGTCGAGCAGGAGGATCGGCGCATTGCGCACCAGCGCGCGGGCGATCGACAGACGCTGCCGCTGGCCACCGGAGAGCGTCACACCGTTTTCGCCGACCGGCGTGTCGTAACCCTGCGGCTGCGCCATGATAAAATCATGGGCGTAGGCGTGCCGGGCTGCCGCTTCGATCTCCGCGTCGGTCGCCCCGGGGCGGCCATAGCGGATATTGTCGCGGATCGAGCCTTCGAAAAGATAGGGCTGCTGCGAGACGTAGGCGAGATGCTGGCGCAGCGACTGCTTGGTGATGTGGCTGATATCCTGCCCATCAATGAGGATGCTGCCGGCCTTCGGATCGTAGAAGCGGGGGATGAGATTGATGACGGTGGACTTGCCGGCGCCGGAAGGGCCGACGAGCGCCGTCGTCTTTCCGCCTTCCGCCACGAAGCTCACATCGTCTAGTACGGTGTCGTCGCCGTAGGCAAAATGGACACCGCGGAATTCGATGCGGGCTTCAGTGACGACGAGCGGCTTGGCATCCGGCAGGTCGCGCTGGCGCGGTTCCATGTCGAGCAGTTCGTAGATCATCCGCGCGTTCACGACGGCGCGCTCCAGCTGCACCTGCAGCTTGGCGAGACGGCGGGCCGGATCATAGGCGAGCAGCAGCGACGTGGCGAAAGAGAAGAACACGCCGGGCGACACGTTGTCGTAAATCGATCGGTAGGCTGCATAGGCAAAAAGGCTGGCAATCACGAGGCCGGCGACGCTTTCCATCAGCGGTCCGTTGCGCTCCGAGAGGCGGGCGATGCGGTTCTGCCGGTGTTCGGCTGCCGTGATGAGCTTGTTGATCTTGCGCTCCAGCTCGTTTTCCATCGTGAATGCTTTCACGATGGAAATGCCCTGGATGGTCTCCTGCATCGCGCCGAGCACGTGGCTGTTGAGAACAACTGCTTCGCGTGTCGCGGCGCGCAGGCGCTTGGAAATATAGCGAAGTGCCAGGAAGAGCGGCGGCGCGATGACGAGGAATACGATGCTCAGCACCGGGTCCTGGAAGATCATCACGCCAAGCAAGGACACGAAGGTCAGGAGGTCGCGCGCCGTCGAGGTGATCGTCAGGTTCATCACGTCGCGAATGCCGGAGACGTTCTGGCTGACCTGGGCTGCAAGCTGCGCCGAGCGGGCTTCGTTGAAGAAGCCGACCGACAGGGACATCAGATGATTGTAGAGCCGTCGCTGATAGCGGGCGATGATGTTGTTGCCGATTTTGCTCAGAATGACCGATTGAAAATACCCGGCGAAACCGCGCGCCACGAAAACAACGAAGATGCTTCCGCAAATCAGCCAGGCATCGATGAGATCGCGATCGACAAAGGCCTTATCGATGACCCATTTCATGATGTAGGCGATATAGGCCGTCGAGGCCGCCACGAGGATCAGGCAGGCGATGGCGACGGTATAGCCCCAGATATGATCACGGCCATTTTCGGCAATGATGCGCTTCAGCATGCCGGAGATGGCTTCGCTGTCGACGTTTGTTTTTTTGGTATCGGGCGATTTCAAAAATCGGCTTCCTGTCTCAAACCAAGCGAGCCGAATGTGGCATATGCTTTCGCGGCTCTATAAAGAGTTAGGACGGCTTTGGCTAGGGACGGCCGCCACACTGGTTAAGGCCGGCCCTGAAGCCGACCCCATTATAGAGGAAGGCCGCTGCTTCAAAAAGGCATGGCGTGCCGGAAGTTTCGGCGCGCCATCCGTTGTAGAAAGCGCTCAACGACGCCAGCGGCGGCCGTCGGTCGCAAGTCCGAAGCTCGACGGCTTGCGGGCATAGGCGGCAAGGCCGGAAAGCGCTGCCAACGGATTGACGACGACATAGGTCGGGATCGTCTTCATCATTTCGGTATGCGGCGCCTTGTCTTCGAAGGCTGCGCGGAATTCCGGCTTCTGCAGCGCCGGCAGGATCTTCTGCGGGATGCCGCCCGAGAGATAGACGCCGCCGCGCGCCATGAAGATCATCGCGATATCGCCGGCAACGCGGCCGAGATAGGTGACGAAGAGCGTCAGCGTTTCCTCGGCCTGTGTATTGGTGCCGGCAAGCGCATGGTTGGTGATATCGGCCGGCTCTTTCAGGCTCGGTTCGATGCCATCGGCCGCGCAAACGGCGTGATAGAGGTTCTGCAGCCCGCGGCCGCAGATGATCTGCTCGGCCGAGATGCGGCCCTCGATGGTTTCCAGGTGCGGCCAGATCTGCAGGTCGCGCTTTGTGCGCGGTCCAAGATCGATATGGCCGCCTTCACCCGGCACGGGTATCCACTGATGCTGGGTATGGACAAGGCCTGCAACGCCAAGCCCGGTGCCCGGTCCGAGCACGGCGCGCGAGGCGCTCTTGTTTTCCGAGGCCTTGCCGATGGTTTCGCGATGCTCGTCGGCAACGTCGGAGATTGCCAGCGCCTGCGCCTCGAAATCGTTGATGACAAGCACATCCTCGATGCCGAGATTGGCGATCATCGTCTTCGGGCGGATCACCCAATCACAATTGGTGAGCGGAATTTCGTCGCCCTGCACCGGGCCTGCCATCGCAAGGATCGCGGCGCGCGGCTGCACCCTGCTCTTTTCGAGGGTCTGCTTGATCGCATCGTCGATCGTCGCGAAATTCGCCGTCTGCACGACCGGAAAATGTTCCTGTTCGGCTTCGGCGTCGACAAGGATCGAGAAACGCGCATTCGTCCCGCCGATATCGCCGATCAGGATGGGAAAAGGCAGTGGGGCATCGCTGTGATTGAGCTCGGGCATGGCCAGGTCCGTGGTCTGCCGCCGGCAAGGCGGATTAATGATTCAGTGTTTTGATCAGCCGCTCGGCGGTGGATTCGTTGAGCGCCATGGGAATGTCGTAGACAACGGCAAGCCGCGTCAATGCCTTCACGTCGACATCGTGCGGCAGGGGCGTAAGGGGATCGATGAAGAAGACGAGCATGTCGATCTCGCCAGTGGCGATCAGCGCACCGATCTGCTGGTCGCCGCCGAGCGGGCCGCTTTTCAGCCTGACCACCTTGAGGTCGGGGCAGGCGTCAAGCACGCGGCCGCCGGTCGTGCCGGTTGCGACGATGTTCCAATCGGCAAGGGCTGCCTGATTGCGCCGTGCAAATTCTGCCATCGCATCTTTTTTCTGATCGTGCGCGATCAGCGCGATGCATTTGCTGCCGGCCATGAAGTCCTTGCTCCGCCCAGTGCTTTCAATCGATTTATCCGCCTTGTATACTAAGAGGATGAGCTTTGAAAGACCGCTCGGGCAAGGACTGCCCCTGCCTCACTGCTGTGGAATCTGGCCGGGCGGCGTGTTGCCGGAGGCGGGCATCATATCCGTTTCGGCAGCCGCGCCGGCACCTTTGGCGCCATAGGTAGCGGCGCGCACGGAGGCGACGGGCGGCGCGGCCAGCACGGCCTCGCAAGCCCTAGGAAGATCGGAAACCATGACCTCCCGCGGCTTTACCGGCGGCTTGTCACTCGGTTTCGGCTTCGGCTTTACCCAGGGTTCCGGCCCGAGCCACCAGGCAAGCGTCTTGTCGCAGCCGTCGCCGGCGGCAACCGGCGCTTGTCCCGTGCAGCCGACGGAGCCCGGGGGGCAGCGAAGGCGGATGTGGAAATGCGAGTCGTGCCCATATTCCGGGCGCAGCCTGCCGAGATTGCTGCGATCACCCGTCCAGCTGTCGCACATCTTCTTCTTGATGGCTGGATTGACGAAGATGCGCTCGACCTCGGGATAGCTTGCCGCGCGCATCAGCAGGCGGGCATGCGCCGGCGTCCAGACCCGGTCGTTGATTGTCAGGAATTTGTCCTTGGCGAGCATCGAGGTGAAGGGCAGGGCTTCGCGATCGGCAGCCGATAGTTTGCGTTGAGGCATCGGCGTCAGCCAGATATCGGCATCGAGGCCGATCTGGTGCGAGGCATGACCGTTGAACATCGGGCCACCGCGGGGCTGCGAGATGTCGCCGACGAGCAGGCCCGGCCAGCCGTCATTCTTCGCGGCATCGCGCGACAGGCGTTCGAGCAGGCCGATCAGCTCGGGCCTGCCCCAGCGGCGGTTGCGCGAAAGGCGCATGGCCTGCCATGTCGGACCATCGGCAGGCAGCGCGACCGCGCCGGCAAGGCAACCCTTGGCATAGAAGCCGATCGACTGCGATGGCCCCTGCGTCGGAAGGGTGACGCCGCCGAAGATCGCCTTGGCGCTGCCGGGCGAGGGGGCCGTCTGCTGCGCCAGCGCATCGCCGGCGATGAGGCCCATGCCGAGCGCGGCAGCGAGGGAGAATTTGCCGATAGTCTGTAAGGTGCGAACCAGTGGGGAAACCATGCATATCCTTGAAAGGCGGTCGGAACGGGCCGAAGTGATTTGCGGCAAGACTATCCTGAAAAATGGTCCAAGTTAATCCGCGACAATCACAGGTGGCCGATCAACGGCCACCTGCTTGCCCGTTCTGGCCGTCAATGCGGACGGATCAGTTCGCCAAAATTTCCACCGTCTTGCGAATGCGCGACAGTCGCGGCAACACCTTCGTGCAGGAGAAATCCTGCATGTCCTGCGAGAATGTCGTCACGGCGTCCTCGGCGACGATGACGGCATAATTTGCCGCATAGGCATCACGCACCGTCGATTCGACACCGAAATTGGTGGCGACGCCGGTCAGGATCAGTGTCTTGATGCCGCGGCGGCGAAGCTGCAGATCGAGTTCGGTGCCGTAGAACGCGCTCCACTGGCGCTTGATGACGGCGACGTCGGGCGTCAGCGCGGCAATCTCGGCGGGCGGCGCCAGCGCGGCTGCCGGCAAGCCACCAGGAGGAAGCGTGAAGGTTTCGTCAGTCGGCTGGTTGACAGCGTCGGCATAGTCCGGGGAAAATCCAACCGTGACAAAGACGGTCGTTCCGCCATCGGCCTTCAGCTTGTTTGCGATGGCGACCGTGTTGTCGACGATCTGCTGGGCGGAATGGGGTGCGAGCTGGCGGCTGAGAACCAGGCCCTGCAGGTCGATGGAAACGAGAGCGGTGGTCCGGGGGTCGTAAAGTGGCATTGGGGGCTCCAGAAGAAATATGAGGATATCCTCGCAATGGAAAATATGAGGATGCCCTCACAAAAATCAAGTGAAGAATTGAAGACGCGCACGCCGAAGCGGCAGCGCGGCCATGACCGCGTCGTGATCCTGCTGGAGGCCACCGCGAAGGTCTTCGCCCGAAAGGGATATGACGCCGCAACGATGACGGAGATCGCGGCCGAGGCTCGGTCCTCCATCGGCTCGCTCTATCAATTCTTCCCGACAAAGCTCCTGCTCGCCGAGGCGCTGCATATCGATCGCCTGGAGCGGCTGAAGACGGGTCTTCGGGAAGTGGCGGAGCAGAGCACTGGCCTTTCCGCAGCCGATAGCGGTGAAGCGATTTTCGATACGCTTGGCGCATTCATCGAAGAATTTCCGGAATTCCCGGTGCTCGGCGCGCGCCGCGATATTCCCAAGGAGCGCAAGGCACGCTCCCGCGCGGAGCTTAAGGAGTTGATCGCCACTATTTTGCGGCGTGCTCAGCCGCCGATATCGGACGATATCGGCTTGATGTCGGGGATCGTACTTGAACTGCTGCGCATCGCTCTCGTCGTCGCCAACGAACCGGACGCTGCCGAGGATCGGCGCGTCGTTAGCGAATTACGGCTGATGCTGCGCAAGCGCCTGGAAGAAGCCGCCTGCAAAAGCTGATTTCGAGACGCCTCATACGGCTTAATGCCAAAGAGATGAGCAATTGCGTCCTGCTTTTTGCCCTCATTTGCCTTATGCTGATTCTCTAGAAATCATCGGGAGATCATGAATGGCATTGACGCGGTTGAAAGCAGGCTTGGTCGTTTCTTTCATGTGCCTGCTGGCCTTGCCGGTAGCTTCTCAAGCTGAAGAGCCGCAATTCCGCATCGGCACCGCCATCATCGGCGATCTCAAATACCAGCCCGGCTTCAAGCATTTCGATTATGTCAATCCCGATGCGCCGAAAGGCGGC
>BFBZ01001280.1_pt1 | contig 17413 bp, 14 predicted proteins | sample 1888401 | NCBI WGS metagenome assembly BFBZ01 (sample SAMD00112614, study PRJDB3348) | symbiont metagenome | host: Chara braunii | reverse complement strand
TAGCGCTCCCCCGTAGCCGTAAGTCCGGTAGACCGGAAACGCGACCAACAATTCCCGAAGTGCCGCCGACAGATCCGCCTCGCTGAAATCCGAGAGAATGGACAGAGCCAACCCAGTCAAGCGGGCCATCTCCCCGGCAAAATTACGCTCAACCATCAACAGCTTTGCGCTGCGTAAACCCGTCGCAAACTCGGCATGTTCCGTGCCGATGGGGCGATATGCCATATCGATTTTACGCAACCCATCCTCCGCGACGAATAGGTCGCTTATCGCGCAGATGAATTCATACCCCGTCGTGCCTGATATGGGCCAGTCCACCGACAGCACCTCGCCACGCCCCAAAATTTTCTCGACGACAATGAAGATATCCGGACCGGTAGCTTGGCGGAGGCGCCCGAGATAGGTCTTCGGATCAGCCAACCCGTCGATATGATCGACGCGTAAACCCTGCACCTGACCGGAGCGAACCAACTCTATGATCAATCGATGCGTCTCTTCAAAGACGCGCTCGTCTTCCACCCGCATACCGACCAGCCCGGCGACTTCGAAGAAGCGGCGATAACTGAGATTGTCGGCAGCATCTTTCCAGTGAAGCAATTGCCAATGCTGCGCTTCGAGCAGAGCCTTCATTCTAACGGCGTCTCGCGAGAATGCCTGCAAGAGCCGGGCATCCGCGGCTGTCTGCGCCAACACTTCCCAGACGCTTTCATCCGAAAGGGGAAATCGATGATCAAAATAGGCAAGTTGCACCAGGCCATTGTCAGGCTCGCAAAGCACCTCGAATTCACCAGCGGCCAAAGCCTCCTCAAACGGCTTTCCCAGGTGAGGCAGCGTCAGTTTGCGGCTCCAATCAATGTCGAAATGGCAAGCATAGGCGCTCTTCGAACCACGCTGCAGCACATCACGCCACCAGGGATTTTCGACCGAAGCCGCCATATGGTTCGGTACGATATCAACAATCAGGCCAAGCCCTGCCTGCTGCAAGGCATCCACGAAGGCATCGAAAGCTTTTCGGCCGCCGAGCACCGGGTCGATCTCGTTTGCATCGGTGACATCGTAGCCATGCGTCGACCCCTTGGTCGCGGTGAAGATCGGTGAAGCATAGACGTGGCTGATGCCGAGATCCTTTAGATAGGCTACCAACCCCGTCGCCCGCCTGAATGTCATGTCGCCGCGAAATTGCAGGCGGTAGGTGGAGGTTGGAATTGTCATGGCTTCCCCTTGCAACTGACCGGCTATTATCAACGGGGCTGAAGGCGATCCGTTCCAGCCTCAGGAACAGTTGCCGCCAAAGTGCGTTGGAGATGCGCGGACATTTAAATCGGGAATGGACGGGTGATATGCAGGCAAGCCTCGCATTCGGACCGGAAATCAGAGAGGACGCCACCCTCTTTCGCCTATGGGCACCCCTCGCCGAAAGAGTGAGTGTGCGAATTGAGCAGCGTGGCGAATGGGAGATGCAGCCGATTGAACATGGCTGGCATGTCGTGGAGATCTCCGACGCGCAGCCGGGCGATCTCTATAAATTTATTTTGCCAGATGGTCTCGAGGTGCCCGACCCTGCGTCGCGCTTCCAGCCCCATGACGTTCATGGGCCGAGCGAACTTATTGATCCGGAATTTGACTGGCGGACGCAGGATTGGAAAGGCCGCCGCTGGGTAGAGATCGTCATCTACGAGCTTCATGTCGGAGCCTTTACCGAAGACGGTACATTCCTGTCGGTGATCGAAAAGCTCGACCATCTGCAGAAGCTTGGCATTACCGCCATTCAGCTCATGCCGCTCAGCGATTTCCCGGGACGTTACGGCTGGGGTTATGACGGCGTTCTGCCTTATGCGCCCGACAGCAGTTATGGGCGCCCTGCGGATCTGAAGAGGCTTGTCGATGCCGCCCATGCGCGCGGGATCTGCGTCTTTCTCGATGTCGTCTATAATCATTTCGGGCCGGACGGAAACGAATTACCGGCCTATACCCCCATCTTCAGCGATCGGCACAAGACACCGTGGGGATACGGTTTGAATTACGATGGCGACGGCAGCCGCTTCGTTCGCGATTTTGTTATTCAGAACGCGATCTATTGGCTCCGCGAGTTTCGCATGGATGGCCTGCGGCTCGATGCCGTTCACGCCATCAAGGACGATAGCGATCCGCATGTTCTCCATGAATTGGCGGACAGCGTCAGACAGGCTTTGCCGGAGCGCCACATCCATCTGATCCTTGAAAATGAAGACAATAATTCCGGTCTTCTGATCCGAGATGGCGAAGGCAAGCCTTGTCATTTTACGGCTCAGTGGAATGACGATATCCATCATGGTCTGCACGTGGCGGCGACGGGCGAAACCTTTGGCTATTACGGGGATTATACCGACTATCAATCCCGCCTTGGCCGGGCACTTGCCGAGGGTTTCGCGTTTCAGGGTGAACCCATGACATATCGCGGCCGATCCAGAGGCACCCCGAGCGCCGGCTTGCCGTCCACCGCCTTTATCTCCTTCATCCAGAACCACGATCAGATCGGCAACAGGGCAATGGGGGATCGCATGGTCGCTTCCCGTCCGATCGAAGCTATCAAAGCGATCGCGGCTGTTTATCTGCTCTCACCACAAACCCCGATGCTCTTCATGGGTGAGGAGTGGGGCTCCACGGAGCCCTTTCCGTTCTTCTGCGATCTCGGCGAAAATCTCAACAGCAAGGTCAGGCTTGGCCGCAAGAAGGAATTATCGCGTCTGCCGGGTTTCGATGCGGAAGACGCGCCCGACCCAACCGGCGAGGCCACCTTTCTCAGCGCGAAATTGCATTGGGACAAGGCTGCGCAAAACAGCGAGCTCAGTCACTACTATGAACGTCTGATAGGTCTTCGGCGCGAAAAAATTGTGCCGCTGCTTCAGCACGCATGCGGACATTCCTCAATCTATGATCAAATAAGCCCACTCATCTGCGTGCGCTGGCAGTTCGGTCAGGTAACACTGCAGCTGACGGCTAACCTGTCGGGTGAGACGGTATGCCACGAAATCCCAGCTGGAGATCACGTCTTGTTCACATCGGCAAGTCCTTCGGGAAACCGTATGGCGCCCTGGACGGTCGTCTGGGATCTTTCAGCAGGAGTTTTGGAAGATCACGCCCATGATCATTAGTTTTCCTTTGGACCGTCGAGATTGCCAAAGGCTGTAAATCCACGCATTCAATCGCCACAGGCATGGCGGCCTGTCAGCCGCAAATCCCTGGCTCGCTGCAGGATCTCAGCGACCTGGGAATCGACGAATGGCTTTATTATCGCGTCGAATTCACCCGCGAAGCCATCTTTCAAGATTTGCGGTGAGCCTGTAACGAAGATCACGGTCGTATAATGACGATCAATCAATCTACGTGCGAGCTGTAGCCCGCTGGTGCCGTCGACAAGACCGACATCGATCAAGGCGATTTCAGCTTTTGGCCCATAGGCCATAGCCTGCTCCATGGTCGATGCGGGACCAAGCGGAATGAACCCGGCATCGATCGCTATCATCCTCAAGTGCTCGGCAATGATGGCTTCATCTTCGACAATCAAGACTTTCATGTGCTGAGCGAGCCCCGCATAGATAACCTTGCTAATAACTTGGTCGATACGGCATTTGTTCCGGGCGCGCCGATCAGAGGAGGAGCGCGCCTGTCTCTGCGAATTGCGCCCGATCGTGTGGGGGCATACCCGCTCTGCATAGTTGACCATGTCGGACGTAGGAGGAGCTGCTGGCCGGCCACATCAGCGATGTCTCCAAAGACATAGTAGCCACGGCCTGCTTCAGCTCATGTGCAGCGCTTACACCCCGCTCCGCCAGCCCGCTCTGATGGCAAGCGTGCTGCCCGGCCCGTGCACGGCGGCGAACAATAGGCCGGCCAAGAATGTGAAGTGGTCAACGAAAAAGCCAAACTCGGCTTGGTTACCGGCCCAGTGCGATGGACCATGGAATGAGAACCCCAGAAAGATAACATAGACAGAGCCAATGAGGGCCGCCGGCGTGAAGAACGCGCCGGTCAGGAAGGCAATGACCAGCAGCACTTCGAGGGCTGCTGCACACCAGGCGAGGAACAGAGGCAAGGGAAAACCGGCAGCGGCGATGTAGCCGGCCGTAGCCCCCATATCCATGAACTTGAACGAGACCGCCATCAGGAAGATCGCAGCGAAAATCAGGCGGGCGATGAGAATGGCGGCAGTCTGCCAGATCGATTGAGTGTTTTCCACGATATGCCTCCGGTTTGAACTGGTTGATGCTCCAAGGACGGCACGCGGAGCGGGGTTCCGACAGGGGGAGAGAGATTTTTTTCGAGTACGATGACAGGCGGGCCAAACGAGCAGGCTCCTCAGACGCCGGCCGCGAATATTATGGACGCCGCGCAATGATGCCTGAAAGCACCTCAAAATGAGCCTCTGCATTCCGGAGAAAAGATGCAATGTATGGAACCGGCCAACCCGTTTACGTCACTTTCGCGAGATTTAAAATTGCGCAGCCTTATCCTTTCCAGCCTTCTGACGATCCTCTCAACGTCTGGAGCACTTGCCCAACAGGCGGATCACTATGTAGCGATGAGCAATACAGCCATGAGCATCACCGGCGATGTCTGGCTGGACGATTTCAGCATCAAGTTTGAGAACGGAGAGTCGCTCGAATTTTCCGATCTCGTCGCCGACCACTTCAGCGTTGATGGTCGGAACGTGCCGGCGTCGGTCTATCGTGTCAAAGAGCCTGGCGATCCCGAATTGCAAAATGGCAATCAACTTTGCGGATCTGGCGACGTAACCTTTGTTGCGTCATGGGCCGACGGATCGGAATCAACCGCAATTGCCGTCTTCACTGGCAAACGGGCACCGAGAAGCAGCAATGAAATGTGTGCACTCTATACTTATGAAGATCCGAAATAGGCTGCGCACCGTGAGAGATGCCACATTAGCCTTTGGTTTGTATGGAGTACTCGACGACTGTGAGCGCTTGAAGCGCTCAAGCATTTTTCTCAGCTGAGCGTTCCGCAAAAGTAGCTTTTCAACCAACTGGCCCTTCAGCTGCCTGATGTCGTCATCCAGACTCGCGAATTTGTCGGAAAGCGGATTTGCGGACATCAAAGGAGACTGTGCCGCTGGCGCCTTGTCCGGTGCGCGCGGCTTGGAAGTTACATGCGTGCGGTTCGGATTTTAACTTCGTCCAATCTGGAATTTGCAGCCGTCTGTTTCGGAGCCTCGTTATAAGCTCGCGCCAACCATCGAGCAGGCCAAGCGGTAGTCTGAGCAGAGGCACTTTCAACCCGCGACCTTGAAAGCGTATCGAGCCGGCGACACGCCGGCCAGATTATCAATCGCGCTGTTCATATTGATCTCGTCATCCTCGACGAGTGCGGCGACCTGCCTTCGTGGGCAGCTTTAAAGTTCGCAACAACCGTATTCGCCGCATGTTCAGCTGATACGGACAAGACGACTTAAAAAACAAACCAAACTTAAAATAATCAACCAAGAATACATCACATTTTCTCCGAATAATTCGACCCATTAACACATGTCTCATTGGATAAATTATTTATAACACGCAGTTTTTTATTTCCTATTGTTTTTCTCAAGAACAGAAATATGGACAAATTGTAAAATTTTCGAATTCCCGGATAACGACAGAATAGTTAAATATTAGTAAATTATAATCGGAAGCGAATAGGCCCGCTTCCTAGATTTATACACCTATGGGAAAGGAAAACAGCGCCGTTTTTCCTTGAGTTTTCAGGTGTGCGTACAGGTTTTGGGAGAGTTTTATGAGTATAGTGTTCAAATCCGAAGCCCGATCTCAAAAAAATACACACAAGCGCACTATTCTCGTCGCGGGTGGGGCGGGATTTCTTGGTTCGCATCTTTGCGATCGCCTCCTACATGAAGGTCACAATGTCGTCTGCGTCGATAACTTCTCAACCGGACGAATGGAAAATCTGTGGCATCTCCTCCGTTTCGACACGTTCAGTTTCATACGACATGACATAATAACAGCGATCAATCTGCCCATTGACGAGATCTACAATCTGGCATGTCCGGCCTCGCCGCCGCATTATCAGGCGGACCCGATCCATACGATGAAAACATGCGTCCTTGGAGCCCTCAATCTCCTGGAGCTCGCCGCCCGTCATCAAGCGCGCATATTCCAGGCCTCCACCTCGGAGGTCTATGGCGATCCACAGGTTCATCCTCAACCGGAGAATTATTGGGGCAACGTCAACTCCTTCGGCCCCCGTTCCTGCTACGATGAAGGCAAGCGCTCAGCCGAAACGCTCTTTCGCGATTTTCACGTGACATATGGCGTCGATATCAGGATCGCCCGCATCTTCAATACCTATGGGCCTCGTATGCGTCCCGACGACGGTCGCGTTGTCTCCAATTTCATCGTCCAGGCACTCAGAGGACACGACATCACCGTTTATGGTGACGGTTCACAGACACGGTCCTTCTGCTACGTCGACGATCTGGTTGAGGGTTTTGTGCGGCTGATGGGAAACCAATCGGCTCTTCATACACCTATCAATCTCGGCAATCCGGCCGAATTCACGGTGCGCGATCTTGCCGAACAGATCATTGCCATCACAGGCTCGTCCTCGAGGATCGTCTATAAGACATTGCCGATAGACGACCCTCGTCAGCGTAGACCAGATATCGCGGCCGCGAGGCGGGAATTGGGATGGGAGCCATCTGTCGCGCTGGTAGAAGGCTTGAAGTCCACCATCTCCTATTTCGAGCGCCAATTGGCCCGGCCCGGCAACGAGCTCTTCGAGGCAGCGTGATGTCCAGGCGGCAAATACTGGTCGCAGGCGGCGCCGGCTTTATCGGCAGCCACACCGCCAAACTTCTCTACAAGCAAGGCTTCGAGCCGATTGTCTATGACAATCTTTCGACGGGCCACCGGACTTCGGTGCGCTGGGGGCCTTTTATAGAAGGGGACATCCTCGACACCCAACGACTTGTCGAAACGATTGAGAACCATAAGCCTGCAGCCGTGATCCATTTCGCAGCTTCGGCCTATGTTGGCGAGTCCGTCGAGAACCCGGCAAAATATTACGCAAACAATGTAAACGGCACGCTATCATTGTTGGAAGCTTGCCGTCGCACAGGTGCAGATAAACTGATCTTCTCGTCAAGCTGTGCGACCTACGGCATTCCCGATCATCTGCCGATCCGCGAATCCCAGGCCCAACGCCCGATCAATCCTTATGGAAGAACAAAGCTGATTGCGGAACATATGCTTGCCGACTATTCGGCAGCCTACGGGCTGCACTACGTAGCGCTGCGCTATTTTAATGCGTCGGGCGCTGATCCGGAGCACGAGTTGGGCGAATGGCACGATCCGGAGACACATTTAATTCCCCGTGCGCTCTTGGCGGCCAGGGGGACCATCAATGTCCTCGACATCTTTGGTGACGACTACGCCACACCAGATGGAACATGCATTCGAGATTATATTCACGTCACGGATCTGGCACGAGCGCATGTATTGGCAGTTGACTATCTGATTAGAGGTGGAGCCAATCTTGCCGTCAACCTTGGGAGCGGACGCGGAACATCCATCAAGGACATCTTGCACACGATCTCTCTCATTTGCGGGCGCCCGGTTCCGATCGCAGTCCGCGCCCGGCGAGCAGGCGACCCACCCGTCCTTTACGCAGCGTCCGATCTTGCAGCTGAAAAACTCGGCTTTCGCGCCGTTCATTCGGACATCGAGACGATCATTCGGACTGCAGCTCCGTTCTTCGGGCTGGAGGTGCGGGGATGAACTCAAACCTGACGCAAGTCCAGACGATTGGCGACGAGCCGCTTATGACGCGCGTGCTACGTGGCCGCCAGCGAACAGAATATCTGGGTTATGCCGCACTTTGGCTTCTGGCGCTTGCCTACTTTTGGAGCTGGTGGCTCATACCGGCGCATCATGTCGATCCCATCGGTTCAGTCTTGTTGACCCTGGTGCTTGCTTGGGTGACGATCATCCCAGCTTATTTCATTGTCGTCTTTTATCGCGCCCGCCGGCCAACCGGCCAGCTTCGGATACCGGTTGGCAGCCGCGTGGCAATGGTGGTGACAAAGGCACCTTCCGAGCCGTTTGCTGTCGTTGCTCGAACATTGGAGGCCATGTTGGCCCAGGATGTAGAGCATGACACCTGGCTCGCCGATGAGGATCCGTCACCCGAGACGCAACGTTGGTGCGGCACCCACGGTGTCCATATCTCCACCCGCAAAGGAAGACAGGATTATCACCGCCAGACGTGGCCACGGCGGACCAGATGCAAGGAAGGCAATCTCGCCTTCTTCTACGATCAATATGGCTATGAAGGCTATGATTTCGTTGCCCAGCTCGACGCCGATCATGTTCCCGAGCAAGGATACCTTCATCAGATGCTTCGCCCGTTTGCGGATCCGGCCGTCGGCTATGTATCCGCGCCCAGTATTTGTGATCAAAACGCGCCCGAAAGCTGGTCCGCACGCGGACGTCTCTATGCCGAAGCCAGCATGCATGGATCGCTTCAAGCGGGCTTTAATGGCGGGCTCTCACCACTCTGCATCGGATCCCACTACGCGGTCCGCACCGTAGCGCTTAGAAGCATCGGTGGGCTCGGCCCCGAGCTGGCAGAGGATCATTCGACGACCTTGATGATGAATGCTCACGGCTGGCACGGCGTTCATGCGCTCGACGCGATAGCCCATGGCGATGGTCCGCGCACGTTTGCCGACCTCATCACCCAGGAGTTCCAGTGGTCGCGCAGCCTGATGATGATCCTTTTGCAATATTCGCCGAAACTGGTGGGTCGACTGCCGGTGCGCCTCAAGGTCCAGTTCCTGTTCTCGCAGCTCTGGTACTCGCTTTTTTCCCTCTTCATGGGTCTGATGTTTGCACTGCCGATAATCGCGCTGATCCGTGGAAAGACTTTTGTTGCAGTCCCCTACCCGGAGTTTCTGCTGCACTTTTTGCCGCAATCGGTCTTGCTCGTCCTGTTTGCCTATCGTTGGCGCAGGACGACCACGTTTCGACCGATGAATGCAAAGATTCTGAGCTGGGAGCTGACGTTGTTCTTGTTTGCCCGCTGGCCTTGGGCGCTCGCCGGCGCTTTGGCGGCAGTTCGCGACTGGGCGACCGGTTCGTTCGTGGATTTTCGGGTCACACCGAAAGGCACCTCGGAGGTAGATCCGCTGCCTCTTCGGGTCCTCGTGCCTTATGTTTTGCTATCGCTGCTGTCCATTCTACCGGTGCTGTTTGTGACGAACGCGCAGGAAGCCAGCGGCTTTTACATTTTCGCCGGACTGAATGCTGCGATCTACACGTTGCTGCTACTGGTTATCGTTCGGCAACATGCACGCGAAAACACAGTGCGCATGAACAGGCGCCTTTATCGTCCCCTGCTCGCCTGCAGCCTCCTTGCCCTGATGGCACTCCCGGGTTTCGGCGTCATCACGCGCGGCCGCGACGGGCTGCAGTCTCTGACCTGGGACACCGATGGCTACGCGTTGTTTGACGATCGCTTTTCGATAGCAGGAGCGGGCATCGGAGGACGTGGCTTGCACAGGATGGTGATCAGTCCGCATTGGCGCGCGAGTGATGTCGACAGAAGTGGCTTATGACAGGAAGGACGCCTTTGGCGCTTATCCAAAATGAAAATAGCCGTTATTGGAACTGGATATGCAGGTTTGGTCAGCGGCACTTGCTTTGCCGAATGGGGCCATGATGTCGTCTGCTTCGACAAGAATGCCCAGAAGATTGCATCCCTTCGGCAAGGGAAGCTGCCGGTTTACGAGCCTGAGCTCGATGAATTGGTGGAGCGCAATTGTGCCTCCGGCCAACTAGACTTTACCTGCAACCTCGCCGATGCGGTGGAGGGAGCTGCCATTGTCTTCATAGCCGTCGGAACTCCCTTGCGCGTCGGCCACGGCGATACGGACCTTTCCTCTGTCCATATGACCGCGCGGGAGCTCGCACCACTTGTTGCCGACAATACAGTGATCGCTGTGAAATCAACCGTGCCCGTCGGAACGGCGGACATGGTTCGAAAGATCATCGCCACCGCCGGCAAGGCCGGTGCAATTTCCATTGCTTCCAATCCGGATTTCCTGCGCGAGGGTTTCGCAGTCCGTGATTTCCTCGCCCCTGATCGGATCATTATCGGCGTCGAGGATGAGCGGGCATGCAGGCGCCTTGTCGAACTTTATGACAGCCCGCCCGCGCTGCGGAATACGCCGCTCATTGTAACCACGCGACGCACCGCAGAGCTGATCAAATGCGCTGCAAATGCATTTCTGGCCACAAAGATAACTTTTATCAATGAGTTGGCCGACCTCTGCGAGGAGGTGGGAAGCGACGTGAGCGAACTGGCACTTGGCATGGGGCTCGACAAGCGCATTGGAACGAATTTTCTCACAGCTGGGCCGGGCTATGGTGGCTCCTGCTTTCCGAAGGATACGCTAGCCCTCCTGCAAACGGCACGCGATCACGGGGTGGCGCTTCGCATTGTCGAGGAAACGGTTGCTGTCAACGATGCGCGCAAACGACGCATGGCACGCAAGGTGACGGAGGCATTCGGCGGAGACATAGAGGGGCTGACGATTGCAATCCTTGGCCTCACGGTCAGGCCCGATACCGATGAGGTGGGCGACGCGCCTTCGGTGCAACTCATAGAGGCATTGCAGCGGCTGGGCGGACACATCCGGGCCTATGATCCTGTGGGGATCGAGAATGCCTCAAAAATTCTGGATGGCGTCGACTTTTTTGACGATCTCTACGAATGCACAAGGGATGCCGACGCGGTCGTCATCATGACGGAGTGGGAAACGATCAAGAAGATGGACCTGGTCCAGCTCAAAGAGCACATGCGGCAGCCGATCCTCATTGATCTCAGAAATGCGTTGGACCTGGACGCCGCCCAGCGGCTCGAATTTCACATTTCGACAATCGGCAAGTCAGCGAGCCTCCATGGCGACCTCAAGGAAATCGCCAGGCGTGCAGGCAGGCCGCGAACAGTCAGGACACGGGAGCAGCTGACCTCAATTACAGTGCGGGAGAAGTGAGATGAAGTCATCGAACAAGGAAACCTCCTTTGCCCCTGCAAGAGCGATGATACTTGCCATCGGCCTCACTCTTGCTGCCGGCGGCAATACGGCAAGAGCAGCAACGGATGTAAAGCTGCCAGAGGGCGCGCGGCCTATGACGGCGAATGAGCTATACATCCTCTATCGCGATAAGACCTGGAGCTGGCCCGATGGCGCGGGCCGAACGCAGGATGCCGATCGGCGTTTTTCCGCCTGGGTCGACGGAGCCGAAGGGCAATCCTGGGCTGAGGGACGCTGGACCGTGACTGACGCTGGGCGTCTGTGTTTCAACGCGATCTGGCATGCGACAAGCGGCCAGTTCCCCGCCAAGACCTGCTTTCTTCACCAGATCCACGATGGAACTGTCTATCAGAGGCGGGAAGCGGGCGGAGCGTGGTTCGTGTTCCGCCATCCAACGATCAACAATACCGACGAGGCGGCGAAATTGATCGCCGACGATCTGGTCTCGCAGCGATTGGCGGCCTTAAAGGCCTCCATCAGCGTTCGCAAGACCGAATAAGGGAAGGAGACTATCCAATGAAAACCCTTTCAAAACTGACGGCAACCTTGCTGGGAGCAGCCGCACTCTATGGAGCGGTTTACGCCGCCAGCAACGGTCTTGATGCGAAAGCCGAGGACCAGACCTTGTTTCGTGACAAGAGGCCGATCATCACATCGCAATCGCTTCCGGGGGGAGCCTATGATCCCAATGGGGACTTCTCCAACGACACCAACCCCAAGATCGAGCATCTGTTCCTCCCTTGGGAGGATGTCGATCTGTCGACGCTTGGCGCGGCGGACGAATATGCGCGCAAACGCGGACGTTCGCTGCTGATCACGGTCGAACCGTGGTCCTGGGCACGCGACTGGCGCGTCACTCCGGACGATCTTCTCAGCGGCATTCTCGCGGGCCATTACGACTCCAACATGGCAGCGATATGTTCGGCGGCGGCCAAGCTCAACAGGCCCGTCACCATTCGGTGGGCGCAAGAAATGGACGAAAAGAACGGGCAATTCACCTGGGCTTACTGGAAACCGGAAGGCTATATCAAGGCCTATCGGCATGCGATTGAGATATGCCGGCAAAGCCTGCCTTCGGCAAAATATATGTGGTCCCCAATGGGCAAGGACGGGCTCGAAGCCTACTACCCAGGTGATCAATTCGTCGACGTGATCGGGCTGTCCGTTTTTGGATACCAGCCGTTCGATCAACTCAAGCTCGGCCATGACTCGACCTTCGTGGACGCCACCAGACCCGGTTACGATCGCGTCAAACGCTTCAAGAAGCCGATCGTTATCGCAGAGCTGGGTTATCAGGGAAACGAGGCCTATGTGCACGCATGGGCTGAAGAAGCCAACAAGCCGCACCCTGAATTCCCGGACCTGACAGCAGTCGTCTATTTTGACGACCGTGAAGTCTATCCTTGGCCGGATGGTCTCGGCCGGCCGGATTGGCGCGTCGCGAGCCCGCTATTGAATTGATTGCGCGGTGCAGAGTTAAAGGAGAACCACAATGTCTTCGTTCCGTTACATAATACTGGCCGTTGCGCTTTCGGTATTGTGTTCGATCGGCACCGCGAATGCGGCAACACAGCATCAAATCGATCGGATGACCGCGCGAGCCGCACGCCAGGCCGACCCGATGACCGCCGTCGCGCTCAAAAGACTCTATGCAGGACGCTCCTGGATCTGGACGAAGGGGGCAGGCTTCTTCTCACACAAGCATAACCGCTTCACGGCGTGGTCCCACGACAACGGCCAGAGATCCTACGCAAGGGGCATGTGGTATGCGACCAACAGCGGCAAGCTATGCATGAGGGCCGTCTGGTACAGCAGGAAGAGCGCCGCATCCAACCTATCCTGCTTCCTGCATCGCAAGAAAGCTGGTGTCATCTATCAGAAACGAGCATCAGGCGGGAAATGGTATGTGTTCCGTCATAACCCAACAAGACATGATGACGAAATTCTGAAACTGCGGCCGGGAGATTATGTTCGCAAACATCTTCCCGGTTGAGGTCGCATTCTCAAATAGGGGTCATCGCCAGGATGGCGAAACGGCCTGCGCCCCCATGTTTCGCCGTTTCGTCGCCCAACACGAGGCCCCTATTCTTTTTCTCAAGCAGTGCGAGGCGGTTTTACCGTTGCCTCAAAATAAACTGCGAGTCCGACAATGCGACGTCCGTCCGAATCCGCTCGGTGTACAAACATAGGGAGAGCCTTTGAAGTACTCTTCGGATGACACCTTCACGGTTTTCGCGAGTGAGCTACCGCTGTAATGGACGACATCGTTCTTCTCGTACTTCTTCATATACAGCTTAATCGTTGCGTCCTTGCCCTGCGGCAGCTCTGACGCATCTGCGCCAATAGATAGCCCTATCGGAGACACAATCAGAAGAATTGCTGAAATAAAAGATGCAATCAGAATGTGATTACGAAATAGATTTCGATACTCTCGATCTGCCGCCATAGGTTTAATCTCCAATATCACTTTCCCCGTCTCTTCTCGGCGGGGAATATTTAAGTCCTGCTTATAAATATCTTGAAAATATTAACGAATTCTGCTTAACTCTTCGGTGGGGGCTCAGGCTAAGGTCTGTAGCGATGTTGTATGTGAGGGCATTCATTCGGCGTGCGGGACAAGAGCTGCCCAGGACCTTCGGTCGGGTATGGCTCGCTTCTGTTGGCCCGTCTTTCGATCTATCGCCTCTGGCCAGAACTCTCTCCTCACAAACCAACACTGCTCCTTCATTGCGATCCATTCATCAGCTTAGCGGTCAGGGAGCGGGGTCGGCGACTGCCCGACCTGTTGAGACTGAAACTGTTGGCTGCATCACGGCCACTTCCGGTTTTAATTGGCTACTTACACATTCGGATCCAAAGCAACCGGCTACAAACACGCCGTGCGCTCCGCCCGGCGGTTTCGCATTTATTGTCGAGAGGCCATTACCATGATGTGGAGCAAAACTGAAGCTTCGTCTGACCAACCCGAATTTGTGGAAAGACGTCGATGGCCGCGCATCTCGCAAACCCCTCTTTGTGGTAGGCTGGATGAATTGCCTGAGCTGATCTCGCTCCCCTTCTCCACATCGGATGTCCCCGCCGACCAACAGTTTTCAATGTGGCAAGAACGTATGACGCCGCTCGTCGACATACGTCTGCAAGATCGGCTCAAAGCTGATGACACGTTTCCGGTCGAGCAAACCGTATGGAACCTCGAAGGCGCTCTTCTTATACAGCAGGATACGCCGGCGTTCAGTTATGAACGCTCGGCTGAGAAGATACGCTTTAGCTCCATTGACCACTGGCAGATCACTTTTCTGCGCACCGGGAAAACGTGGACGAGCGTCAATGGGCATGTCGTCGAAAACGAGCCGGGCATGATGGAGATACGGGCACTCGGCTGTCCATTTTATGGGCGTACCCTCGGCGCCAAATCCGTCATGCTCATTTTGCCGTGCGATCTGTTCGCGGAACATGGCGGATTGCCTGGCACCAGCAACAATATTGTCTTCGCAGGCCGACGGGTGAGCCTTCTGTCCGACTATGTTTCATTTCTTGAGGCAAACTTGAGCCGCTTGACGAAGGATGATTTGCATAGTGTGCGAAACCAGCTGCAGGAGATGATATTCCATAGCGTTGCACCACTCGTGGACACCTGCGCGGATGGCGACCGAACCTCTCACATCGGGTTGATGAACAAGGCCCGTCGATTCATCCAAAACAATCTGGCATCGCCTGACCTTACGCCAGATGCATTAAGTCGGGAATTGGCGATCTCTAGAACTCGGCTCTATGAGCTTTTCCAGACATCGGGCGGCGTTTTGAATTACATCAGAAGAAGACGGCTTTTGGCAGCTCATGCGGCAATTGCCGACCCGATAAATAATCGAAAAATAGTCGATATCGGCTACGAGCTCGGCTTTGAATCAGCGGCCAACTTTAGTCGCGCCTTCACTCATGAATTCGGCTACAGCCCAAGTGACGTGCGCAGGCACACCGGAGAGTGTCAGATGACGCGCTTACCGCGCACGGCAGAAGCGCCGACTTTTAGCGGCTGGCTAAGCACACTTGGGATTTAGTTTAAAACCGGTGATCGGCGCTCAATCAGTCGAAGCATAGAAAAGCGAGACAGTCCGCAATCAGAATGTCTGTCCTTGTCAGGTGCGGGAAGGAGAAACAACATAAGCATCGTTCGCACCACTGAAAGAATAAATACTCAGCTCGCCTCCTGCCTCATGGGGGACGTTTCCGTTGTAAGGGATTGGGAAGCGGTTCTGGCACTTGCAAACGAGACCTTGCTGACGCCAGCAATATGGACAGCAGTTTCGCAGAAAGAGCGGCAAGCCCTCCTCCCGGATGAGGTAGCCTCCTTCCTTAATTTCATTCACCGCTGCAATGTCGCAAGAAATTTAAGGCTGCTCGATCAACTGGAAGAACTGGTTGCAGCGTTGAACTTCGTTGGAATAGTACCACTGCTCACCAAGGGTACAGCATTGCTGGCGATGGCAAGCTTAGAGCAGCCAAGCGCTCGGATCATGCGAGACCTGGATGTCACAGTCGCTAGCGATGAAAGACGAATGGCTGAAGAGTGCTTGCTTAAACTGCAATATGCTCCAATTGCTGCTCTCGGCTGGGGTAGAGCGAAAGACGTAGGCGCAGTCGATTTGCACTACCCACCTGGCCGATATCCCGAATATTGGCCTTCAGATCCGGTGCTGGCAAAATACCAGCGAGAAATTGCCATCGGCTCCGGAAAAGCTCACGTTCTTTCAGCCACCCTTCAGGCCCAGCATTGGATTGTGCATGACCTATTGAAAGACGGCCATTTCTGGAATCTCCACATCAATTTGCGAAACCTCTTCGAACTATACAAGCTTTCCAGCAGCGATGATGGGATCAATTGGAAAGAACTGCATGTTTTGCTCTCAGATCCATTAGGTCGAGCCATGCTGGGTGCGCAGATGGCGGCACTTCGTTCTGTTTTCGCAACCCAAATCGCGCAAGACGGGTCCATGCCGTCGTGGCTAAGATTGCATTCTTATCTGAGGAGCCGTGAAAACCATCCGGTGCTAGGCTACGCCGTCCGATCTATGGGAAATGCCGCCTGGAGCATAAGAACCGCGCAGATTCATTGGCGATTTCGTGGCCCATTGAAGGAATTGCCCAGGCGCATCGTTCAAAAGGGGCAGAAAATCATGATGGCTCGGATGTCGGGAGAAATCTAAAGGCTGCGTATCGCCTGAACCGCGTCTTCTAGGCTGCCGACCTCCATTTCAAATGCCTGCGATCTATTGACAAGCTCGCCCAATGATCTGAAGGCGCGATCAGTCAGCTTGTGAGCGGGTGCGGCCGCTTCAGCCAACAGTCTTTGGAAGGCCATCAAAGGCGCCATTCTCGACAGCGAACATTGCCCAACTTCACTCCGGCGAATGAAGATCATGGTCGTCGCGCGAAGGGATGGGCTGTTATCGCCTTCGGCGTCGGTGGGAAGAAATTTGACAATCTTGCCGTCGGAGCGAACGTAAGCGGGGCACGTCGCGAGTTGCGGAAAACGATCTTGCAAAAGTGTCCAGCTGCCATTCTTGATCGCGATTGGAAACGAGACGCCTTTGAGCTGGCTCTTTTCATCGACAAGGACAATGTCATCACCTTCCACTGACCACCGGTTATCTGCGGCCAGTGCAAGCGCAAGGGTTGTTTTTCCGGCTCCCGAAGGCCCCGCGATTAGCAGATGCATATCTCCACAGCGCAAGAAAGCCCCGTGCAGAGCCAACATAAACTCTGTTTGCAGCAAGGCGTCCGTCAAGAACGATTTTACAGCCGGCACTATTTCTGAGCGACTGAAAGTCCCCAGACATTCGTCTTCTGCAATCAGGTCGTATCGTTCCAAGTTTTTTCTGATGACAACAAGGCGATGTTCCCACGGCGCCTCGATTGGAATAAGGATGCCGCGAAAGAGTTCTTTCAACTCTCCTGAGAGTGCCTTTGGAGACTCGATCATCCATCTCGTGTCATTCATGCAAATGGCAAAGGCAGATACCATACAAGCATGGAGGATACCCAGCTCGACATATCGATCGAGTAGAGTTCTTGCGTCCGCACCAGTTAACCCGAACTCAGATGACAGTCGCGCCGACAGACAGCTCCAACTTATACCTACAGCATCGCAGGCAACTTGCTGCCATGTCCAAGCGGCTGGTGCGTCTATTTCGTACAGCCTTTGCTCGTTGCAACTGAACAAAACAAACGCATTTCCCAGCTGTTTAACCAGCGTGCGCTGACCTGGCAGCACCAGCAGATCTTCTGGCAAGACGATCAGCGATCTATATCTTCTTTTCCGGAGTG
>BFBZ01000012.1_pt389 | contig 17429 bp, 18 predicted proteins | sample 1888401 | NCBI WGS metagenome assembly BFBZ01 (sample SAMD00112614, study PRJDB3348) | symbiont metagenome | host: Chara braunii | reverse complement strand
TACCCACGCTGAAGATGAGCCCCGCATAGGCAAGCCAGCTGGTCGTGGGCCGCATCGCAAGCCACGCACCGTAAATCGTGACGCCATACTGGATCGGAATGTAGGCGTAGACGATCCAACGGTAGTAGCGGTCGCTCTCCAGATCCGCGATGGCATGTTCCGGTGGATTGCTCCGATCGGTGCCCACCAGCAGATCGAGAAACGGGACGACAAAATAAACGATAATTGGTGTGCCCCAGGCACCGAGCACGTCGCCATTGATGTGGAAGTTGATCAGGCCGATCAACACCAACAGGGGCATGGCAGGGCTTAAAAGCCACCAATAGCGTTTGCCGTCGGTCCACGAAGCAGTCATGGTCGCCATGGTCATCGCGGGTACCCCAAATATCTCGCCATCGTTCAATGGCACAGTGTATAGTGGCCAACTTGTGAGCCGTCAAGAACCTACCGTCATGAACAGTCCGACATCGGAATTCACTATCGACGAGCTGGCCCGCGAAGCTGGGGCCACCGTGCGCAACATCCGCGCCTATCAGGAACGCGGCCTGCTCCCGCCCCCCGAACGAAGGGGCCGGGTCGGGATCTATGGGGAAGCCCATCTGGCCCGGCTGAAGATCATCGGGCCCCTGCTGGAGAGGGGCTATTCGCTCGCCAATGTGGCCGAACTGATCGGGACCTGGGAGGGCGGGCACGACATCTCCAAACTGCTCGGGCTGGAAGCCGCGATCACAAGCCCCTGGTCAAACGAGCCGCCCGCGGTCATCCCGAAAGAACAGTTTCAGGAAATGTTTGGCGAAACGCTCACGCACGCCGCCATGACCAAGGCCATCGACACCGGTATTGTGCGGATCGAGGGTGATGCGTTCCACGTTTCGAGTATCAAGCTGGTGCAGGCGGGCGCGCTTCTGGCGAAGGAAGGCGTGCCGCTGGAAGAACTGTTGGAAATCGTGGCGCAAATCCGCGCCGATTCCGAACGCATCGCGGGCGAATTGATGGCGCTCACGACAAAATACATCTTCGACCGTTACGGAAAGGATGCGTTGCCGCCGCCGGAGGAAGTGCCGCGCCTGGCCGAGCTGATCTGGCGCCTGCGGCCCATGGTGTTGCAGATCGTCGATGCGGAAGTCGCTCGTGCGATGGAATTGGCGTCGGACAAGAATTTGGGCGAAAAGCTGTCCAAGATTATCGAGCAAATGCAGGCAAAAATTTAGACGGAGGGCAAGATGCTGGTTGCTACAACGGAAAATGTTGCAGGCCATAAAACGAAGCAGACCATCGGACAGGTGTTCGGTCTTGTCGTTCGCTCGCGTGGGATTGGTGGAAATATCATGGCTGGCTTACGCTCTATCGTCGGCGGCGAAATTCACGAATACACCTCGCTTCTGGAAGAAACGCGCAAACAGGCGCTGGATCGCATGGTGCGCAACGCAAGCCTGATGGGCGCCAACGCCGTGGTGATGATGCGCTTCGATTCCTCGGAGATCGGCCAATCCATGAGCGAGATCGTGGCGTATGGCACCGCCGTAATCGTGGAAGCAGAGAGTTGAACATGCTGCGCGCCACAGTTCTTGCCCTCGGCGCAATTGGATTCCTGGCGGGCCTTTTCGCGCTCGCCGTGCACGCCTTTCCGCCGGCCGCGATCTTCGCATTCTGGGGCGCGCTGGTGGTGATTGGCACGATCTATGAGCGCTATCGATACAAACCGCTGGAAGCCGTCCGCCCCGGCAGCGGCTGGGTTCCCACGGCAGAGCGCTTCATCGACGATGAGACGGGCAAAGCGGTGACGGTTTACCTGGACCCCAAGACCGGCGAACGGAAATATGTGACGGAATGAGGCGGTTTGGCGCTTTCCTTTCCGCCTCTTTGCAGTAAGAAACGAGTATTCGGCAGGCAGGATGACATGACGAAAGAAACGCTCCTCACGGTTTTCGGCGGCGCAGGCCTGGTGGGCCGCTACACGGTGCGGGCCCTGGCCAAGGCGGGATATCGGCTCAGGGTCGGCGTGCGCAGGCCAAGCATCGCTGGCTATCTGACTTCAATGGGCCATGTTGGGCAGATCCAGCTTTGCAAGGTTGACGTACGCAACGAAGATGCGGTGCGGGCCGCCCTCAGGGACGCGCAGGGCGCGATGAATCTGACTGGCGCGCTTTATGCGCGCGGTCAGAGCTTCGACGACATTCATGTCACCGCAGCAGCCATGATCGCGAAACTGGCGCGTGCCGAAGGTACGCAATCGTTCGTGCACGTCTCTGCCATTGGCGCAGATGTGGGGAGCGAATCCGATTATGCCCGCACAAAAGGCGAAGGCGAACTCGCTGTGCGCGAGAGCTTCCCCGAAGCGTCAATCCTGCGGCCCTCCGCGATTTTCGGCCCGGAGGACAAGTTCTTCAATCAGTTCGCAGCACTCGCGCGCTATAGCCCCGCCCTGCCCCTTCCCGGCGGCGGTCACACAAGATTGCAGCCGGTGTTTGCGGGCGACGTTGCAGCCGCTATTCAGAAATGTCTCGAAGACCCTGCGACACGGGGACAGACGTATGAACTGGGCGGCCCCCGTGCTTATACATTCCGCGAGATGATGGAACTGATCCTGCGTGAGACCGGGCGCAAGCGCCTGCTGATTTCGGTGCCCTATCCGCTGATGATGTTACAAGCGACTGTAATGGGGCTCATCCCCGGATCGCCGCTGACGCGCGATGTCGTGAAATATTCCAAGCACGACAACGTGGTTGCGGAAGGGGCGAAAACCTTCGCCGATCTCGGCATCGCACCGGATTCGGTTGAAGCCGTCGTGCCACATTATTTGTGGCGCTTCCGCCGTGAAGGCCAATACGCCAGACTACCCAACGAAAAGTTTATTGCAGCGTCAAAACCGCAATAATCGCCAGGCCCGCCGCGATCCGATACCAGCCGAACGGCTTCAGGCCATAGCGTCCGATGAAGTCTATGAACGTCTTCACGACGAAATAGGCCACAAAGAACGACACCACGAAACCGATGGCGATATTGATGCCAGCGCTCGCATCAAGCGCGTGCCGGTTCTTGTAGAGATCAAACACCGTGGCACCCAGCATGGTCGGCACAGCAAGATAGAAGGTGAAGAGCGCCGCCGCCTTGCGTTCCACGCCGATCAATTCACCCCCGAGTATGGTCGCACCCGATCGCGACACACCCGGAATGATCGCCAGCGCCTGGAAAAAACCAATCTGCAGTGCTTTCGAATAGGGAAGCTTGTCCCCATCGAAAAAACGCGGCGCGGGCGCAAGCCGCTCGAAGACCAGAATGAGAATGCCGCCGAGGATCAGCGTGGCGGCGATCACCATTGGCGCGATGTCCTCACGGAACAGCACTTCCTTGATGAAACCGTGCAGGGCCGCGCCGAGTACGGCTGCGGGCAGGAATGCGACAAGGATGGAGAGCGCGAAATGGCGCGCCTCATTGCTACTCGGCAGCCCAACCAGCGCCGACCAGAACCGCTGCCAATAAACCACAACCACCGACAGGATCGCGCCGAACTGGATAACAATGGGGAACACCTCCCCCGGCGGGTGAAAGCCCAGCAGGTCTTGCACGATCAAGAGGTGGGCGGTGGAGGAAACCGGTAGAAACTCGGTCAGTCCCTCGACGATCCCCAAAAGCACTGCAACCACGGCGTCGTGCACGGCCTGACTCGCTGAAAATCACGGGGCACTGCCTAACATGCTTTGGCAAAAGGAGAAATTGCCTATTTAGACAATATTTCTGTCATATATATCCGGAAATCTACCCACTCAAGAACAAGACTCCAGTGACAATTTGAATATATGACAATAAAACTGTCTCAAAGGCAAGAAACTGCTCGCTTTGGCTCAAATCCTCGATTATCGAAGGATAAGGAGTCGCCCGTGAGTTGCGGCGGAAAGGATTAGCCAGTGGCCGAGAAGATGTTGCGCTTTGTGTCCCTTGAGCAGGAGCCGCCTGCGAAGCGGCCTTCGGCGAAGCGCGCGCGCGACTTCCATGAAATCTATGCCGAGTTTATCGCCGCCAAGGCCGCCGAACAGGCCTCCCGTTGCTCGCAATGCGGCGTGCCGTTCTGCCAGGTCCATTGCCCTCTCTCGAACAACATCCCCGACTGGCTGAAACTTACCGCCGAAGGCCGCCTCGAAGAGGCCTACGAAATTTCCCAGGCCACCAACAATATGCCGGAAGTTTGCGGCCGCATCTGCCCGCAAGACCGGCTGTGCGAAGGCAATTGCGTGATCGAGCAATCCGGCCACGGCACCGTGACCATCGGCGCAGTCGAAAAATACATCACTGACACTGCTTGGCAGAAAGGCTGGGTGAAACCGCTGAAGCCCGGCCGTGACCGCGGCCAAAGTGTCGGCATCATCGGCGCAGGCCCGGCAGGATTGTCGGCCGCGGAAGAACTGCGCCGCAAAGGCTATCGTGTGACGGTCTACGACCGGCACGATCGCGCAGGCGGGTTGTTGATCTACGGTATTCCGAATTTCAAACTGGAAAAAGAAATCGTCGAACGGCGCGTGAAACGCCTTGTCGATGGCGGCATTCAATTCAAGCTGAACTATGAAGTCGGCCGCGACACCGGCCTCGACGAGCTGCGCTCCCGGCATGACGCGGTGCTGATCGCGACCGGGGTCTACAAGCCACGCGAAATCGAGACGCCCGGGATTGAGCTTTCGCACATCGTGCCCGCGCTCGATTACCTGATCGCCTCGAACCGCAAAGGACTGGGTGACAGTGTGCCGGCCTTCGAAAGCGGAATGCTTGATGCGAAAGACAAACACGTCGCGGTGATTGGCGGCGGCGACACGGCGATGGATTGCGTGCGCACCGCGATGCGCCAGGGTGCGAAATCGGTTTCCTGCATCTATCGTCGCGACCGCGAAAACATGCCCGGCAGCCTGCGCGAAGTCGCAAACGCAGAAGAAGAAGGTATTGTCTTCGAATGGCTGACTTTGCCCAAGGCATTCCTGGGCCAAGAAGATGTCGAAGGCATCCGCATTGCCCGCATGCGGCTGGGCATGCCCGATGCTTCCGGCCGCAAAGCCCCGGAAGAGGTGAAGGGCGCGGATTTCACGCTCGATGCCGATCTTGTCATCAAGGCGCTGGGCTTCGATGCGGAAGATTTGCCGGAGACCTTCGAAGCCCCCGATCTTTCCGTTACCAAATGGGGAACCGTGCGCGTGAAGCCCTCTACCCTGATGAGCAACCTCGATGGCGTGTTCGCGGCGGGTGACATTGTGCGCGGAGCTTCGCTGGTCGTATGGGCAATCCGCGATGGCCGCGATGCGGCAGCGGCGATCCACACATATCTGCAAGCCAAAGCGCATATTGCGCTCGCGGCGGAGTGACGGCGATGACCGCAGACCTGGAAATCAAGCGCTACCTCGCCAATGCGAAGAAACTGGAAGACGCGCACCTCTATTCACCCGATCAGGAACATGACGCCTGCGGCGTGGGTTTCGTGGCCGCGCTTGACGGCAGACCACGCCGCGAAGTCGTGTCGCGCGCTATCGATGCGCTGAAAGCCGTCTTTCATCGCGGCGCAGTGGATGCCGATGGCAAGACCGGCGATGGTTGCGGCGTACATCTTCAGGTGCCTCAGGAATTCTTTCGCGCCGCCGTGGCGCAAACCGGTCACAAGTTGCGTTCGGGCCGCATCGCGGTTGGCCAGATATTCCTGCCGCGCACCGATTATGCGGCCCAGGAAACCTGCCGCACCATCGTCGAATCCGAAATCCTGCGCGTCGGCTTCTACCTTTATGGCTGGCGGCAAGTGCCGATAAACCTTTCCGTCATCGGCGAGAAAGCAAACCTTACCCGCCCGGAAATCGAACAGGTGATGTTCGATGTTGGCGAAGAGATGGATCTCGAAACGCTGGATCGCAGGCTCTATCTCTGCCGCCGCCGCATCGAAAAGCGCGTGCGGGAAGCCTCGATACAGGATTTCTATATCTGCTCACTGTCCTCGCGCTCGCTGATTTACAAGGGAATGTTCCTTGCCGAGCACCTATCAGAATTTTACCCAGACCTGAACGACGAGCGTTTCGTTTCTGCGTTCGCGATCTTCCATCAGCGCTATTCCACCAACACGTTCCCAACCTGGCGACTGGCGCAACCCTTTCGCATGCTTGCCCACAATGGCGAGATCAATACGCTGAAGGGCAACGTCAACTGGATGAAAAACCACGAATTCAAGATGGCCTCGCAGCTTTTCGGAGAAGCGGGCGACGACATCAAGCCGATCATCCAACCCGGCAGTTCGGATTCGGCCGCCCTTGATGCGGTGTTCGAAGTGCTGGTGCGCGCGGGCCGCACCGCACCGCTCGCCAAAACCATTCTCGTGCCGGAAGCATGGTCGAAGAAAGCCTCGACCATGCCGGATTCCCATCGCGCGATGTATGCCTATGCCAACGCCGTGATGGAACCGTGGGACGGTCCAGCGGCGCTGGCCGCCACCGACGGCCGCTGGGTAATCGCGGGCATGGATCGCAACGGCCTGCGGCCGCAACGCTATGCGATCACGGAAGATGGCCTGCTGTTTGTCGGTTCCGAAGCGGGCATGGTGGTGTTGAATGAGGCGCGCATCGTGCGAAAGGGCCGCGTCGGCCCCTGTCTCTTATACACATCTAGATGTGTATAAGAGACAGGGCCTGCTGTTTGTCGGTTCCGAAGCGGGCATGGTGGTGTTGAATGAGGCGCGCATCGTGCGAAAGGGCCGCGTCGGCCCGGGCCAGATGATTGCGCTCGACCTCGATGAGGGCCGCTTCTATGAAGATCGCGCAATCAAAGACAAGCTCGCAAGCGAATACCCCTACGAGGAATGGACGAAAAACGTCGTCGAACTCGATTCCATCATCGGGCCAGGTGCGGAGCCACGTCTGTTCGACAAAGAGCATTTGCGCCAGCGCCAGACGGCTGCGGGCTTCAGCATTGAAGACCTGGAACTGATCCTTCACCCGATGGTGGAAGACGGCAAGGAAGCTGTCGGCTCAATGGGCGACGACACTCCGCTCGCCGTGCTCTCTGATCAATACCGGCCTCTGTCACACTATTTCCGGCAAAATTTCAGCCAGGTCACCAACCCGCCGATAGATCCGTTGCGCGAAGAGCGCGTGATGAGCCTGAAGACGCGCTTCCGCAATCTCGGCAACGTGCTCGCCCAGGACGAAAGCCAGACGGAAGTCTTCGTACTGGAAAGCCCCGTGATATCCACCGGCATGTACCAGCGCCTGAAGGAACATCTCGAAGGTCGCTTCTATGAAATCGATTGTGTGTTCGAGGTACATGACGGAAAGCCGGAGGAGGGTGCCCTTGCGCGCGCCATCGATCGCATTCGCGCGGAAGCGGAGGATGCGGTACGGCAGGGCTACAGCCATCTGATCCTGACCGACGAAAGAGTCGGGATAGACAGGGCCGCGATGCCAATGGTGCTGGCGACAGGTGCAGTACATTCTCACCTGCTGCGCCGCGGCCTTCGCAGCTATACCTCGATCAATGTGCGTTCGGCGGAATGCCTGGACACCCACTATTTTGCGGTCCTGATCGGCGTCGGCGCAACCACCGTCAACGCCTATCTGGCACAGGAATGTATTGCCGATCGCCATGCGCGCGGGCTCTTCGGCAAGCTGCCGCTGGGCATTTGCGTGAAACGCTATCTCGATGCGGTGAGCGCGGGCCTGCTCAAGATTATTTCAAAGATGGGCATTGCCGTCATCTCGTCCTATCGCGGCGCCTACCTGTTCGAGGCTGTCGGCCTTTCGCGCTCGATGGTGGCCGAGATATTTCTCGGCATGCCAAGCCGCATTTCTGGCATTGGACTTTCAGGCATTGCAGCGCGCACAGCGCGCCTGCACGCACGGGCATTCGACGAAGATGTGATTGCCCTGCCCGTCGGCGGCTTTTACAAGGCCCGCATCGGTGGCGAAACACATGCACATGGTGCGCATCTCATTCATCTTTTGCAAAGCGCCGTCGCAAGCGATTCCTACGGCACATACAAAAAATATTCCGATGGGGTATGGGCGCTGCCACCCGTCTCGTTGCGGCATCTGATGGAGTTCAAGCCGAGCTCATCTGCGGTGGCACTTGAGGAAGTTGAGTCCATCACCGAAATCCGCAAACGTTTCGTCACACCCGGTATGAGCCTAGGCGCGCTGGGGCCGGAGGCGCATGAAGCGTTGAACATCGCCATGAACCGGATCGGCGCCAAATCCGATTCCGGCGAAGGTGGCGAAGACCCGGCGCGGTTCAAGCCGAAGCCGAACGGCGACAATCCCAATTCCGCCATCAAGCAGGTGGCCAGCGGCCGCTTTGGTGTGACGGCGGAATATCTCAACCAGTGCCGGGAACTGGAGATCAAGATTGCGCAAGGCGCCAAGCCCGGAGAAGGCGGCCAATTACCTGGATTCAAGGTCACCGAGATGATCGCCAAGCTGCGTCATGCGACGCCGGGCGTGATGCTCATCTCGCCGCCGCCGCATCATGACATCTATTCCATCGAAGATTTGGCGCAACTCATCTACGACCTCAAACAGATCAACCCCGATGCGCGTGTCTGCGTGAAGCTCGTTTCGGCGAGCGGCATCGGCACCATCGCGGCGGGCGTGGCAAAGGCAAAGGCCGATGTCATCCTGATCGCGGGCCACAATGGCGGCACAGGCGCCTCACCTCAAACGTCCATAAAATATGCGGGCGCGCCGTGGGAAATGGGGCTGACCGAGGTCAATCAGGTTCTCACGCTCAACAATCTACGCCACCGCGTCGTGCTGCGCACGGATGGTGGCATTCGCACGGGCCGCGATGTGGTGATGGCCGCGATGATGGGCGCGGAAGAATTCGGCGTCGGCACGGCGGCACTGGTTGCGATGGGCTGCATCATGGTGCGCCAATGCCACTCGAACACCTGCCCCGTTGGCGTGTGCACCCAGAACGAGGCGTTGCGCGCGAAGTTTACCGGTTCGCCGGAGAAAGTGGTCAACCTCTTCAGCTTCATCGCCGAGGAAGTGCGCGAGATATTGGCGTCGCTGGGTCTGCGCAAGCTTGAGGAAGCAATCGGGCGCACCGATCTGCTCTATCAGATGAGCCGCGGGTCTGAAGAACTCGACGATCTCGATCTCAACCCACTGCTGGTGCAGGCCGATCCGGGCAACCACGCTCGCTATTCCACCCAGAAGGGCCGCAACGAAGTTCCCGATACGCTTGACGCGCAGATCGAGAAGGACGCCGGTGCATTGCTCGATCATGGCGAAAAGATGCAGCTCACCTATAACGTGCGTAACACATTGCGCTCGATCGGCACGCGCATGTCCTCCCGCGTTGTGCGCAAATGGGGAATGACAGGCCTGCCGCCGGGGCATCTGACGCTCAGACTGCGTGGGAGTTGCGGCCAGTCGTTGGGCGCATTCGCTGTGCAGGGATTGAAGTTCGAAGTGCTGGGCGATGCCAACGATTATGTCGGCAAGGGATTATCGGGCGCGACCATCTCGCTTCGCCCGACACCATCGGCTCATTTCGTAGCGCGTGAAAACACGATCATCGGCAATACCGTTCTCTATGGCGCGACAGCGGGCAAGCTGTTCGCGGCGGGTCAGGCCGGCGAACGCTTTGCGGTGCGCAATTCGGGCGCCGAAGTGGTGGTCGAGGGCTGCGGCGCGAACGGCTGCGAATATATGACAGGTGGAACCGCCGTAATTCTTGGCGCGATCGGTGACAATTTCGCGGCCGGCATGACGGGTGGCATGGCGTTTGTGTATGACGCCGATGGTTTGTTCGAAAGCCATCTCAATGCCGACAGCGTGGTCTGGCAGCGCGTTACCGCGCGGCATTGGCAGGGCTTGCTGCACACGCTGATCGAAGAACACGTTCGCGAAACCGGATCGGTCTTCGGGACCGAGCTGCTCGCCCATTGGGACCGCGAGATGGAACAGTTCTGGCAAGTTGTGCCGAAGGAGATGATATCGCGCCTGCCGCATCCGCTCGCAGATGCGGCCCAAGCCGTGCGGGCCTGATCTTGCTGCGCATCCTCGGGGTCATCTTTGCCGTGCTCCTTATCACAGGCGGTGTGCTGGGGGTCGATGCCTTCTGGCTGGAGCCCGCGAGCCTGCGCACCGTCGAACACACCATCCATGTCGATGGTGCTGAAGTCGCGAACCTAAAAGGCCTGCGCATCGCGGTGATCGCCGACCTGCATGCGGGATCGCCCTTCATCGATCGCGCCAAAATGGCTGAAGTTGTGCGCCAAACGATGGCAGCCAAGCCCGATATCATCCTTCTGGCCGGCGACTATGTGATCGATGGCGTGATCGGCGGCCACTACATCCCAATCGAAACCATTGCCACAGCTCTCAAATCGTTGCATGCGCCGCTGGGCGTTTATGCAGTCCCTGGAAATCACGACAATTGGGATGGCGCGGTTCGAACCGCAGCCGCATTCCGACGGGTCGGGATTCCGCTCCTCATCAACCAGGGCGCGCTTGTCATCCGCGGGGGGCGGCCGTTGTGGATCGCGGGAATCGATGATTTCTATACCGGCCCCTCGGATTACAATGCGGCACTTCGCGGTGCGCCTGTTCGCAAGGCACTATGCCTCACCCATTCGCCCGATGTGTTTCCGCTCCTCCCGCCCAATTGCCTTCTGACCATTGCGGCCCATACTCATGGCGGACAGGTTAATCTGCCGTTCTTTGGCCGGCTGATCGTGCCCTCCCACTATGGCCAGCGCTATGCCGCCGGATTGGTGTGGGTAGCCGCACGTTATCTCTATGTCTGCACCGGAATCGGCACCAGCATGCTGCCGGTGCGCTTTGGCGTCCCACCGGAAATCACCGTTCTCGATATAGAGTAGGATCCGAATCTCCTCCTTGGGGCGTAGGCGATGGATGCACGCATGGCGTCAAGAACCCCTTCGCGAAAGCCGCGCGGGCGGCCGATGCGCTGGTTCTCGATTTTCATCGGCATCGTATTTGTGATGCCCGTCGTTTTGATCCTCGTTTTCCGCTTCGTGCCTGTGCCGGGAACGCCGCAAATGGTGTTGGGCCTTCTGTCTGGCGAAGGCGCGCATTATTCCTGGCGGGAATTCGATGAGATCGCTCCCTCCCTTCCATCCGCCGTGATTGCGGCGGAAGACCAGCGCTTCTGCAGCCACAATGGATTCGACTGGGCATCTATAGACAAGGCGGTGAAGGAACATGAGCGCGGCCGCCGCCTGCGGGGCGCCAGTACTCCTGTCTCTTATACACATCTAGATGTGTATAAGAGACAGGCATTTGCGCCAGCGCCAGACGGCTGCGGGCTTCAGCATTGAAGACCTGGAACTGATCCTTCACCCGATGGTGGAAGACGGCAAGGAAGCTGTCGNGCTCACGGCGGCGGCGATGTTTTGCGGCATCGACGAAGCTCCGGCCGCCAAGGCAGCATTGGCGAACACAACCGCACCGCCAAGCGCCATTACCCCTGTCTCTTATACACATCTAGATGTGTATAAGAGACAGGTGCTGATCGAGGCTTTGTGGCCCAAGAAGCGCATCCTCACGGCATACCTGAATCTCGTGGATTGGGGCCATGGAAACTATGGCGCGCAAGCCGCTTCGCAGGCCTATTTCCATATCTCGGCAGCGCACCTTTCCCCCACCCAGTCCGCCCGGCTGGCCGCCATCCTGCCCGATCCGGACGACTGGAACGCGGCCCGGCCCGGGCCCTATGTGGCGCGGCGCACAGCCATCCTGCGCGGCAGACTGTCGGTGGTGCACAGGGATGGGCTGGATGTGTGCGTCAAGCACTAGGCCCGCGCCGCGCTTTATTATAGATCAGCCAACATGCGCCGCCTGACCCACCTGCTGCTTTCGCCACCCTCCCGCTTCGTCCGGCTTTTGATCGGGGAGAAGCGGCTTGTCTGCGATCTCGTGGCCCCGGAGAATTCGAGCGCGCACCTGCCCATTTTCACCGACCTTGACGGCAGCACCTGCGAAGGTGTGTGGGCCATCGTCGATCATCTCGAAGGCACCTATTCCGATCACCCCATGGCGCCGGAAGATCCGGCCACGCGCGCCGAAGCGCTGCGGTTGCTCGATTGGGCCATGGGTTCGTTCCACGAGAACGTTACCCGCAAGATCGTCTATGAGAAGGCCTCGCAACGCTTCACCGGCGCATCCGCGCGGCGAACGCCGGACATGAACGTGATCCGCCAGGGCCGCGAAACGCTGTTGAGCACGCTTGAAATGATCGGCAACAACGCTGAACGCCGAGGCTATCTGGCCTGCAAGGAATGCAGCATCGCCGATCTGGCTATTGCCGCCCACCTTTCCGCGCTCGATTATTTTGGCGAAGTGCCGTGGAGCGATTTTCCCCCCGCCGCCGAATGGTATCTGCGGATGAAATCACGCCCCTCGTTCCGCTCGCTGCTCGCCGATCGTGTTCCCGGCCAGCCGCCGACACAGCATTATGCCGAACTCGATTTCTGAAACCATTCGCGCACGTGCGCGAGAGGAAGGCTTCGATGTCGTGCGATTCGCGAGCGCGGATAGCGCACCGCTTGCCGCCCAACGCTTTGACGCATTCCTCGCGGACGGGCATCACGGCACCATGGACTGGATGGCGCGCGAACCTTCTCGCCGTGCCGGGCCAAAATCGCTGTGGCCGGAAGCCCGCAGCGTTGTCGTGCTCGGCGCAAATTACGGCCCCCAGGCCGATCCGATGAAGAAGTTAGCCCTTCGAAAAAGTGGTAACATCTCGGTCTATGCGCAAGGCGATGACTATCACGAAGTTCTGAAGGGCAGGCTCAAGCGCATCGCCAGCTTCATGCATCAGAAACTGAAGGCGGACGTAAAGGTTTTCATCGACACCGCCCCCGTCATGGAAAAGCCATTGGCCCAACGCGCAGGCCTCGGCTGGCAGGGCAAGCACACCAATCTCGTCTCCCGCGAATTCGGGTCGTGGCTGTTCATCGGGTCGATCTTTACCACCCTCGATCTGCCGCCGGACGATGACGAAACCGACCATTGCGGCCATTGCCAACGTTGCCTCGACGCATGCCCCACCAATGCTTTTACCGCGCCCTACCAGCTCGACGCGCGACGTTGCATTTCCTACCTCACCATCGAGCACAAGGGGCATATCCCGCTTGAATTTCGCGCAGCCATGGCCAATCGCATCTATGGCTGCGACGATTGCCTAGCCGTTTGTCCGTGGAACAAATTCGCGCAAACCGCACGCGAAGCGAAATTTCACGCCCGGGACGAACTGCAAGAACCTGCCCTGCGCGATCTCGCACGGCTGGATGATGAACAATTTCGCGCGCTCTTCCGCCGCTCACCCGTCAAACGCACCGGGCGTGATCGCTTCGTTCGCAACGTGCTCATCGCGATTGGAAATTCCGGCGATACCACGCTTGCCTCCGAAGCAGAGCATTTGCTGGACGACCCTTCGCCACTGGTGCGGGCAATGGCGGTGTGGGCGCTGGCTCGGCTCGCACCAACTCAGGCAAAAGCGGTAGCTAATGCGCGCATGACCGCCGAAACCGATGCCGATGTCTTGAACGAATGGAAAAACGCTATTTCGGCGGCGGCTTGATACCCATCGCTTCGAGGCGCACGCGCGCGGATTCTGCCGCATCCCCGGCAGGTGCCTTCTTCACGACCTCTTCCCAATCGGCCTGGGCTCCTGCCCGGTCACCCGCTTCGAGCTTCATCCCGCCGCGTTCGACAAGCGCTTCGGCATAGCCGGGCACCAGATCCAGCGCCCGGTCGATATCGGCGCGGGCATCATCCTTCCTGCCCATCGCGTGTCGCGCGCTGGACCGCAGGACATAGAGACTGTCTCTTATACACATCTAGATGTGTATAAGAGACAGATCCAGGCGTTCGCCGCCTGGATATAAAGCTGTACTCGCATGTCGGCATCCACCTTACCGCTGGCAAGCGTGGTCAGCTTCCGCGCGGCTTCCGGATAGCGCTTGAGATTGACCAGCGACACCGCCTCGCAATGTGCCGCATACATCATGCCGCCGCGCCCGCGCCAGGCTGCGGATTTCTCGTATGCAATTTGTGGCTCCTTCGCCGCAAGGGTGAGGCAGCGATTGTAGCGCTCGGGACCGCTCAGCGTGGTGTCAGTGAAGAACGAGGTATCGCTTTGTGCCAATGCCGGTGTTGTGGCGAGCACAAACAGGAACGTAGTGAAGAATGAGCGCATGATGCAAATAGAGCGAGCGCATGGTGATATGGCAAGGTTCATTTTGTTACATCCGCGATAAGGCTATCGAGCGTGCGCTCCATCAGCCTGAGATTTTCCGGGCGCGAAAGGCGGTGATCGCCATGGCCAATCAGGGTGAGCGTAACGTCACCGTCGATCAGGCGGGCGAGTTTCAACGCATGCTCCCACGGCACGTCGGGGTCTTGCATGCCTTGCAGGATACGCACCGGACAACCAGGCCGAATGGCCTGCCCCATGAGGAGATGTTTGCGCCCGTCTTCGATCAAGCCGCGCGTGATCGGATAAGGCATGGGATCATAGGCCGAAGGGCGCTCCCATTCGCCCTCTTCCACGATTTTGTTCCGCGCAGCTTCGGGCAAGCGCGCCCAAAGTAGCGCCTCGGTGAAATCGGCGGCAGGCGCGATGAGCAGCAACCCCGCCACCTTGCCCGGCCGTGACCGCGCTATGAGCAGGGCCAGCCACCCACCCATGCTGGAGCCGACCAGTATTTGCGGCCCATTCGTTAGACCATCGAGCACGGCCAGCGTATCATCCACCCAGCGCGAGATGGTGCCCGCGCGAAAATCGCCGCTTGATCGGCCATGGCCGAAATAGTCAAAACGCAGATAGCGGTGTGCCCCCCTCGCGGCCCATGCATCCAGCGCCTCGGCCTTGGTGCCGTCCATCTCGGACTTGAATCCGCCAAGCCACACCACGACTGGATGCTTGCCCTCGCGCGCCTTATACGCGATGGTTTCGCCGTCGGGGCGTGACAGTTCTTTCAGGTCCGGCATCGCATTTGCGGCACAATTCCAGGCCATACATAACCCGCACGAACCGGATCGGGAAGCCGCCTTCAAGCGACGCGGGAGATCCCGCGCAAAAGGGAGCCGGAGATGTTCAAATCGCTGACACGCGCTGTGCTGCTCGCATTCGCAAGCCTTGCATTGTGCACCATCGCCCACGCCCAGCAATTGGGGGCCCCACCACACGCGGCACCTACCACAGATGTCGAAGTGCATCAGCTTCCCTCGATGGAAAAGCCGATCCTTTTCAATGCCGAAAAAGCGACCGCCGCCTATCTCGCGCGCATAAAGGGGCCGGAGCGGGCGCGATCGGATTCCTATTTTGAAGGCGGCTATGTGCTGCAGGTCGTCGATGTCGTCTATGCATTGGTGGTGGTCGGCCTTTTGCTGTGGCTGAAAATCTCCGCGCGAATGCGAAACGTCGCACAGAACATGACGCGTTCCCGCTTCTGGCAGGTGCCTATCTATTTCGTTCAGTTTTTCGTGATCGCGACCGTCGCCACTTTTCCGCTGACGCTTTATGAAAATTTCTTCCGCGAACACGCCTATGGTTTGTCAAACCAGAACTTCGCGCAATGGCTTGGCGATTATGCAATCGAAATCGCGACCACGCTCGTCTTGCTTACGATCATGATTACGCTGCTTTATGCGGGCATCCGCGCCGCGCGCCGCGGCTGGTGGCTATGGGGCGCCGCGTTGACGGTATTCTTCATGGGGGCCGTGATGCTGATTTATCCGGTCTATCTGGCGCCAATGCTCAATCACTATCAGCCGCTGCCGGAAGGCCCAGTGAAGCAGCAGGTGCTTTCGCTGGCGCGGGCCAACGGGGTGCCCGCAACCGACGTCTACGAGTTCGACGCTTCTCGCCAATCCGACAGGATTTCGGCAAATGTCTCGGGCATGTTCGGCACAACGCGGATATCGGTAACCGATAACCTACTGAAGCGCGGCACCCTTCGGGAAGCCAGGGCGATCCTTGCACACGAAATCGGCCACTATGTTATGAATCATGTGATGGTGAACCTGCTGTGGTTCGCGATCGTATTCCTTGTCGGCTTCTGGTTCGCCGATCGCGTCTTCCGTTTCCTCATTGGCTTGTTTGGCGGGAACTGGGATGTGCGGACGGTGGATGATCCCGCCGGGTTGCCCGCCCTCTATGCTGCATTCACGATCTATATGCTGCTCGCCAGCCCTTTCGTCAACACGATCATCCGCACGCAAGAAGCCCAGGCTGACATCTTCGGCGTCAACGCCGCGCGTGAACCCGATGCATTTGCGACATCCGTGCTGAAGCTCAGCGAGTATCGCAAGCTGGAGCCTTCGCCCTGGGAAGAGTGGATATTCTTCGATCACCCCTCAGGGCGCAGCCGCATTTCGATGATGATGCGCTGGAAGGCCGAACACCTGAACGATCCAGACATTAAGGCCGGGCCCGTTTCGCCCCAGTAAGCGCTTTTTCGAGGCGCGCAAAAATCGGGTTGGTTTCTTCGAAGACATATTGGACGTCTTCGACCGCCACCCCGCCCTGGCACCCTTGCGCGCGCAGCGATGTCACCGCGTCCATCAAACGCTTGCGCGGGCACAGCAGCGAGAAATCACCCGCCGTAGAACGCGACAGCACAGTGGTACCCGCGTCCTTCGCAAGGCGGGCGGTAACCGCGTCCGCCCTGGCAGAAATGCGCACACGCAAAATATGAGACGCCTTGGCCCGTTCACGCGCTGCCAACCGCGAAAGCAGCGCTTCTGCGGCTCCGCGGGTGTCCTTGCTCCATGCAATCGCGAGGCTCGCCGCCAGATGCGCCTGGCTTTGGAGGATCACACCATCGTCAAGTATCTTCAGCCCGTTGGCGGCGAGCGTCGCCCCCGTTGTGGTGATATCCACAATGGCTTCCGCCGTTCCGGCAGCAGGTGCGCCTTCGGTCGCGCCCGCGCTTTCAACAATGCGGTAATCCGCGATCCCCGCCTTGGCAAAGAAACCGCGCGTCAAATTGACGAATTTCGTGGCAATGCGCAGACGGCGGCGGTGACGCTGGAAAAACGCAGCGCACACATCATCGAGGTCAGCCATGGTCGAAACGTCGATCCAGGCTTGCGGTACGGCGACCACGACATCGGCAAAGCCAAATCCCAGCGGCATGACAGGGGCGATATGCGCATCATTCGCGGTTTCGCGGATCAAGTCCTCGCCGGTGACGCCAAAATGCACTTCGCCCAGCGCGAGCGCGGACGCTATTTCGGATGCCGACAACAACATGACATCGACCGCCGGAAACCCTTCGAGTGCCGCGCGATAACCGCGCGCGCCCGCCTGCTTCAACGGGATGCCCGCATCGCGGAAATAGTCGCGCACCTGTTCCTGGAGCCGTCCTTTGGAAGGGATGGCAAGCGTCAGCGCTTTCATGATTTCCGGCCCTTCTGCGCCCGGCACGCGGCCAGCAC
>BFBZ01001279.1_pt1 | contig 17442 bp, 9 predicted proteins | sample 1888401 | NCBI WGS metagenome assembly BFBZ01 (sample SAMD00112614, study PRJDB3348) | symbiont metagenome | host: Chara braunii | reverse complement strand
CCGCCGTTCGTCGCGGCGCGGGCGCTGGACAAGTACCGGCCCGAGTTCCCCGTGTACGCGGAACTCATTCCCAGACAGGAGGGGGTTGTGGGGGGCCCCCTCCCGGGAGACACGGAGATGCTCGTCATCACGCAACCGTGGTCCTACGGCCCGACCGCGGTCTCGCGCATCAAGTACGGCGCCGCCTACACGACCAAGGACGCCGTCAAACTGATGGACACGCCCGGCGAGGGCACCGCGTACGGCTTCACCTTCCACCCGAAGTTCGCGGAGAACGGGTTCGTCTACATCGGCTGGAACGGCAAGCTACCGGGTAAGCCGGGGAAGTGGTCCGTGATTACGCGTTACACGATGGCCACCCGGGCGCCGCACGAACTCGATCTCAAGAGCGCGACGAACATCATTGAGTGGGCGTCCGACGGGCACAACGGCGCCGCCGTTTGTTTCGGCGGGGRCGGGRTGATGTACGTCACCAGCGGCGACGGCACGTCCGATTCCGACACCAACCTCACCGGCCAGCGGACCGACCTGCTTTTGGCGAAACTGCTCCGCATCGATGTCGACAAGCCCGCCGACGGGAAGATGTACAGCGTGCCGAAGGACAATCCGTTCGTCGGCAACAAGGACTTCCGGCCCGAAACGTGGGCGATGGGTCTGCGGAACCCGTGGCGCATCACTTACGACGCGAAGACCAAGCAACTGTGGGTGGGCCAGAACGGACAAGACCTGTGGGAGCAGGCGTACCTTGTGAGGAAGGGCGAAAACTACGGCTGGAGCGTCATGGAAGGCAGCCACCCGTTCTACCCGAACCGCAAGGCCGGCCCCACGCCGTTCGCGCCGCCGACCGTGGAACACCATCACTCGGAAGCTCGCTCCCTCACCGGCGGGCTCGTGTACCACGGCGCGAAGTACCCCGAACTCCAAGGTGCATACATCTACGGCGACTACAGCACCGGTCACATCTGGGCCGTGAAGCACACCGGGGACAAGATCGAGTGGCACAAGAAGATCGCCATCACCACGCTCCGGATCACCGGGTTCGCGACCGATCCGAACGGCGAGTTGCTCATCACGCACCACGCCGCGAGCGGGGACGGTGGCCTCTACACACTGGTCCCCAACACGGCCAAGCACGACGACCGGTTCCCCAAGAAACTGAGCGACAGTGGCCTCTTCGACTCCGTGAAGGATCACCGGCTGAAGCCCGGTGTAATCCCGTATTCTGTGAACGCCCCGTTCTGGTCGGACGGGTTGCACAAGGCCCGGTTCCTCGCGGTGCCGGAAGGCACCGTCCAGTACAAGCGGACCAACGGCTGGGACTTCCCGGACAAGACCGTCGCCGTGAAGAGCTTCGCGCTCGAAACGACGGAGGGCGATCCGACGAGCTGTAAGTGGATCGAAACGCGCTTCATGACCAGGCAGGCCGGTGAGTGGTACGGCTATTCCTATATCTGGAACGACGACGGCACCGATGCGACACTCGTGGGCGCGTCCGGTGCCGATCGGGAGTTCGTCGTCAAGACTCCTGACGGCGGCGAGCGAAAGCAGACGTGGCACTACCCGAGCCGGGCCGAGTGCATGGTGTGCCACAGCCGCGCCGCGAATTATGTGCTGGGGCTGTGCGAAGTGCAGTTCAACAAGGACCACACTTACCCGAACGGTCGCACCGACAACCAGCTCCGCGTCCTCGAGAATTTGGGACTGTTCAACGTCGAGTGGGCCGGCGCGGTGAGCGATACGGTTACTGACCCTGTGGCCAAACAGCAGCCCGATCAGCGCGAGCCGAAACCCACGGGGCTGTTGCACGTGCCGCCGGCCGCACTCAAGCGCCTGGCCGATCCCTACGACAAAACGCAACCGCTGGACCTTCGGGCGAAGGCGTGGCTGCACACGAACTGTGCGACGTGCCACGTTGAGGCGGGTGGCGGAAACGCACAGATGCAGCTCGACCACCCGACCGCCTGGGACAAAATGCGGCTGATCGACGCCAAGCCCCTTCACCAGACGTTCGGCCTCACGGACGCGCGACTGATCGCTCCGGGCGCGCCGGAGCGGAGCGTGGTGCTCCAGCGGATTCGCGCGCGCGGCCCCAATAGCGGTCAGATGCCACCGCTGTCGTCGGCCCGCATCGACTCCGCCGGGGTCGAACTGATGACCGAATGGTGCAAGGGACTGAAGAAGTAACCTGGCGAGCGGCGCGGCGTGAGCCCGCCGGTGCTATGTATCTCATCGCCCCGAACGAAGGCGCGATCGACCGCCCCGCCGGTACTCCGAGCTGTCGAGCACCGGCGGGCTCACGCCGCGCCGCTCGCTGAGCGCGTTCGAACCCCGGCGGGGCATGCCGCTCGCCTAATGCTTTCCCCAGCTTGACCGGCGGGCTTACGCCGCGCCACTCGCCGAGTATTTCCCATGCTCACCGACGAGCAGATCGCGGCCCGCCGGGCGGACATCGACGCCAAGCAAGAACTCGTCGCCGAAATCCTCGCGGACATGAACTGCGAAGCGGTGGTGCTGCTCATGCCGGCGCACGTCGCGTGGTTCACCGCGGGACTGACCGCCCGCGGGCTGATCGCCGATTCCGAGCGGCCCGGAGTGTACACCAACGGGCGGCAGCGGTGGCTGCTGTGTTCGAACGTGGACACCCAGCGCCTCTTCGACGAGGAAATCGACCGGCTCGGGTTCCAGTTGAAAGAGTGGACGTGGGCCGGCGGGCGGTCCGAACTGCTCTTCAACGTCACCGCCGGACGCACCATCGCGGCCGACCGGCCGTTTCCGCACGTGCCGATGGCGAACGACCGGCTCCGCCCCCTGCTCCGGCCCCTCTCGGCTTACGAGCGGGCGCGCTACCGCGATCTGGGCGAATGGGTGGCCCACTCCGTTGAGGCGACCGCCCGGACGATCCGGACCGGCGAGACCGAGGACGAGATCGCGGGGCAACTCGGGCACCGGCTGCTGCACCGCGGCATCGAACCGACCGCGGTCACGGTGACCGCCGACGACCGCGGCGCGCGGTTCCGCCGCTCGGGGTTCACGTCCGCCCCGGTGACCCACACCTGTCTGGTTCAAGCGACCGGCCAGCGGGACGGGCTGTTCGTCACCGCGGCGCGAACGGTCAGCTTCGGGCCGCCGCCGGACGAGGTGCGCACGGCGCACGATTTGGCCCTCAAGCTCGCGGCCGTGTACCGGTCGTTCAGCCGGTCGGGCGGGCACATTTCTGCCGTGGCCGAGGCGACGGCCGTCGTCCTCGCGGGCACGCCGTTCGAGTTCGACGGCCGACTGAGTCAGCCGGGGTACGGCGCGGGCCGGTTCGCGGCGGAGGAGCTGCGCCGCGCCGGTCAGGACGAACCGCTCGTGGCCGGGCAAGCGGTCGTGTGGCAGCCGCGGGTCGGTCCGGCGGCGTGCGCCGATACGGTCCTCGTGACCGCGGACGCGCCCGAGGTGGTCACGGCACCGACCGATTGGCCCTTCAAGCGCGTCACGGTCCGCGGCGTCACGTCCGACATCCCGGACCTCCTGGTAAGAAGTGACGGGTAATGAGTCACGAGTGATGAGCCAAGGACGACATGCCTGCTTCGACTCATCGCTCATTACTCATCACCCGTCACTCTCCTACAACATCCCTAACCGGTCATGACGGCCGGAATCTCCCAGGAGACGCGCAATGTACCGCACGTTCGGAGCGCTGGTGATCGGACTGTTCGCGGCCGCAGCCGCGCAAGCGCACTTCCCGTTCGTCGTGCCCGACGACAAGGGCGAATCGGCAAAGGTGGTCTTCAGCGACACGCTGGAGCCGGACGCCAACGTGAACATCGAGAAGATCGCGAACACCAAACTGACGCTCCGCGACGCCATCGGCAAGGACACCCCACTGGAGTGGAAGAAGGGCGACGGCTTCCTCGCGGTGAACGTGCCCGGCCGCGGTGACCGGGTGGTGTACGGTTTCACCGACTACGGGGTGATCCAGAAGGGCGACGACAAGCCGTTCCGGCTGGCGTATTACCCGAAGGCGACGATCGGTGCGGCGAGCGCGAAGGCGGTGGGTGCGAACATGCCGCTGGAGATCGTGGCCGCTCCGGCGCTATCGAAGGTGCGGTTCCAGGTGCTGGCCGCAGGAAAGCCGGTGGCCGAGGCGGAGGTGACGGTGCTGCTCCCGGCCGGCGGAAAGAAGGGCGTGAAGACCGACAAGGACGGCCACACGCCGACCTTCGAGGGCGCCGGCCGTTACGGCGTGCAGGCGAAGCTGATCGACCCGAAGGAGGGCGAGCACGCCGGCAAGAAGTTCTCGGAAACTCGCTCCTACGCGACACTGGTGTGTGACGTGTCGAAGTAGCGGACGCGTCCGACTCGCGGCACCGCCTTCTGGTTCGGAGCGGTGCCACGTGCGTTTACGCCGGAGGGCCCCATACTTACGGCCTATGTGGCTTGGTGCTACCGGCTACGGTCTACTCTTCGACGCGGTCAAAGGAAGGTAACAGTTGCGGGTGCCGGGCCGAAGCCGTTCGTGCGCCGCGCCCGGCTCGCACTTTCAGAAGCGTCCGGGGAAGAACACCGGCGCAACGGTCGAAAAAATCGCGAGCCAGTCGGGTGCGGGCTTGATCGCGAATGTCATGCCGGGTTCGGCTGAACGTTACAGCACTTCATGCACCCGCACGTCCCCGTCCGGTTCCCAGTCGAACAGCATGAGGTCCGCGGGGCAACCCGCCGCGATCGTCGTGACGGACAGGCCGAGAAGGTTTCGCGAACGAGCGGACGCCATGTCGATCGCGTCGGCGAGCGGCGCGCCGGTCATGCGGATGATGTTCGCCACACACGCGTCCGTGAAGTGCCCGCTGCCGGCTAGGAACGGCGTCCCCGGTACGACCACCTTCCCCGACGGCAGCACCTCCAGGTCCGTTCCCCACTCGCGGTACTTCCCCGGCGGGAGCCCCGCCAGACTGCTCGCGTCGCACGTCAGGAGCAAGCGCCGCGCGGTCTTCACGCGATAGATGCACTTCACCAGCGCGGCGGGCAAATGATGGCCGTCGGTGATGATGCTCGCGCACAGGTCGTCGCACGCGAGTTGCTCCCAGACGTAGTTGTCGTGTCGCGGGAGTACGGCGTGGCACCCGTTGCCCAGGTGCGTGCTGGTCCGCGCGCCCGCCGTTACGGCATCCTGAATTTGGGCGCGGGTCGCGCCGGTGTGCCCGATGGCGACCACCACTCCGGCCGCGGTCAGCTTTTCGATGAACGCACACGCGCCGGTGCGCTCCGGGGCAACGGTCACCATGCGGATGCGCCCGTCGGCGGCGTCCTGCCAGCGCAGGAACTCATCCCAGTCGGGATCGCGAATGTGTTGCTTCGGGTGCGCGCCGCGCGGGCCGTCCTCAGCCGACAGGTACGGCCCTTCGAGATGAAAACACGGCATCCGGCGGGCGAGTTCGGCGTCAGCGCCGATGGCCCGCGCGAGTGTGGCGAAGCCGTGCCGCAGCGCGTCGAAATCGGCGGTGACGAGCGTGGGGCAGAACGCTCCGATGCCGTGCGTGCGGCACACGTCGGCGACCGTCCTGACGCGTTCGGGGGKAAGAGCCGGTGAGTTGAAACTGATACCGAGGCAGCCGTTGATTTGCGGGTCGAAGAGCGCAGGCGCGATCCACCGCACCGGGTTCAGGTCGGAACCCGTGACCGCAGTGATTCGGCCGCCGTCGACGGTGACGGCGACGGGCTGTCCGGTCGCGTAGTGGCGCGCGTGGAGAATCATCGTGGGCTGCCGGTGTGCGGGCCAGCGGGCGAGACCGGGTCAGGATAGCACACAGGGCTCCCGCCCGGTGCTACGGAAGCCGGCCCCTCCGGGGCGAAGACAAAGGCCATCGCGCCTTCTCTTCACCCCGGAGGGGCCGGCTTCCGTAGCACCGGGCGGGAGCCCTGTGCTTTTAGGGGTTCGCCCTTCGTCTTTCGCCCCAGAGGAGCCGTCGTTCGTCGCACGAGGCACAAGCCCCTGCGCTCTCGCTCCTCACACCACCATCGCGAGCGGGATCGCGTTTTCGATAATCGTCTGTTCGCACCGGCGGGCCTCATCGGCCGCGGCGGCGGCGCGGATCGCGGCCGTCACTTCCTCGTCGTCCGGGGCCAGGTGGGTGAGGACGGCCACGCACCGGGCGTGAAACTCGGCGTCGCCGGTCTTGAGGGCACACAGCAGAGCGGGCACGGCGGCGCGGCCGATCCGCTTGAGGGCGGTCGCGGCGACGATCCGGCTCCGCGTTTCGGGCTCCGTGAGCAGGGCGACCAACCCGGCCGCGGCCGGCGCGGCCGCCGGGCCGAAGCGCCCCAGCGTGCCGGCGCAGTCGCGGCGCACGCTGATGTCCGAATCTTTCAGGCCGGCGACGAGCGCCGTCACGGCCGGGATCGCCTGGACCCCGAAGTCGCCCAGCGCCCGGGCCGCCCGGCGCCGGACGCGGGCCGAGGCGTCGCGGAGGCCCTTGGTCAGCGCCGCGACCCGTTTGGCCGCGGGCACCGGGAGCTCGGCCAGGGCCACCACGGCGAGCTCGCGCACTTGCGGGTTCGGGTTGTTCTGGGCTTCCAGCAGGATGTCGTATGCGACGCTGGTCTGCGCGTCCGGCAGGCCGTGAACCAAGATAGTGAAGACCAGTTTGTGCATCACTTGCGGTGTGAGCGGTTCCATATTTTCGCTGGCCGATAAGCGGGGCGACGGTCAACAGAGCGACCGCGGGGGGATCAGTAGATCCAACTCTAGGTCACTGMCCCGCGGCGCGGTTGCCGCGCCGGCGCWTTYCGCCGCCCGCCATTCCCCGTGGTTTACACCGCGTGCCCCGCGTTAACCGGCGTTAGCGCCTTCACCTTCCACAACCGTCGCGCGGTCGGTACAACGGGGGGAATGCGTTTGGCCGTTGGTGTTTGGTGGTTCCGATCGACCCGGACCCGCGGCCCCGATCGGGACACGCAAATGCGGCACACATCCACACGACCGTGAGGTGACAGATGGCGGATCAGGCGAAGTTCGTCGGCCTGGACGTGGGCGGGACCACCATGAAGGCCGCGGTGGTGGCCGACGACGGCCGCCCGCTGTCCACGCCGGTGGTGATGGACACCAACCCCGAGCGCGGCCAGGACGCGGGGCTGGCGACGATGTGCGAGACGATCCGCCGCGCGATCGCGGCGGCGAACGTCACCCTCGCGGACGTGACCGCGATCGGGGTCGCGACGCCGGGCCTCGGCGACATCCAGAAGGGCCTCATCATCGACCCGCCGAACCTGAAGCCGTGGAAGAACGTGCCGGTGCGGGAGCACATCGCGCGGGCGTTCGGTAAGCCCACCGCGTACCAGAACGACGCGAACGCCGCGGCCTACGGCGAGTTCTGGGTGGGGGCCGGGCGCGGGGCGAAGAGCATGGTCCTGTTCACGCTGGGCACGGGCGTCGGCGGCGGGATCATCATCAACCACAAGATCATCGAGGGCGAACACAGCCACGGCGGCGAACTGGGCCACCTGCGGATCGCGATGCCCGACGTCGGCCGACAGTGCGGGTGCGGCGCCCGCGGGTGCCTGGAGGCGTACGCCAGTGCCACCAACGTCGTGCGCCGGGCGCGCGAGGACATGGCGTGGTGGCGCGGGCCGGCGAGCCGGCTCCGCGACTACTACACCGCGAACGATGAGGACTTCACCGCGAAGGTGGTCTTCGATCTCGCGGCCGGCGGCGACGAACTGGCCCTCAAGGTGGTGGACGACACCGCGTACTACCTGGCGCTGGGCGCGTGCGCGGCGATCGCCACGGTCGATCCCGAAATGATCGTGTTCGGCGGCGGAATGGTGGGTGCCGGTGAGTGGTTCCGCTCGAAGATCGAGGGGTACGTGAAGCGGTTCGGGCTGCCGTACCCGACGAAATCGGTGAAGATCGCGTTCGCGAGCCTGGGGTCGGACGCCGGCTTCATCGGGACCGCCGGGTGCGCCCGCATGCTGGTCCATTCGAAGTGAAAGTCGAGAATGGGGCCTCGCGGTCCGCGCGGGCGCGGTGACCCGGCGGCAGTGGACCCGGGCACTTTTTTGATGCTCTGCGCCCCGGACGGCCGTTCACACGCACGCTCCGATCACCGGTTCTAAGCTTCGGTACGCGGCCGCCACCGCGGCACCGAGGAGTTCGCCATGTCGGGAGGGGTGATGGCTGCGTGGGACGAACCCGACTGGCCGGGCGAGCGGTCGGCGGACGGGCTGAAGCGGATCGCCCGCTACCAGCGGTGGCTGATCGCGGTGGTGCTGGCGCAACTGGCGCTGTGGCTGGGGTTTATCGCGCTGACGGTACTCAAGAGCGGCCGGGCCCCCGGGATCGACTTCCCGGGGGTACTCACCGTCATCCTGGGCGGTGTGGGCGGGGTCTTCGTGTTCCTATTGGCGTGGGAGATTCGGGGCGCGTTCGCGGCGGTGGTGTTCGGTCTGGCGACGCTCGTCCCCTGTATCGGCCTCATCGTCCTGACGCTGGTCAACGGCTACGCGTCGACCGAACTCCGGAAGCACGGCGTGAAGGTGGGCATATTCGGCGCGAGCCTCGCCGACGTCGACTCGCGCGAGTCGCTCTACGACGACGAGGACGCGGGCTGGTAGCGTCACTTCTTCGGGGCCTGGGCCGCGATCAGTGCTTCGACGTCCCAGCGGTAGCCGAGGCCGGTGTCGCCGAAGGTAAAGGCACTTTTGCCGTCCGGGGCGAACGCGGCGCCGTCCACCGGGAACCCGTTCTCCAACTTGGCGAGTTGTTCACCGGTGCGGACGTCCCATATCGCGACGTACCAACCGCCCAGCGCGGAGGCCAACAGCCGCTTCCCGTCGGGCGCCAGGGCCAGCGCCCAAACGGTATGACCACCGTTGCGCCACTCGAGCCTCTTGAACGCGTCGTCGCCCCCCCCACTGTGAACGGGGAACCGGTTGAGCTCCTTGCCCGATGTGGCGTCGAGGAGGCAGACGCGGTCGCCCGGCAGCGTCGTGGCGAGCACCCGGCCGGCGCCCGCCCACGCGAACCGCGCGCTACCGACAACCCGCTTCTGGGTCCGCTCCTCGGGATCGACCTCGACGCGCCGCACTTCGCGCCCGGTCGTCAGGTCGATGAGCACGACCTCGCCGTGCTCGTCCGTCGCCAGGAGCTTGCCGTCCGGGCTGACGGCCGCTTGCGCGTTTTTGTTATTGAACCGGCGGACCTCCGTACCCGTACGGGTGTCCCAGACGCCGCCGTGGTTCGGGTCGTGCGCGACCACCGGCCGGTCCTCCGTGGTGAMCCCGAGCGGCCACACGAGCCGCGCGTCCTTCTCCTTCTGCCGCGCCCACATCTCCTTGCCGTCGGCGACCCACAGCGCCCGTACCGCCCCCCGCCGCTTCTCGGCGGCGCCCTCGTTCGTTCCTTCGCCCACTCCCAATAGCGCGCCGTCCGGGCCGAATACCAGTCTCCGTACCGGGTCGCCCGTTTCGCGCAACCGCCGTACGAGTTTGCCGGTGGCCGGATCGAGGAGGTCGATGCGCCCGCTCGGGTCACCGGCCGCAACGGATTCCCCGTCGGAAGAGAGTGCGAAGGTGGTCGGATACGGGTAGCGCTCCGCTACCACGCGCTCCGTGCCGGTGTGTCGGTCGAAGATCCGGACCCAGCCCATCACGCACGGCGCGAGCACGGTGCGGCCGTCGGGCAGCGGGATCAGCGCGCGGGGCGGCATCGCGCGCCCGGCTGCTACATCCGGCAGGGCACGGAACGTGGTCGCGTCCCAACGGAGTATGTCGCCGTCGGGCTGCTGGAGCCAGACCTCGCTCCCGTCCGGCGTCAGTCCGCCGCCGGCCCCTATGAAGCCCGCGGGGCGGTCCGCCGCTCGCGCCGGGAGCCGTTTCACCAGGGTTCGCTTCGCCACATCCCACACCTCGACCGCGGCCCGACTCTCCGGGACGAGCGCGAGCCGCTTTCCGTCCGGGCTGAACGAGGCGTTCGGCGACCACCCGACCGCGGTATCGAACTTGTGAAGGTCTTTCCCGGTCACGGCGTCGCCGAAGACGAGCGGCACCGGTTCGGTACGGGACGTGTGGCGGATGAAGTGGGCGCCATCGGGGGATAGGGCGATCACGTGCGGTGCGTCCACCGCCCGTTTCTCGGTGCCGGTCGCCGGATCGAAGAAGCGCAGTTTCTCCTTATCGGACAATACGAGCAGGCCGTCCGGAGTGAACCCGCAGAACGACATCCAGCCCCACGGGTCGCCACTGTCGAACCGGTGCGTCCGTTTGCCGACTTTCCACTCCCAGGCGAATGCGTACTGCCCGTTCTTCGTGTACGCGAGGTGGGCGCCATCGGGCGAGAACACCAGCGTGTGGCCACTCATCCAGGCGCCGCCATTCCCCTCTATGGGCAGCGCTCGGAGCAGCCGCCAGGTTGTGGCGTCGTATATGCGAATCTGAGATTCATCGGCCAGAGCCACGCGTGTGCCGTCCGGCGAAAGTGCGGTCGCATTGATCCGGTCGGGTACGCGGAAGTGCGTGCTCCCGAACCGGGCCACGGCGCCAGGCGGGAGCGGGAGTTCGGCCCGCGTGTCGGGTCGGTCCAGGGGGCGTGCCGTTCGCGGCGGCGGGGCCGGTTCGGGGGGCGCGTTTCCCGCGCATACGACCGTCAGGCCGCACGCGACGGCGACGATTACAGCGGAGAACGCGAACAGGTGAGGCCACCCGCTCCGGATCACGTTTGCGCTCAGGGCCGCGTCCGCGGTTGCAGTGGCGAGCGCCCCCGGCACGTCGGCGCGGAGCCCGTCTGGCGCCAGCGCCGCGGTCGCGATCAGTACCGGGGCCAGTCCCCGGCGCGCCAGTCGCGAGCGAAGGAGGGTGCGGCCGGTTTCGAGGCGGCGCTTCAAGGTGTTCAGCGAGGTACCGAGCCGCGCCGCGGCTTCGTCCTGCGTGAGCCCGTCGAGCCAGCACAGGACCACCGCCCCCCGGACCTTTTCTGGTAGCGCGTCCAACTCCTCGTCCAGCACCCGCCGCACGTCTTTCCAGGCCACACTCGCGAACGGGTCGCACGGGTCGGTCGGTTCGCGCGTGCCGGGTGGGCGGGGCGCTGCGCGCCGGGTCCGTACTTTGCGGGCCGTGCGGAGCGCGACGCGGTGCAGCCACGCCGGCAGCGCCTGGGCGTCGCGGAACGCATTCGCCCGCCGGGCGAGGGCAAGAAACACCGCCTGGAAGGCGTCGTCCGCATCCCCGGAGGGGCCGAGTACGCGGCGGCACACGCCCAGAACGAGCGGGCCGAACTGTTGAACCAGACCGGCGAACGCGTCGGGATCGCGCTCCCGCGCGTACCGCGCGAGGAGTTCGGCCGCGGGCCGAGCGGCGAGGTGGTCTGCGAGGGCGCGGCGGGCAATTGTTACGGGTGTCGCGGGCACGGGTACCTCCTTGTATCGGGGCCACCCTACAGGTGCCTGGGCACGCGCGACGCGGCCCAAAAATCCGCACCTTCGCGCGTTCGCGCCTGATCGCCGCCCGCGCGGCGAACGCACCGGTTACTTCTCGCGCGGCGCCGGTGCGACCGCTGGAGCCGGGAGCCGCGCCAGGAGCGGTCCGTATTGCTGATCGAGCTTCGCTGCTTGGGCAAGAGCGGCCCGCGCGTTGGGAACGTCACCCGTTCGCAGAAGGGCCAGTCCCAGTGTCGCGAGCGGCTGAGGGTACGTGGGGTCTTCCCGGAGCGCCGCCCGGGCACAGTCGATCGCTTCCGCGTACTTCTGCTGTCGCAGGTAGAGTGCCCCCAGACTGTTGTGGGCCAGCACGTATCGGGGCTCGATCCGGATGGCCTCTTTGTACGCCGCGATCGCCCCGGCCGGATCGCCCTTGTCCTCCAGAGCCATGCCCAGAGTCGTGTGGGAGAGAACGTATCGGGGGTTGAGCCGAATGGCCTCCCGGAACGAGCCAATTGCGCCCAGCAGATCGCCCTGAATGTGCAGCGCGACGCCCAGGTTTCCGTGGGCGGCGACGTATTCGGGGTCGACCCGAACGGCCTCCCGGTGCGCCGCAATCGCGCCAACCAGATCCCTCCTGGATTTCAGCGCGACGCCCAGGTTATTGTGCGCCCGTGCGTATGCGGGGTCGAGTCGGACCGCCTCCCGAAACGACGCGATGGCTCCGTCCAGATCGTTCATACGCGCCAGCGTGTTGCCGAGGCTGTCGTGAGCGATGGCGTCTTTGGGGTCGAGTCGGACCGCCTTCTGGCCCGCCGCCAGAGCCCCGGGCAGATCGCCCTTCTCGCGGAGCGCGGCGCCCAGATTGCTGTGCGCGGCGGCGTCGTTTGGCACGAGCCGGATGAACTCGCGGCACGCGGCGATTTCGCCGTCCCGGTCGCCCCGCCACCCCAGCACGACGCTCAGGTTCTGCCACACTGTCGGATTGTCCGGGCGCAGGGCGCGGGCCGCCTCGTAGGGACCGATCTGCGAGCCGCTTCGGTCGGACGTGTACCACTGGCCGAGAGCGAAGGCCAACTCGAAGTCGGACGGGTGTCGGGCACGCGCGGCCGTGAGGAGCGGGACGGGGTCCAGCTTGTTGCGCCGCATCAGTTCCACAAGCACGTTCAGCGCGGCCGGCACGGCCTCGGTCGGGTCGGTGTCGGTCGCGAGTTTCGCCAGAGCCTTTCGGTCCCCCCACAGTTCGGGATCGCGTAACCGATCGGACCAGGGGCCGGGGGCGGCCGTTCGGGCCACTTCTAGCAAGCGGTTCCGAAGAGCGAGGTCCGGCTCGTACAGCGCCCAGTCGTCCACCGCGGCCAGGAGTTCGGCCTTCACGGCCGCCGCGGCGATCCGCCGCGCCGCGTCCGGCGGCGCGAGCGCGGCCAGATCCAACCCGTGGTCCGCGAACGCCCGGCGGTATTCCGGCGGCGCGCCTTTCGTGTTGACCGTTCTGCGGCCGCCTTTCTGGCTGGTCCAGACCCACTTGCGGAACCGGATGTCGTCCAGACGGACCACGAGCACCAGTTCGGCCCCCGCGCGCTCGACTTCGCCGAGCAGTTCCGGTGCGCCGCTGCGGGCCAGCGCCGCCGCCTGGGCCAGTGCCGCCGCCGCCGGTTTGAACTTGAACTGGGCGCGCAGGTCCGTCGCGAGCGCCAGTCCGGACCGGACCCCCGAACGCGCCTGCTCCGCCTTGTGCCGCGCCTCGGCGTCGCGCTCGCCCGCGAGCCGGGCCGCGGTGGCCCTCCCGTCCGTTTCGATCCGCAGGCGCTCGGCCCCGGCGCGCTCGTCCGCCCGCTCGCGCGCGATCGCCTGCTTGTCGCGCCACCACGCGAACGCGCCGACGGCGCCGACGAGGACGAGGGCCGCCACGGCCGCGGCGAACTGAGCGCCGCGCCGCTTCCGCTGCTCGACCGCGCTCGCCCGTTCCGCTCCCGCCCGGGCTTCCGCTTCGCGCCGGGTGTTCGCCTCTTCGAGCGCTCGGGCTTCGGCCGCGGCCCGGTCGCGCTCGGCACGCTGGCACCGTTCGTCCACGCCGGCCCGGTACGCGGCCACGGCCGTTGCCACGGCCTCGCCGGTCAGGTACCGATCGGCCGGGTCCGGCGCGAGGCACCTTCGGGCCACCGCGACCAGTTCCGCATCGGCCCCGCACGCCCCCAGGCGCGCGAAGCAGTCGGCCAGTTCGGCCCGCGCGGCCCGCCGGACCGTGTCGGCGACCGTGTCACCGGCGAACGGCGGCGCGCCGGTGAGGACGGCGGTCAGGATGCCGCCCAGCGCGAACACGTCGGACCGGTCGTCGACCGGCTCGCCCCGCGCCTGCTCCGGTGACATGTACGCCGGCGTCCCTTTGACCTGACCGGCGCTCGTGGCCCCGACCCGTCCGCGCCCGGGGCCGGCGGCCGGTTCGGTGCGCTCGGCCCGCACTGTTGGGTACTCGTGGCTCGCCAGCTTGGCGAGGCCCCAGTCCATGACCTGAACCTCACCGTAAGCCCCGACCATCACGTTCGACGGCTTCAGGTCGCGGTGGACGATGCCGCGCGCGTGGGCGAAGCCGACCGTCAAGCAGACCCGCTGGAAGTGGTCGAGGAGCCGGGACAGGTCGGCGCGGTCCGCTCCGTTCAGTTCCTGGGCGAGCGTGCGGCCCCGGACCAGCTTCATCGCGAGGAACGGGCGCCCGTCCGGGAGCGCGCCGAGCGCGTACACCGGCGGGACGCCGGGGTGCGGGAGCCCGGCGGTGACCTTCGCCTCGATCACGAACTGGTCCGCGCTCTGCCCCGGGTGCATCACCTTGATCGCGACCTCGCGGTCGAACAGCGGGTCGCGCGCCGCGTACACGACGCCCATCCCGCCGCGGGCGAGTTCGCGGGTCACGACGTACCCCGGCACGACCGGCAGATCGGGCGCCGGGGCCTCGAGCGCGGCCGGGTAGGTCGGCGCCTCCTCGCTCGCGGCCCCCGTCGGGGGCCGGAACGCGAGCGTTTCCGCGCGCTGATCGGACGCGCCCGCCGGGGGAACGGTGAGGTCACTGTCGGACGTGGGGTCGTCGGCCATGCGCGTACCCGGGGGCAAATAAAGCACCCATGATAATACGCCGAACGCCCCGGAGCGCAAAGGGGCGCGCTTACTCCGGCGAGCGGCCCATGAGGTAGGCGCGGAGTTCGATGAAGACCTGCGTGCAGCGCTGCCGCCAGTTGCGGTCGGTCAGGAGCGCCGGGTGGGACGGCCTAAACAGGACGTGAATCGTGAGCTGGTTGTCCTTGGTCGGGTCCAGGTGGTGCATGTGCAGTTCCACGTCGATCGGGGTCGACGAGCGGCGCAAACCGAGCCACGAGAACGGGCCGCTCGTGGAGGCCTTCCGCCCGCCCAGGCGCACCTTGATGAGCCCCGGTACGGACTCCACCACCTCGCCGCCGGCGTCGTGGACGAACCCGCGGAGTTTCATGATCGCGATCCGCTCCGGCATCCACGCTTCCATGTGGAACGGCAGCGCCGCGACCTCGCGCGACGGGGCCGCCGGTGCGGCCACCGGGGCGCTCACCGGGGCCGCCAGGCCCGGCCGGCCGTGCGACGACAGCGAGCCGAGGGGCGAGCCGTGGTGCGACCCGCCCGGGAGCGGGCCGTGGTGGGAGCCTCCGGGGAGCGGGCCGTAGTGGGAGCCGTGGTGCGAGCCCCGGGCCTCCGCCTTCGCCTGGGCCCGGTTCAGGGCCGTGTCGAACCGCTCGGCCAGTTCGCGGGCCGTCTGCGGCCGGTCCTGCGGGTCCTTCGCCAGCGTGTCGAAGATCAGCTCCTCGATCTCCGCCGGCACCCAGCCGCTGAGCCCCAGTTCGGCGAACGTGGGCGCGTATTCCGTTGCGTGGGCGAGCAGGACGTCCATGCTCGTCGGCCCGCTGAACGGGACGCGCCCCGTGATCAGCTCGTACATCATGATGCCGACCGAGTACAGGTCGCCGCGGTGGTCCATCTCCTCGCCGCGCACCTGCTCGGGGCAGATGTACCCGGGCGTCCCCACCGCGAAGTCGACGTTCGTGTCGGTCACCTTGCGCGTGCCCGGTTCGCCCTCGATCAGCTTCGCCAGCCCGAAGTCCATGACCTTGATGCGCTCGCGCGGCGTGTCGGGCTCCACGATCATCAGGTTGGCGGGCTTCAGGTCGCGGTGGATGATGCCCTCGTCGTGGGCCGCCTGGAGCACCTCGCACAGCTCGCCGATGATGCGGCCCACCCGCGGCGCGGTCATCCGCTTGTTCTTGGCCAGCAGGGCCTCGAGGTTGATCCCCTTCACGTACTCCATCACGATGCACGGGCCGAGCGGGTCGTCCAGGCTGGCGTCGTACAGGGTGACCGCGCCGGGGTGCTGGAACCGGGCCATCAGGAGCGTTTCGCGCTGGAACCGGTCCCGGAACTTCGGGTCCGAGGCGATCGCCTCGTGCATCACCTTCACGACCACTTCGCGGCCGAGGTCGAGCTGGCGGGCGAGGTACACCTTCCCCATCCCGCCCTCGCCGAGCAGGCGGCGCGTCTCGTACCGACCCAGAAATACGCGGCCGATCATTTACGTGCGCTCCGACGTCCGCCCCCAGACGAACTGTGGCGCACAACCCTAGTGCGAAAAACCGGTCCAGGCCAACACGGTTGCCGTATCCGCCGAGCCGATCGATCTAAGCTCCGATGGGGAAATGAGGTGCGGCGCGAAATGACGAGCGACGTGGCGCGAGTCGGCCGGTGGTTTGGACCCGGCGAGTGGCACGGCGCGAGTCGCCGGTGCCACGAGAACCAATTGCCGATACATCCCGAATACTTTGCGAGCGGCACCCGTCAGCCAAACCTCCGATTGAACGACCAGAGATTTGGCGGCGCTTGAGAAGCGCGCAATGGGAAGGGAAGACGCGGAGCCGGTTCGGGATTGTCATCATCACGCTCCGCGGGTTTATCACCAACCCCACGGCCCCGAGCCACAGCCGTCTGATTACGATTGGTTCCTTTGTTGGCCGCCCGGCGACTTCACCCGGTTTCAGCCTGTTGCAGCTCCACGGGTGAATTTCACCCCGCGCGTTCGGCGTTTGGCCATCGCTCCACCCACGTGTGCCCGATCGTCAACCTCCACCTCGACGGGCACCGGTGAGCGTCACCTGCACGCTTCCACCGTGCCCGTGTGGAGCCCGTCCGCCACCGCAGGCGTCGACCCCCGGCGCCTCAATCGCGATTTCGTCACCAGCAGAACAGGATCGGCCCATTGGTGTGAATCGCAGGTAATCTCTCCTTGGCCAAATTTTCCCAGATTTTCATTGTCTTAAGTATTGCGGTTGATTACGATCCCATCCACCAGTGCCCGGCCTTGAGGCCCAACTGGTGTTCACAGGTGTCGGCTTCTCGGGTGCGAATTCACGTACCCTGTGCCCATGTCTTCATGCATCGGGAAGGTACCCATGTTCCCACGTCTCAACCGCCTGTTCCGCACGTCCCGTTCCTGGTTCGGCGCGGCGCCGAAGGTGGCATCGGTCAGGAAGCATCAGTTCCGGCCACTATTGGAACAAATGGGCGAGCGACTGGTGCCCGCCGCGTTCTACTGGACGGGTGCAAACAATTCCAACGACGGGAGCGACGCGAAGAACTGGTCCTTGCTCCCGGCCGCACAGTCCMCTCCCGCCGCCGCACCCGTCGCGGGTGACGCGTTGTACTTCTCCAACAACTACGGCGCGGCGGGGAACAACTCGAACACGTCCTGTCAACTGACAGGCGCAAACTACGGTTCCATCAACAGCACCGCTGCCTACTCCGGGACCGTTTCGGACACTCAGACGGTGGCGGTAACGTTCTCGTCCGGGTCGAGCCTGCTGAGCGGAACAATCAACACGGGCGCGGCCACCTGGACGTTCACGTCCGTGGCCGGGACCAACACAGCCAACCCGGCCTCCAACTTCTTCGGAGGTCCCGCAGCGGTCGCGGACCCAGGACCGGGCCTGATCTCCCATTTACTCGCGGCCCCTGCGCCAACGGTCACGTTCACCGGCGGGGG
>BFBZ01001277.1_pt1 | contig 17447 bp, 17 predicted proteins | sample 1888401 | NCBI WGS metagenome assembly BFBZ01 (sample SAMD00112614, study PRJDB3348) | symbiont metagenome | host: Chara braunii | reverse complement strand
TTGGGGGCCGCCCGTCATTGTCCTGCCGGACGTTCGTCGTTCGAAAAGCCAAGCAGTTGGCTTTTCCTCCGCTGCGCGGACCACTCCTCAACTCCCCGTTTAGAGACGGGGAGAAAGACGCCGTCGCCGCGGCTTTCGCTAATCGCCTACGTCGCAAGAAAAGCGGCGTTGTTGCGGCTAGTTCCCTTCTCCCCGTCACTATACGGGGAGAAGGTGCCGGCAGGCGGATGTGGGGCAGCGCGACGTATCAGGACGACACATAAAATCTCGCCAGGCATGCGGTCATCTCAAGTTCTTGCGCCGCTCGACCTCCGCCTCCGACGGCTGTTCCGGCGCAAACGACCCAACCTTGATCTCACCCGAGCGTTCATACGTCGCCATGATCACGCCGGTGCTGGACGTCCGCGAGCGGGTGAGCTTGAAGGCTGCGGGCATTGTTCCCTGACCGAACAGCCGCTTGCCCTTGCCGAGCACCAGCGGGAAGATCAGCAGGCTGATCTCGTCGATCAGATCATGGGCGAGCAAGGTCTGGATCAGCTCGCTCGACCCCTGCAGCAGCAGGTCCGGGCCGTCCTCCGTTTTCAGTTCGCGCAGTGTCGCCACGACATCGGGCCCGAGCGACCGGCTGTTCTGCCAGGACAGTGAATCGGGCCGGTGCGTCGCCACATATTTGGTGACGGCGTTGAAGCTCTCGGCGATCGGATCGTCCTTCTGATGCGGCCAGTGGGCGGCGAAGATGTCGTAGGTGTTGCGGCCGAGCAGCAGCGCGTAGGGCTTCGAGAAGGTCTCGCCCATGAACGCGCCCATGGCATCGTCCCAATAGTGAAATGTCCAGCCGCCGAACTTGAAGCCGCCGGCCGGATCTTCTTCCGGACCGCCCGGCGCCTGCATGACACCGTCGAGGCTGACGAATGTCGAGGCAATGATCTTTCTCATGGGATCCTCCCTGTTTCCTATCCGCACCGCACCGTCGGGGCCGGACTTCGGTCCAAGGACGGATGGGCAAGCACCCGCCCGACACGGGTCGCGAAATTCCTGGCGGCCTTCTCGTGGCCCAGGCTCTCAGCGTCCTTTGGACTGGGCAACAAGCTCGCGCGACGAGAACCAGATGTCGTCGAAGATGGCGGTGGCTGTACGGTCCGGGGGCTTGTCGGCGATCAGCTGAAGCGAGCGGCTGCGCGCGGCCTGCTGGCGGCTGGGAATCTTCGCGGTGGGGCCTGCCGCGGACGCGCCGCTGCACGGAATGAACCACGAACCCATGAATGGATCGCAGGCAAAACCATTGGCGGTGCGGGTCACCAGCACGGCGAAGGCAACACGCTCGGCCGGGCGCCACGGGAAGACCAGGCGTCCGCCTGGATTGAGCGCCTGCAGCCATTGCAGGGGTGGTACTGCCACGCCGGCATTGACGTAGACGATGTCCGACGGCGGCAGGCTCGTCTTGACCGCATCGCCCTGGATAACCCTCACGTTGCCATAGGATTCCAGGTTCTTGCGCGCCCGACCGGCAAGGTCGGCGTCCAGTTCGAAGGCGGTGACCAGGCCTGGCGAAACCAGCCGAGCCAGCAGCGCGGTGTAGTAGCCGGTGCCGGCGCCGATGTGGGTGACGGTTTCGCCCGGCCCTGGAGCCAGCTTGCCGATCCACATGGCGTGCAGGAGCGGCTCGCCATTGTTGATGCCCTTGTCGGCATCGAGTGCCACCAGCACGTTCTGGTAGACATGGACGGGATCGGCGCTCGGCGTCGTGATCTTGCCCTTGCCGGCGATGACCGTCCACGGTCCAGGACCCAGGAAGGCCTCGCGCGGCACCTCGGCGAAAACCGCCTCCAGGCGCGGATCGGCCGAGCCTGCATTGACGGCCATCAGCCGCGCATAGGATTTTCGGGCATCCTCGATCCTGCTCATGGCGGGAGAAGATAGCGCAACTGACCCGTTTGTCGCGATGCTTATAGCTACAGCGTCGTGCGAAGCCGGCCTGTCAGGCAGCGTGACGAATGCTTATCGGCTCCTGGTGCCGCGATCGTCAAAAAGTCTCGGTGACCAAGCTCGAGTATTGGCGACCTGCCGGCAAATTCCAGGTGCAGGCTCGGGCGATTTCCCGGAACAGGTGGACGTGCCTGCATTTGTTGGCTGTCGTGGTGCAAGCTTTGAGTTTGTGCAATCATCACCCCCGCCAACAGAAAAGAGGGAGGAAACGTCATGGCGAATGTCTATGTTGAAGCCCGCCCGAAAGGGCGCGCCGAGGGAACCCATATTGACGATTACGTCGTCGAAGAACATGCGGACCGCGTCCTTGCCGCCTTCAAGACGCAGCACGAAGCGATTGATTGGGCGAAAAAGAACGGCCACGCCCCTCTTGTCGCGCGCGTCCGGCATCTGAACGACAGGAAGAAACCCGATCACTGGCGGGCGGCCTGATCGCGCGCTCAACGGCGACAAAACAARAGCTCAGCCGATCCCGAACAGCGTATCGTAGAGCAGCTTGAAATTGAGCGCCAGGATGACGGCGGCGACAACCCAGGCCAGGACAGCCACGCCACGCGGAATGGCGAAGGCGCCCATCTTCTTCTTGTCCGACACGAAATGCACCAGCGGGATCACCGCGAAAGGCAACTGCATGGACAGGACCACCTGGCTGAAGATGAGCAACTGGCCCGTTCCCTTCTCGCCATAGAGGGCGGTGACGACCACCACCGGGACGATGGCGATGCCGCGCGTCAACAGGCGGCGCGCCCAGTTGGGAATGCGCAGGCGCAGGAAGCCTTCCATGATGATCTGTCCGGCAAGCGTCGCCGTCACCGTGGAATTCAGGCCGGACGCGAGCAGTGCCACGGCGAACAGGATCGAGGCGATGCTGAGGCCCAGCAGCGGCGACAGGAGCTTGAAGGCGTCTTCTATCTCCGCGACGTCCTGGTGGCCGCTGTTGTGGAACGCCACCGCCGACACGATCAGGATGGCGGCATTGACGAACAGGGCCAGCATCAGCGCGATGGTCGAGTCGGCCGTCGCCCATTTGATGGCGTCGCGTTTGCCGGCATCCGTGCGTTCATAGGCGCGGGTCTGCACGATGGAGGAGTGCAGATAGAGATTGTGCGGCATCACCGTGGCGCCGATGATGCCGATGGCGATGTAGAGCATCGCCGGGTTGGTGACGATCTCCGACGACGGCACGAACATGGCGTGCAGGATGGTGCCGGCCGGTGGCGCGGCGACGAAGATCTGGATGGCGAAGCAGCCGAAGATGATGATCAGGAGCGCGATGACGAAGGCTTCGAGATAGCGGAAGCCCTTGTTCATCAAAAGCAGCACCAGGAAGGCATCGAGCGCGGTGAGCATCGCGCCGCCGACCAGCGGAATGCCGAACAGCAGCTGCAGCGCGATCGCCGTGCCGATGACCTCGGCAAGGTCGCAGGCGATGATCGCCAGTTCGCAGGCGATCCACAGCACGAAATTGACGGGGCGAGGATAGTAGGCGCGGCAGGCCTGGGCGAGGTCGCGGCCGGTAGCGATGCCGAGCCGGGCCGAGAGCGCCTGCAACAGGATCGCCATCAGGTTCGACAGCATGATGATGAACAGCAGCGTGTAGCCGAACTGGGCGCCGCCGGCGAGGTCGGTCGCCCAGTTGCCGGGGTCCATGTAGCCGACCGAGACCAGGTAGCCCGGTCCCATGAAGGCGAACAGGCGGCGAAACCACGCGCCGGACGTGGGCACCGCGATCGAGGCGTTGACCTCGCGCAGGCTCGGCTGGTCGTCCTCCTCAGGCCGGGCAAACTGCCATGCGGGCCGGAGAGCGGTAGTGGCTTCTGTTTCTGACATGAAAAGTGCTTCCGCGCGATTGGTCGATGCAGCCTCCAACCTATGTTGCGACTCAACATTATGCAATATGCTATATTTCATTGTCCGTGCTTTTTTGGTTGACGGTGTGGACACTGCCGCGACGGCGATCAAGGCGCCGGTTGCGCCTGTCGCCGAATGCAAATAAACGGCCTGAACAAGTTAGAGTGCGTGCCTGCCGCCCGTGCTATGAATGCACCATCGATTTGAATCCGAGAGAGCCCCGGAGAGGAGCGCGTATTGGCGCTTAAGAACAGACCAGTCCCACGCGAGCCGCTACCTGACGCCGACGTCCATTCGGAGGGATTCCGGCAGACGCGCGAGGCGCGCCGCAGTGCGCTTGTCGAGGATTATGTCGAACTGATCGCGGATCTGATCGAGGACGGCAACGAGGCGCGCCAAGTCGATATCGCGGCAAGGCTGGGTGTCGCCCAGCCCACGGTGGCCAAGATGCTGACGCGGCTATGCGCCGACGGGCTGGTGTCCAGAAAACCCTATCGCGGCGTGTTCCTGACCGAGGCCGGCCGCAAGGTCGCTGAGGAGAGCCGCATCCGCCACCAGACGGTGGAAGCCTTCCTGCGTTCGCTCGGCGTCAGCGCCGAGACGGCGCGCATCGACGCCGAGGGCATCGAGCACCATGTCAGCGCCGAGACGCTGGAAGCGTTCCGCAAGGCGATGACGGCGCGCTGAAGCCGCTCCGCCGCAATCCCGGAACCACCGCACCGAACGCGCGTTGGATCTTGTGTCCTGCAATATCGCGGGGCCGAGGAGGATATGATGGGCGTTGAACAGGCACCGACCGCCAAGGGCAAACAGGCCGCCAAAGGGCTGGAGCAGGCTGCGGCAAAGGACGAGCGCAAGACCGAAGCCGAGACCGGCCATGCGCTGAAGAAGGGCGCCGGCCGTTTCGAGGAGCGCTCGAGAAGCTCCGACGGCAAGAGCGCCGGCGCCAAATAGAAGGGCTGAGGGTCGTCAGCGGTTCTCGGCGTATGCCACCTGCCTAGTCGATATCACGGTGCGCTCGCTCAGCGATGACACGAGCACGTCGCGGCTGCCATGGCCGGGCACCAGCCGCACCACCTTGTAGCCCCTGGCCTTCAGGTCGGCGAGCAGTTGCGGCAGCATCTGCGCGGTACGCGGGTGGATGTCGTGCATCAGGATGATGCCGGAGCCGCGCTGTTCGATGCGCTTCAAGGTGCGCTGGCGGACCTGATCGGGCGTCGACTGGAAATAGTCCTTGGAATCGATGTCGGCGTCGATGACGACGATGCCGCGCGCCGCGAGATGGCCACGCAGCGTGGAGGTGGACGCCAGATAGGGGAAGCGGAAGAAGGGCGCCAGCCGCGACATCGATGGCACCAGGGCAGCCTCGACGCTCTCGATGCCGCCGTCGATCTGGGCGTCGGCGGCAGCGACGCTCAGCTGCGCCAGGTTCGCGTGGCTTTGCGTGTGCGTACCGATCGTGTGGCCACGGGCCGCGACTTCGCGCACGATGGCCGGGTGGGCGCGGGCCATGCTTCCGACCATCATGAAGGTGGCCTTGACGCCGGCATTGTCGAGCGCGCGCAGGATGTTTTCGGTGCGGCCGGGCATCGGGCCGTCATCGAAGGTCAGCGCCACTTCTTGGTTGCGCAGCTTGAGGTCGGCGATGCTGTTGACGGTGACGGTGCGGCCTGCGAGGCCACTGAGGCTGTGGGGGGTAAAGAGCCCGCCCGTGGTTGACTTGTCCGGCTCCCCTGCATAGGCGAGCTTGGCTGCGTCGGAGGCGGTTGTCGATTTCGTCGTCGTGCAGCCGCAGGCCAGCGCGCCCAGAGCGACAAAACCCAACACCTGCGCCAGCAGGCGCCCGGACACAAAAGCCATGGCGGAAATATCTCCTTGAATCGCCTGCGCTTTTATTCCGCTTATGGTTAATGAAAGTTTACCCAGGCCTGTGACGGCCTGTTCCGGCAGGGCTTGGACGATCCCCCCGCGGTGCCTGCATGTCGGCGCGTCCGGCCGCGCTGCCCGGGCGGTTGCGACAGCGAAAAATGCTGTGACTCGGCGCAACCATTGGGATAATTGTTTGTTGGTTCGGATCGGCATGTGACCGGACTGCCGGAAAGTTCGCAGCGCGAGGAGTTGCCATGCTCTGGAGAGGCCGTCGTCAGAGTGACAATATCGAGGACGACCGCGGCGACAGCGGCGGTGTCGGGTCGGGCGGCCCCGGCTTCCAGCTTCCGATCGGCGGCAGCGCCGGCGGCGGCATGTCCCTTTCGAGCATCATCATCCTGGCCGTGATCGCCCTGATCGCGTGGGGTGTCTTCGGCATCAATCCGTTGCAGCTTCTGAACGGCGGCGACCTCAGCGGCGGCGGCGGGCAGGTGACCAGCAACAGCCCGCAGGGCAACGGCGTGGGCGCGCCGGCCTCCGACGAGATGAAGCAGTTCGTCGCCACGGTGCTGGCTGATACCGAGGATACCTGGACCGGCATCTTCAAGTCGCAAGGGTTGAACTATGAGGACCCGAAGCTGGTGCTGTTCAGCGGGCAGATTCGCTCGGCCTGCGGTTCCGCCAGCTCGGCGGCAGGGCCGTTCTATTGCCCCAACGATCGCAAGGTCTATCTCGACATGACCTTCTTCCAGCAACTGGACCAGCAGTTCGGCGCTTCCGGCGAATTCGCCCGGGCCTACGTCATCGCGCATGAGGTCGGCCATCACGTGCAGAACCTCACCGGCATCCTGCCCAAGTTCAACAAGATACGGCAAGGGATGAACGAGGCCGACGCCAACAAGATGTCGGTGCGGATCGAGCTTCAGGCCGACTGCTTCGCTGGCATCTGGGCGCATTTCACCGCGCAGAAGGGCATTCTCGAACAGGGCGACATGGAGAGCGCGCTGAACGCGGCCAAACAGATCGGCGACGACACGCTGCAGAAACGGGCGCAGGGCTATGTCGTGCCGGAAAGCTTCAACCACGGCACGTCGGCGCAGCGGCAGACCTGGCTGGCGCGTGGCTATAAGAGCGGCAAGCTCGCGGATTGCGATACGTTCAACAATCCGATCTGAGTGTTGGCAGACGTCACAAAACGGCAGGCAATGCCTGCCGTCAGTGGCTGTCAGGATGAAGATCCCCAGCACGTTCCCTTATTGTTCTGGAAAGCAAGCTCGCCTATAAGTTGCCTCCCGCTGTCCGAGGCGACTTTGAGGAGCCGACGCCGTCATGATCGATCCCAAGACCGCCAGGCGTGGGCTTGCGCTCGTCTTCACCACGCTGCTGCTCGACATCATCGGCTTCGGCATGATCATGCCGGTGCTGCCGGCCTATCTCGGGGAATTGACCGGCGTCGGCGTAAGCGAGGCGGCAATCGAGGGCGGCTGGCTGTTCTTCGTCTATGCGGCCATGCAGTTCTTCTTCGCGCCCATCATGGGCGGCTTGAGCGACCGGTTCGGACGGCGGCCGATCCTGCTTGCCTCGGTGCTGACCTTCGCCATCGACAATCTGATCTGCGCCGTCGCCTGGTCGTACCCCATGCTGTTCATCGGGCGTGTGCTGGCGGGCATTTCGGGCGCCAGCTATTCGACGACCTCCGCCTTCATCGCCGATATTTCGAACGATGAGAACCGGGCGAAGAATTTCGGCCTGCTCGGCATTGCCTTCGGCGTCGGCTTCGTCATTGGACCGGTGCTGGGCGGGCTGCTCGGCACGTTCGGGCCGCGCGTGCCGTTCTATTTTGCCGCTGGCCTCGCTTTCGTGAACTTCCTGATCGCTCTGTTCCTGCTGCCGGAAACGCTCGATGAAAAGCACCGCCGCCGCTTCGAGTGGAAACGCGCCAACCCTGTCGGCACGCTCCTGCAGATGCGCCAGTATCAGGGCATCGGCTGGATCGGGCTTGTCTTCTTCCTGATGACGCTCGGGCACATGATGTACCCGGCGGTGTGGTCGTTCGTCGCCAATTACCGCTATGGCTGGAACCAGCAGCAGATCGGCTTCTCGCTCGGCGCCTTCGGCCTGTGCGGCGCGATCGTCATGGGCACGGTGCTGCCGCGCGTGATCCCCAGGCTTGGCGAGTGGAAGACGGCCGCGATCGGGCTGACCTTCACGGCGGCCAGCGCCTTCGGCTATGCCTTCGCCGCGCAAGGCTGGATGGTCTACGCGGTGATCGTCGTCGGTTGCCTGGAAGCGCTCGCCGATCCGCCGCTCAGGAGCCTCGCCGCCGCCAAGGTACCGCCTTCGGCACAAGGCGAGCTCCAGGGCGCCGTGACCTCGATCTTCTCGATCACCTCGATCATCACGCCGCTGCTCTACACGGCGATCTTTTCCTGGTTCACCGGGCCGCAGGCGCCCGTAACCTTCGGTGGCGCGCCCTATCTGGTCGGCGCGGTTTTTCTCGTGCTGGCGCTCATCGTCTTCGTCACAAAGGTAGCCAGGCCGGCAGCGCGTGAAAATGTCACCACCGATGTCGCGGAAGATGGAGCACGGATATGACTTATGACAGCCGCATTGCGCTGACCGAGGATGGGCTGTCGCTGTCGCGGCTGGTCTTCGGCGCCTGGCGCCTGCTCGATGGTCCTGTGCGCCCGGATGCCGATGCGGTCGCGCGGCTGATCGGCATCGCCGTCGATCTCGGCCTGACCAGTTTCGATCACGCCGACATCTACGGAAACTACGAGGTGGAGGCAGCCTTCGGCGCTGGGTTGGCGCGCTGGACAGGCAAGCGCGAGGACATCGAGCTGATCTCGAAATGCGACATCATGCTGGAATCGCCCAACAGGCCCGGCAACCGGCTGCAGCATTACGACACCAGTGCTGCCCACATCGTTGCGTCGGTGGATCGCTCCCTCGCCAATCTGGGCACTGATTATCTCGACCTGCTCCTGTTGCACCGGCCAGACCCGCTGATGGATGCCGACGAGACGGCGGCAGCGCTTGCCGGGCTGGTGAAGGCCGGCAAGGTGAGGGCGGTCGGCGTCTCCAATTTCACGCCGTCGCAGTTCGACCTGCTGGCCTCGCGGCTGCCGTTTTCACTGGCGACCAACCAGATCGAAATGTCGGTGCTGAAGACCACGGCCCTGACCGACGGCAGCCTCGATCATGCGCAGCGCCTGTCCTATGCGCCGATGATCTGGTCGCCACTCGGTGGCGGCTCGCTGTTCACCGGCCAGGGAGGCCGGGAGGCCCGGGTGCGGGCAGCACTTGCGGCGGTGGCTGCCGAAATCGGTGCCGCCGATCTCGCCACCGTCGCCATCGCCTGGCTGCTGCGCCATCCGGCGCAACTGGTGCCGGTGCTGGGTTCGATGAAGCCGGAACGGCTGGCAGCCATGGCTGGGGCGTTGGACGTTCGCCTCGACCGCCAGCAATGGTTCGCCATCCTGGAGGCGAGCGAGGGGCGGCCGGTGGCTTAGGTCAGGATATTTTCGGTGCGAACAATGGGAGGTTTGCGCCGCCCCTCATTGTCCTACCGGGCGTTCGTCGTTCGAAAAGCCAAGCAGTTGGCTTTTCGTCCGCTGCGCGGATCACTCCTCAACCCCCCGTATAGTGACGGGGAGAAAGACGCTGTCATGGGTGCTTTCGCCAATCGCCAACGTTGCAAGAAGGACGCAGAGGGGGCGGCTGTCCCTTCTCCCCGTCACTATACGGGGAGAAGATGCCGGCAGGCAGATGAGGGGCAGCGCTAACGGATCGCGTCAAGCCCGCTCGGCCAGCAATTCCTCGCCGCGCTTTTCGCGGATGAGGTTGACGAAGCGGCGGAACAGATAGTGCGAATCCTGCGGGCCGGGAGAGGCCTCGGGATGATGCTGGACCGAGAACACCGGGCGGCCGGTGAGCGTGATGCCGCAGTTCGAGCCGTCGAACAGCGAGACGTGGGTTTCCTCGACGCCGGCGGGCAGCGAGTCGGCATCGACGGCAAAGCCGTGGTTCATCGAGACAATCTCGACCTTGCCGGTGGTGTGGTCCTTGACCGGATGGTTGGCGCCGTGATGGCCCTGGTGCATCTTGGCGGTCCTGCCGCCCAGCGCCAGCGCCAGCATCTGGTGGCCAAGGCAGATGCCGAACACCGGAATATCGGTCTTCAACAGGTCCTGGATGACCGGCACGGCATATTCACCGGTGGCTTCCGGGTCGCCGGGGCCGTTGGAGAGGAAGATGCCGTCGGGCTGCATGGCCAGGATCTCCTCGGCGCCGGTCTTGGCCGGAACCACGGTTACCTTGGCGCCGAGGCCGGCAAGCAGGCGCAGGATGTTGCGCTTGACGCCATAGTCGATGGCGACGACGTGCAGCGTCGGATCGTCCTGTTCGCCAAAGCCCTCGTTCCAGACCCAGGGCGTCTCGCGCCAGACCGAGGACTGGCCCGAGGTGACTTCCTTGGCGAGGTCGAGCCCGATGAGGCCCGACCATGCGGCGGCGCGCTGCTTCAAATCATCGAGGTCGAAGACGCCATCCGGCGCGTGCGCGATGACGGCGTTGGGCATCCCCTTCTCGCGGATCAGCGCGGTCAGCGCACGGGTGTCGATGCCCGACAGGGCGACGATGCCGCGCTTCTTCAGCCACTCGTCGAGACCGCCCGCGGCGCGATAGTTGGACGGGTTGGTGACATCGGCCTTGAACACGGCGCCGACGGCGCCGGCGCGGGCAGCCGGATTGAGGTCCTCGATGTCCTCGCCATTGGTACCGATATTGCCGATATGCGGGAAGGTGAAGGTGACGATCTGGCCGGCATAGGACGGGTCGGTGAGGATTTCCTGATAGCCGGTGAGCGCCGTGTTGAAGCAGACTTCGGCAACGGCGGAGCCGGTGGCGCCGAGGCCGCGCCCTTCGATGACGGTGCCGTCGGCCAGCACCAGAACGGCGGTCGGCTTTTCGGTGGCCCATGCGGGGGGCGACGCGGCGGGCATCTCGGCCCTGGTGGCGCTCCTGAAAGGCTGCGCTCCAACAGGCCCGGCGGACCATCTGCGCAGCAAGCCGCGCCAAGCAGCGATTTCGCAGCTTCCGCGCAGCCAAAACTTGGTTCATGCAAGGCCGAGTACATAGGGGAAGGCGCCGGGCCGGTCAATGAAAAGGCCGGACGCCGCGCCGATTTATTTCGTCGAACAATATCAGGGGTTTGCCTGATGGCATCAGGGTTTGCCTTGCGCTTTCAGTGGGACTATTGTCCGCGCCGATCCAAGGAGAAAGCATCATGCGCGCGAAAATCGCCGAATCCCTGAAGACCGCGATGAAGGCGCAGGACAAGCACCGGCTGCCGACGCTGCGGCTGATCCAGGCCGCCATCCACGACCGTGATATCGCCAATCGCGGCGCTGGCAAGGAGCCGGCCAGCAATGACGAGATCCTGCAGATCATGGCCAAGATGGTGAAGCAGCGCGAGGAATCGGCCAAAGCCTTCGACGACGGCAAGCGCCCGGAACTGGCCGCCAAGGAGCGCGAGGAGATGGCCATCATCCGCGACTTCCTGCCGACGCAGCTGGACGATGCCGCGGTGACGGCGGCCGCGCGCGAGGCGATTGCCGAGACCGGTGCGGCCAGCCAGAAGGACATGGGCAAGGTGATCGCCGTGCTCAAGGCGAAATATGCCGGCCAGATGGACTTCGCCAAGGCAAGCGGCATCGTCAAGGGGCTGCTGCAGTAGGGCGTTCGTCCCGCCATGTAGCGTTGCACATAAGCACCAGCACACGTTCAAATTTCGATTTCAGCCAACATTGGGCTTTAAGCGAATCGCTTATCCCGTTCGCTCAGGGGGCCACAACATCTTGAATGTATTGAATGAGGGCAGACTGCCCCTACCGGGGCTTCGGCACGGGGTGCGGAGCCAACAAGGATACGGCCACTGCGCCGCGATTCGGGCGAGGCCGTCATCGCCGCTTGTCTGAACGTGATGAGTCAGTTTGAATTTCGGCTTGGGGTGAAACCCTGCCATCCAATTACTCATCGGAAATTCCGGTTACGCCAAAAGCGGACCTTCAAATGTCTCGCCAGCTCTGGTGTTTAGAGCCACCGCTCCATCCGGTGCCGGAAATGCGTTTTCCGTCCTATATCCGACGGGGCAGAGGTCTGTACCACCCGGAACCCCTCGCGCTCCCAGAAAGCGCGGCCACGCGTATTTTCATTGAAAACCGCGAGCAGCAATCTTGGCGCTCCTCGCGCCCGCGCCAACGCCACTAGATGGTCGAGGAACAAACGCCCGAGGCCACGTCCGCGGAAGCTCTCGTCAAAGAGCATCAGACCAATATATGCGTCATTAGCGCGGGGATAGCCGAAGGCCAGATCGGCAATGGCCGCAAGCTGATCACCGGATACGAAAAGCCCCAACTTCTGAGACATCCGACGGTCAGCGCCAGGAGGGCAATCGGCGAAGAACTCCTCAACAATCGAGTCATCCGGCTCCATCCCTCTTTCAACCGCAACATAGTCAGCTGCACGGTTGTAAAGATCGTAGACAGCGAGGGCATCGCTCGGCTGAACAAGTGCGCGGATGTGTACCACTTCAGATTCGGATAGCACGCAATTCTCCTTGGCAGCGTGGCGGCAAGCTCTTCAGCAATGGAGTCGCATAGATCATGCCGACACGGTCGCGGAAGGGCAATGCCCGCTTCGGGCGCGAACAGAGCCCGTCCATCAGCCGACGAGGCAAGTCAGGTTCGGGTCGAGAGCGGGATTTCAAGTTCATCGAAGCTCATATCCATAATCACGTCTCCAGAATGGCTGCCGGAATAAAGGACAAGGCGCTCCAAGGCCGATCCTCCGCCGAGATATTCGGCGTCGTCTCTCTCAGTGCTCCAATATGAGGGATGTTCCCAAACCTGTGATCGCAAGCCTTGACAGCATCCCAGGGGACTTCTGCACCAACGGGATGAATGATCTCGCACTCTCCCGATATCGGTTCACGCTGAAAACGATATCTGGGCAATGCCTTTTCCAACGCCGAGGCGCTCTTGTAGACCACTGCCGACAGACCCATCTCGACGCTCCCCAGAGGTCCAGGAACCATTGAGGGGAACGACAAGTCAATCTAGAAGCGCTCGCGGCTCCAGGATCAAGCGCGCTCCACCGTCGATGTGGACCGTTTCGCGGGTCATGAATTTGAGTGCGATCCGCAACGATTGGGCTATCATCTGATTCTGGCGTGGCCCGCGCCTCCTCCCTCCGCCGGGGAAGCATTTGATCATGCCGGGCTATCCGATCACCGAACCGACTGTTCGAGCATCACGCATAAGGAGGGGTTGCGAAAACGGCTCGCACCAGGAGGTTTTCGAATGAAGCTGTCCGCGCCTGTCTATCATCTGAAGCGCCAAGCCAGATTGTTGTCGCGCGAGGCCAGGATACCGCTCCACCAAGCGCTCGACCGTATTGCCACGCGAGAAGGTTTCGCCAGCTGGAGCTTGCTTGCGAGCAGGGCATCCGAAACCGCGCCCGCCGGCCGGCTGTTCGCACAACTGGCGCCCGGCGACCTGGTGCTGGTCGGGGCGCGGCCAGGGCATGGCAAGACGCTGATGAGCCTCGAACTCGCGGTGGAGGCGATGAAGTCCGGCAATCGCGGCGTGTTCTTCACGCTGGAATATACGCAGAGGGACGTCCTTGACCGTTTTCGCGCCATCGGAGCGGACCCGGCGCGATTCAACGAGCTGTTCGAATTCGACAATTCAGACGCGATCAGTGCCGACTACATCGTGCGGGCATTGGCCTCGGCGCCATCAGGCACGCTGGTGGTCATAGACTATCTGCAACTGCTCGATCAGAGGCGCGAAAACCCCGACCTGATGGCGCAGGTCCGCACGTTGAAAGCCTTTGCTGGCGACAGGGGGCTGATCCTGGTCTTCATCTCGCAGATCGACCGCTCCTACGATCCGGCAAAGAAACCGTGCCCGGATATCGGCGATGTGCGGCTGCCGAACCCGCTGGACCTGTCGCTGTTCAACAAGACATGTTTCCTGAACGAGGGCGAAATCCGCTTCCAGGCCGCGAGCTGAAGTCCGAGCTGAGATCCGGGTCGGGGCAGAGCCGCCATGGCCATCGGCATGGCGCGGCGTTCAGGCCGGGAAGGTCGTACCATGCCGCCTGCGCATCGCGTCGGCCGACTGGCGCACGACCTCGGAAATGCCGAGCAGTTGCTTGGCGATCGGACTGGTCTTGCGCCAGATCATGCCGATGGTCCGCGAGGGTTGAGGGCTGTTGAAGCGGGCGATGGAGACCGACGCCGAGCGCGTCTCCACCGCTACGGCCATTTCCGGGATCAGGGTGACGCCGATGCCGGCGCTGACCATCTGCACCAGGGTGGACAATGAGCTGCCATCCAGCAGTTCGCGCGGCCGCACCGAATGCATGTTGCAGAAGGACAGTGCCTGATCACGGAAGCAGTGACCTTCTTCCAGCAGGAGCAGCCGCATTTCGCGCAGCATTTCGCGGTTGGGCACCGGCTTGCCTTCGTCCTCGCCCGGCCGCACCAGCACGAAAGTCTCGGCGAACAGCATCACCTCCGTCAGCGAAGGCTCGGATACGGGAAGGGCGACGATGGCGGCGTCCAGCCGGCCATCCGCCAGCTCCTGGATCAGCTTCTGCGTCTGCGTCTCGCGCACATGGATATCGATGCCGTCATGCATGCGCGACAGATTGCCGACGATGGCGGGCAGCAGATAGGGCGCGACCGTCGGGATGACGCCGATGCGCAGACGTCCCACGAGCCGGTCCCGCGAGGCGCGCGCGAGATCGCCCAGCTCATCCACCGACCGCAGGATGTCACGGACGCGCAGCGCGAACTCTTCACCGAAATTGGTCAGCCGGACCTGCCGCGCGCCTCTTTCGAAGAGTTCGGTGCCCAGCGCCTCCTCCAGCTCCTTGATCTGCACGGAGATGGCCGGCTGGGAGATCGCACAGGCGTCCGCCGCGCGTCCGAAATGCTTGTGCCGTGCCAGCGCCTCGAAATAGCGAAGCTGTTTCAATGTCATGTTGGTCATAACCACATCTTATCGCTGCAATCAGGAAATCCAACTTAATTTAATCATGTGGCTTTGGTACAAGATCGCAAAGGGAGATGAGAGTAAGCCAATGCCGCAACCGCCTGGCGCGCTGTTTTCCAGCGCGCGGGTGCGGTTCGCCCAGTTGGCTGGCACCTATCTTTCTGCATTTGGAGCCTTGTCCAGGATGAGCCCGCGGCGGTAGGACATCCCTGATATTCGGCACCTGGGCACAACGCGGACATGAAGGCGTCTTCAAGGGCGTTCATGGTCCTGGCCATGGTGCGATTCGACCAACGCAGCCACGATTAACGTAAGCCACGATCGGAGAGAAAGATGGACGCAAACACAGACGACACCAGCAAGGGCAAATGCCCGGTCGCGCATGGTCCCGTTGGCAGGGTCAACCGCGACTGGTGGCCGAACCAGCTGAACGTCCAGATCCTGCACCAGCAGTCGCCGCTGTCCGACCCGATGGGCGAGGCGTTCGACTATGCCGAGGAGTTCAAGAGCCTCGACCTCGATGCCGTGATCAAGGACCTGCATGCGCTGATGACCGACTCGCAGGAGTGGTGGCCGGCCGACTTTGGTCACTACGGCCCGCTGTTCATCCGCATGGCCTGGCACAGCGCAGGCACCTACCGCATCGCCGACGGCCGTGGCGGCGCCGGGGCCGGCCAGCAGCGTTTCGCGCCGCTGAACAGCTGGCCGGATAACGTCAACCTCGACAAGGCCCGCCGCCTGCTGTGGCCGATCAAGCAGAAATATGGCCGCAAGATTTCCTGGGCCGACCTTCTGATCCTCACCGGCAACGTCGCGCTGGAATCGATGGGCTTCAAGACCTTCGGCTTCGCCGGTGGCCGCGCCGACGTGTGGGAGCCCGAGCAGGACGTCTACTGGGGGCCGGAAGGCAAGTGGTTGGCCGACGAGCGCTACAGCGGCGACCGCGACCTGCAGAACCCCTTGGGCGCCGTGCAGATGGGCCTGATCTACGTGAACCCGGAAGGGCCGAACGGCAATCCGGATCCACTCGCCTCGGCGCGCGACATTCGCGAGACCTTCGCGCGCATGGCCATGAATGACGAAGAGACCGTGGCGCTGATCGCCGGCGGCCACACCTTCGGCAAGACCCATGGCGCCGGCGACGCGGCACTTGTCGGCCCTGAGCCGGAAGCCGCTGACATCGAGCAGCAGGGCCTTGGCTGGGCCAGCAAGTTCGGCACCGGCAAGGGCGGCGACGCCATCGGCAGCGGCCTGGAAGTTACCTGGACGACGACGCCGACCAAGTGGAGCAACAACTTCTTCGACAATCTGTTCGGCTTCGAATGGGAACTGACGAAGAGCCCGGCCGGCGCCCACCAGTGGACGCCGAAGGGTGGTGCCGGCGCCGGCACCGTGCCGGATGCGCACAATGCCGGAAAGAGCCATGCGCCCTCCATGCTGACCACCGACCTCGCTTTGCGCTTCGATCCCTCCTACGAGACGATCTCGAGGCGCTTCCACCAGAACCCGGATCAGTTCGCCGACGCGTTCGCACGCGCCTGGTACAAGCTGACCCACCGCGACATGGGCCCGGTCGCCCGCTATCTCGGCCCGCTCGTTCCCAAGGAAGAACTGCCCTGGCAGGACATCATTCCGGCGGTCGATCATGTCCTGATCGACGAGCTGGACGCGGCGGCGCTCAAGGCCAAGATCCTGGCTTCCGGCCTGTCGGTGTCGCAGCTGGTCTCGACGGCCTGGGCATCGGCCTCGACGTTCCGTGGTTCCGACAAGCGCGGCGGCGCCAACGGCGCGCGTGTCCGTCTCGCCCCGCAGAAGGACTGGGAGGTCAACCAGCCGGCCGAACTCGCCAAGGTGCTGGAAAAGCTCGAGGCGATCGGCAAGGCATTCAACGCTTCGCAGCCCGGTGGCAAGAAAGTGTCGCTAGCCGACCTGATCGTGCTGGGCGGCAATGCGGCAATCGAGAAGGCCGCCGCCGATGCCGGGCAGAACGTCGAGGTTCCCTTCTGGGCGGGCCGCATGGACGCCTCGCAGGAGCAGACCGACATCCACTCCTTCGCGCCGCTGGAGCCGACAGTTGACGGCTTCCGCAACTATGTGCGCGGCAAGCAGCGCCTGACCGTCGAGGAAGCGCTGGTCGACCGCGCGCAACTGCTGACGCTGACGGCGCCGGAAATGACCGTCCTGGTCGGCGGCCTTCGCGTTCTCGGCGCCAATGCCGGGCAGTCGAAGCACGGCGTCTTCACCAAGCAGCCGGGCACGCTGACCAACGACTTCTTCGTCAACCTGCTCGACATGGGCACGGAGTGGAAGGCGACGTCGGACGCCAAGGACGTGTTCGAAGGCCGCGACCGCAAGACCGGCGAAGTGAAGTGGACGGGCACCCGCGCGGACCTCATCTTCGGCTCGCACTCGCAGTTGCGCGCGCTGGCCGAAGTCTATGCGACGGCGGACGCCAAGGCGAAGTTCGCCAGGGATTTCGTGGTGGCATGGACCAAGGTGATGAACGCCGACAGGTTCGACATCGCCTGACATTGCCGAGACAATCCAGCGCGGCTCGCAAGGAGCCGCGCTGGGCTATTCCATCTCGACAACTTGAATGACAAAGCAAACGACTATCGACAACGTGAAAAATTGGGACAGATTTAACCGCCACTCAGCTGGATTACCAACGGCGGGGGG
>BFBZ01001272.1_pt1 | contig 17450 bp, 16 predicted proteins | sample 1888401 | NCBI WGS metagenome assembly BFBZ01 (sample SAMD00112614, study PRJDB3348) | symbiont metagenome | host: Chara braunii | reverse complement strand
CGAGGGCGTAGGTGATGTGGTGGAAGCGCCCCGGCGCTGTCTCTTATACACATCTAGATGTGTATAAGAGACAGCACCGGCCCCGGGCTTCGACCGCGCCACCGGCGACTATGCCGAGCATGGCATTCCCGCCCCCGTGGTCGCGCAATATCTGCGCGAGAACCGCATCGTGCCCGAGAAGAACGACCTCAACTCGCTCCTGTTCCTGCTCACCCCCGGCGTCGAGGCGAGCAAGGCCGGCACGCTGGTCTCGGGCCTCGTCGCCTTCAAGAAGCTGCATGACGACAACGCGCTGCTGGAAGAGGCCATTCCGGAATTCTTCCGGCGCCGGCCGGCGCGTTATGCCGGTGTGCGCCTGCGCGATCTCTGCGCCGACATGCACCGCTTCTTCCGCGACGCCAATGTCAGCGCCCTGCAGGCCAGGCAGTTCTCGGCCACGCACCTGCCCGAAATCGTCCTGTCGCCGCACGACGCGGCGCGCTGCCTGACCCGCAACGATGTCGACTACCTGCCGATCGACGCCATCGCCGGGCGCATCGCCACCACGCCCTTCGTGGTCTATCCGCCCGGCATCGCCACCATCGTGCCGGGCGAAAGACTGAGCGAGCGGGCCCAGCCGATGATCGACTATCTCAGGATGTTCGAGACCTGCTTCAACACCTTCCCGGGCTTCGAGGTCGAAATCCAGGGGCTCTACCGCGAGATCGACGCGTCGGGCCGCGTCCGGCTTCATACCTATGTCGTCTCCGAATAAGCTCGAGCCAACGGAGGTGACCTGAACCCATGGACAATGCCCCCCAAGATCCGTCCACCGAGAACCAGCAGGCGATCGTCGTCAGGCCGTCGCGCGACACCGACGTCGAGGCCATGCTGGCGATCTACCGGCGCCACATCCGCCAGGGCGTCGAGGAACGGCTCGACGACGGCGAGCCGGCCGAGCCCGACGATCTGCGCGACCGGCGCAAGAACCTGCGCAACCGCCGCTTCCCGCACCTGGTGGCGACGATCAACGGCGAGGTGGTGGGTTACGCCTATGCCGTGCTGTTCCGCAAACGGCCGGCCTATCGCTACACGGTCAAGCACTCGATCTATGTCCACCATGGCCATCTCGGCCGCGGTGTCGGGCGCCTGTTGATGCAAGGCCTGATCGACGCCTGCGCGGCCTCGGGCTTCCGCCAGATGATCGGCTATATCGACGGCGACAATGCCGCCTCGCTCGGCCTGCACGAGAGCTTCGGCTTTGCCCGGGTCGGCGTCTTGCCGGCGGTCGCCTATCGCCACGGCCGCTGGTCCGACAGCGTCATGGTCCAGCGTTCGCTCGGCGCCGGCTGCACCTGCCCGCCGCCGCCGGCGCCACGCCCGGCGCGGTGAGCGGGCGCGGGGCTGCCGTCCGCCCCGAACCGGCCTCAGGCGCCCGGCGCGACCGGCACCAGCCCATGGCGCAGCATGATCTCCTTCATGCGCGCCGGGTCGGGTGCGCCGGCGGCGATGAGCGCGGAGACTTCGCGGAAATAGGCCGGCCCGAGCACGCCGGGGGTGAGCACGCAGAGACAGGTCGCCGGCGCTTCGGTCACATTGCTGAAGCCATGGACGACGCCGCGCTTGATGAAGGCGGATTGACCGGGGCCGAGATCGACGTCCTGACCCTCGATGCGAAACCGCAGGCTGCCGCTGAGCCCGTAGACCGCCTCGTCCCAACTCTCATGATAATGCGGCACCGGCATGCGGGCGTTCGGCTGCACGGTCATCTTGAACATGTCGAGACTGCCGGCCGTGTCGTCCTTGCTGTGCAGGAACTCCAGCTTCAGCCCCCCAATACTGATCGTCTCGCTCATGAAAGCCCCCTCATCCGCAGGCCGAAAACGGCCGCCATGGCAGCCATTGCTAGGCCACGCGCGGGGCTCGGGCCAGTTGGTGCAAGGCCTCAGAGGGTGATTCTCGCAGATTGAGCCCGACATGTCCGGTGGGGATAAATTGATGACGTCGCGCTTTTCGCATCGTCATGGCCGTGCTTGTCACGGCCATCCACGCCTTCCTTCAACCCGACAAGACGTGGATGGCCGGCACAAGGCCGGCCAAGACGATGCGAAAACGGGCGCGCTATCAACGGGTCGCCGGTGTCTTCTCCATGCCGTGTACCGGACACGCGAGCGTGAGGGGGGCCAAGGAGGGACGACCGATGGGCGGATCACTTCAACCCGACAGGATCACGTCGCGTTGGCATGTCCCAGCGCGTCGCCCATCGCCCGTTCATGGGCGATCGCCTCGTCCAGCGCCTTGATCAGCACCTGGATCTCGGCGACGTCCTGCGACCGGCCGACGAAGACGACCGGATAGGTCATGGCGTCCTGGACCAGGTAGCGCCGCTTGTCGATCAGCATCCGGCGCAGCTTGACCAGGTTGGCGATGGGATCGCCCGCCGCCTGGGCGGCACCGAAATCATCGGTCGGCCGTGCATAGCCCGAGGTGTCGGCCAGCGTGTCGTAGCTCTCGGGTGACGGTGGTGCTTTCAGCATGGTCTTGTCCTCTTTCAGCGTGCGACCTGCGGCGCCCTTGCGGGGTCGCGGACCAGGCGCGGGATATCGGCATTGAGCAAGGGCCTCAGGCTCGGGTCGCTGAAGAACACCTCGTTGTTCGGATCGAGCCGGCCTTCGGTAATGCCCTCGGCATAGGTTTGAGTGAAATCGATCAGCGGCCGGATGCCCTTCTCCCAGCGGTCGAGCACCGTCGAGAGGGGCGCCTCGTCGAACGGGGCGGCGCCCAGCGCATAGGCCGTCATCATCGACGAACAGGCGCCCTGCCCCAGCGCCGGCGTCATGCCGTGGGCAGCATCGCCGACCAGAACGCAGCGGCCGTACTGCCAGGATGGCGGCGAGACCGAGTGATAGGCATCGTAGTGGCCAGCTTCGCCGATCCTGGCGAAATATTGGCCGAGGCCGGGGAAGGACTCCACCCACAATTCCGGGCGGACCGGGATGGCATGGGCCTCGGTATCGGTCCTGAGCGAGACCAGGATCATGTACATGACCGTGTCGGAACACGGCAGCAGCCCGACGCGGCGGCCGTTCGGATGGTTGAATTCCCGCGCGACGCGGTTGTTGCCGTCGGGAAAGTCGCGGATATCCGTCGGTATCAGCAGGCGGATGGCGCCCTTGCGATGTTTGCCGAGCGGCACGTCGCCGGCGACCGATCGCCTGACGGTCGAATGGATACCGTCGGCGCCGATGACGAGATCCGCCTCCAGCCGCGCGCCGCCCTCGAGCAGCACGACGCCGGCCCGCTCGGCGCCAACCACCTTCGACCCCACCGATATCGTGACGCCGGCGGCGCGCGCCGCCTTGGCCATCAGATCGATCAGCACCTGGCGCTGGAACATGACGATGCGGCCACCCGTCGCTTCGAAGGGGTCGTATTCGATGATCATCTGGCCGGTATTGCGGAAGATGGCGAAACGATCGAGCTGGTGGCCGCAGGCCGAGACGTCATCGTCGAGATCGAGCGCTTCCAATACGCGCAGGCCGTTCTCGAAAATGGTGATGCCATTGCCGTTCGCACGCAGTGCGGGGCTTCTCTCATGAACCCGGACGGACCAGCCCTGGCGCGCCAGCATGATGCTGGCGACGAGCCCGGCGATCCCTCCGCCGACGACTTCAGCGATTGGCATGTCAGTGGCTTCCCTTGTCTGCTTTGGCCCAGAGTTCCGGCAGCGGCCCGCCCGGGCCGAACAGCGGATCGGACGCCGGGATGGGCACCTTCCTGGCGCGCTCGGCCATGCGCGAATATTCTTGCTGGTAGCCGAGCCGGAAGTCGTGCACGCCGTAGCCGACCGGGAAGGCGCCGGTCAGGCGCAGGTCGTCGGTGATCGATTCGCCGAAATGGCCGACACCGGCGGGAATGACCACGACGTCGCCTTCGGTCAACATGGCGCTGATGCCGTCATGGCCGCCGAACCGGCCGGTCAGCGTGCCGCGGGTCACCGCGATCAGCTCATGGGTATCGCTGTGGAAATGATGGCGCGGATACATGCCGAAGCCGCTGTGCCAGTCGGGCGGCCAGGCATTGTCGCGCAACTGCTCTTCCAGGACGACGGGGCCGTTCTTGGCGACGCCGCGATAGATCAAGAGCGGCAGGCGGGAATTCGGGACGCGCCCGTTTCCCCGGAGGATATGGGTCTCTACGGTCATGAGTCGTCGCTCCGTGAAAACGGTGATTGCGAAAGAGATGTGGAGTCCGAGAAGTGTTAGATCTTGATCATGTCAGATCGAAGTATTGCATCAAGGGTGGGTCGTCCTTCGAGGCTTGCTTCGCTCACTCCTCAGGATGAGGAATGTAGATTATTGCAACAGTGGCGGTGTCGAATACGCAGCACGCTCAACGCTTCGCGAGCAACGTTTATGCAATTCACCTACAATCCTCATCCTGAGGTGTGAGCTCTTGCGAGCCTCGAAGGACGGCTGCGCTTTGTGCAATGCGATTCAATCGGAGGAGATCGTGCGCTAGCGCGGCTGCTTCAGCTTGGGCTCATCCGTGCTGTCGAATGGTCAGGCCTTCGAGGAAGATCTCGATGCCGTCGGCATAGACCTGCTCGATCGTCCGTTCGTAGATGGCGGTGTGGCCGGTAATGGCGAGATAGGCATTGCCCATCCATTGGCCCCAGAGCGACAGGGTGGCCGCGCGGGCATCGACCGGGCGCGCCTCGCCGCGCTCGATGCCGAGCCGGATCGCCTCCTCGATCGCCGAAATGCCCTCCGCCAGCCGGTGCTCTATGGTCTGCGCCGCCTCTTCGGGCAGGCTTTCCTTGCGGCCCGGAAAGAAGAAGAACGACAGCGTGGTGAAATATTCCGGATGGATCCGGAAGAAGTTCATATAGGAGGTCGACATCCGGTAGAGGTTGTTGCGCACCGTGTCGGTGCGGTTCAACGCTTCCGTCAGGCCGCTGATCATCCGGTCGAGGTCGCGCAGCAGGACGCCGGTGTAAACCTCCTGCTTGCTCTTGAAATAGAGATAGATGGTGGCGCGCGAGAAGCCGGCGGCCTCGGCGATCTCGTCGATCGTCACCGCGGCGAAGTCATGCGCCAGGAACACCTGCTTGGCGGCGTCGAGGATCTCCGAGCGGCGCCGGCCGATGCGCAATTGCTTGCGCCGTTCCTTGGTGTCGATTGGCTGCAGGCTCAAGTCAGAGTCCGAGATAGGCACGACGCAATCCATCATCTTGAAGAAGGCTGTTTCCCAGGCCCTGCATCGCGCAGCGCCCGCTTTCCAGCACATAAGCGTAGTCGGCGCATTCAAGCACGTGAACGACCTGCTGTTCGACGATCAGCACCGGCACGCCGCTGTCCCGGATCGTCCCGACCAGTGTGAAGATATCCTCGACCAGCATGGGCGCGAGGCCGAGTGTCGGCTCGTCGAGCATCAACAGCCGAGGACAGGACATCAGTCCGCGCCCGATGGCGACCATTTGCTGTTCGCCGCCCGACAAGGTGCCGGCGAGTTGCTGGCGGCGCTCGGCGAGCTTGGGCAGCAGGCCGAAGACGACATCGAGTTGGCGGCTCTTCCGGTCGCGCGCCGCCTTGCCGTAAGCGCCGATCTCCAGGTTTTCCTGGACTGTCATGAAGGGAAACAGCCGGCGCCCCTCGGGCACATGGATCAGTCCATGCTCGACCACCTGATGGGCGGCGAGCCGGGTGATGTCGTGGCCATCGAGTTCGATCGTGCCGGTGCGCCCCTTCACCAGGCCCGAAATGGCCGAGAGCGTCGTGGTCTTGCCGGCGCCATTGCCACCGACCAGGCCGATGATCTGCCCGGGCCCGACATCGAAGGACAGCATTTCGAGCGCCAGCACGTCGCCATAGCGGACACTGAGATCGCGCACCGTCAGCATGGCCGGTGCTCCGCCATCGCGAATTTCGGGCCGAGATAGGCCGCGAGCACGGTCGGATCGCGTGCGATATCTCCAGGCGTTCCCTCGGCGATCGGCTGGCCGTTCTGCAGAACCAGGATGTGATCCGACAATTGCATGACCGCGCTCATGTGATGTTCGATGACGACGATCGCGAGGCCGCGATCGCGCAGGCCCTGGATGAAGGCGATCATCCGTTTCACCTCGATCGGGATCAGGCCGCCCATGACCTCGTCGAGCAGCAGCACGCCCGGCGCGGTCGCCAGCGCCTTGGCCATTTCCAGCCGCTTGCGGTCGCCGATCGGCAGGCTGCCGGCTGGCGCCTCGGCCAGCGCCGCCATGCCGAGATCGTCGAGCACCTGGCGCGCGATGACCCGCGCCGCGGCGATCGTGCCGACGCGCAGCATGGCGCCCATCACCACGTTGTCGAGTACGCTCAAGCCGCGAAACGGCTGGACGATCTGGAAGGTCCTGACCAGTCCCGCATGGCAACGCGCTTCCGGCGCCAGCCCCGCGATCGAGCGGCCATCCAGCGCGACCTCGCCGGCATCCGGCCGAATGAAGCCGGTCAGGAGGTTGAACACCGTGGTCTTGCCGGCGCCATTGGGACCGATGATCGACAGGACCTTGCCGGGACGTGCCTCAAATCCGACACCACGCACGGCCGCGAGGCCGCCGAAGCTCTTGGTCAGCCCGGAGGCCGTCAGGACCGCCATGCGAGCCTCCGCGTCAGCAGTTTGGCGACCGTCGGGCCGAGACCGCCCGGCGCCGCGAGCAGCACGGCGATGACGATCACCGCATAGGCGAGCTGGGTCAGGCCCGAGATCTGGTCGCCGAGATAGGCCTGCATGGTGGCGGCGACCGCCGTGACGATCAGCGCCCCGAGGATCGGGCCATAGGCGGTGCCGAGGCCGCCGACGATCGCCATCAGCGCGAAGTTCAGCGACAGGTTGAGGCTGCCGACGCTGTCGGGGTCGATATAAAGGTAATATTGGGCGTGGAACGTGCCGCAGAGGCTGATCATCGCCGCCGACAGGGCGAACACCCCGATCCTCAGCGGCAAGGTGCGGATCCCCAGCGCGCGTGCCGCGTCGTCGTTTTCCCGGAAAGCCACCAGGGCGTAACCGATCTTGCTGGCGGCGATCAGGCGGGTTGCCGCGTAATAGGCCGCGACCAGTCCCAGCGCCACATAGGCATAGGCGATCTTGTCGGCGAAGATCAGGTTGGCCGCGCTCGGTTGCAGCGGGATCGACAGGCCGGACGAGCCGCCGGTCAGGTCGCGCAGGTTGATCGCGCTGATATGGATCACCGCGCCGAAGGCGAGCGTCGACATGACGAAGAACGAGCCCTTCAGCCGCATGGTGATGGCGCCGAGCATGACGGCCGCTGCCGCGCTGATCGCGGCCCCCAGCCACATGCCGATCAGCGGACTGGTGCCGGTCTTGAGAAACAGCAGCGTCGAGGCGTAACCGCCTATGCCGTAAAAGGCGGCATGGCCGAGCGACAGCTGGCCGGCATAGCCGCCGCTGAGGTTCCAGGCGAGCGAGGCGGCAGCCCCGAGGAACGACAGCGTGACCATGCCGAGCGTGAACGGGTCGGAAAACACCAGCGGCAGCGCCGCCATCAGGGCGAAACCGGCGAGCGGCCGCCAAGCACCGGCGAAACGCGAGGACGCGCGCGCGGCAGGGGCGGTAGAGTGGGAGAGGATGATGTCGGCACTCATGTGACGTCCATGACTTCGGCGCCCTTGCGGCCGAAAAAGCCGGCCGGGCGGAAGGCGAGGATCAGCATGAAGCAGATGAAATAGACGAACTGCTTCATTTCCCCGCCGAGGAAATAGCTGGAGAAGGATTCGACCACGCCGATCATCAGCCCGGCGAGCACGGCGCCGGCGATGCTGCCCATGCCGCCGAGCACGACGATGACGAAGGCGATCAGGATCATGTCGGCGCCGCTATAGGGATTGACCGGCAGCAGCGGCGCCAGCAGCACGCCGGCCGCCCCCACCAGCGCGCAGCCGAGCGCGAAGGTGACGGCATAGATCCGGTCGACATCGATGCCGACCAGCCGGGCCGAACGGCGATCCTGGGCGGTGGCCCGGATGGCGCTGCCCATGCGGCTATGTTTCAGGAAGGCGGCAAGCGACACGGCCAGGGCGATCGCCGCCACGAAGATGGCGAGCCTGAGCCAGGACACGTAAAGCGGCCCGACCTGGAACGATGCCGTCGCATAGGCGGTTCTCACCGTGCGGAAATCCGAGGTGAACAGCGCCAGCAGCAGGTTCTGCAGCAACAGCGACAGCGCGAAGGTGACGAAGACCTGCACCACATGCGGCGCATCCAGCGTCGGGCGGATCAGCAGCCGCTCGGTCAAAAGCCCCAGCAGGAACATGAAGGGCACCACGATGGCGCTCGCCAGGAAGGGATCGATGCCCATCCTGTGGAACAGGAAATAGGTCAGGAACATCGCGATGGTGAGATATTCGCCATGGGCGAAATTGACCACGCGCAACACGCCGAAGACGAGCGTCAGGCCGACGCTGATCAAGGCATAGATGCCGCCGATGAACAGGCCCGACAGGGCCAGCTGAGCATAGATATCCATGAAGGCTTTCCCTTAAGGCCCGGCGGTCCGGCGCTCGCGCACCAGACCGCGCCGGCCGCGCCTCAGCGGGCGTTCCAGGCCGGCAGCGGCACCAGGATCGGTTCCTTCAGCTTGCTCGCCTGCGGGTAGACCGGGATCATGCGCTTGTCCTGCCATTGCACGACACTGCCGAAGGCGCGCTGGTTCTGGCCCTTGTCGTCGAACTTCATGCCCCAGCCGTTGATATAGGTCCCAATGGGAATGTCGGCCTTCAGCGCCGCCTCGCGCAGGTCCGGGGCCTTGGCCGAGGTCGCCTTGCCGATCACGTCGCGGATCAAAGAGATGCCGACGACGAAACCGAGCGATTCCTGCACCGCCGGATCGACATTGTATTTGGCCTTGTAACGCCTGGCGAAAGCCGCGAGATCGGTCCGCGCGCCCTCGGTCAGCGAAGCCGGATTGGCCTCCAGCGGAAAGGACGACGAGAAGATGCCGTTGACGTCGTTGCCGATGGCCTCGGCGAAGGACAGCGTCGAATGCCCGGCGCTGGTGCCGACAAAGGCCCTCGGCGCGTAGCTCATTTCCTTCATCTGCCGCTGCAGCAGGATGGCGTCGTTGATGAACTGGGTGGCGATGATGATGTCGGGCGCGAGCGACCTGAGCTTCAGCACCAGCGGCGACAGGTCGGTGGTGCGCGCCGAATAGAGCTCACGGAAGGCTATCTTGATGCCGAGCTTTTCGGCCTGCTCGATCGCCGCCTTCGACACGTCGACGCCGAAGGCCGAATCCTCGGCGATGACGGCGACCTTGAGGTTTTTCGGCTCGATCTTCAGGAGCGGCGCCAGCACTTCGGCCGCATAGAGCGGCGCCGGCTGGCCGAGGCCGGCGGCACTCAAGCCCATGCGGAAGGCATGCTTGAAGCCGCGCTCTGTATAGGAATTGGCGACCGCCATGCCCTCCCAGTAGAAGCCGCCATTGCGCTCGGCCTCCTGGCTCGCCACCATGCCGGCGGCGCTGGTCGAGCTGCCGACGAAAATGCCGACGCCTTCGCGCGAGGCCAGGCGATTGGTCTCGCTGATCGCGCCTTGCGGGCTCTGGCCGTCGCCCTTGAACAGGCTGATCTTGCGGCCATTGACGCCGCCGGCCTCGTTGATCAGGTCGACGGCGATATCGACGCCCTGGTAATTCTGATTGCCGAACACCGAATTGGCGCCGGTCAGCGGAAAGATCGCGCCGATCTTGACGACGTCCTGGGCCAGGGCGGAGCGCGCGAAGAGGCCGGATAGCGGCGCGGCGGCGATGAGGCCGGCGACTTTCCGGCGCGAGAGTTTCGGCTGCGAAGGCTCGGTCATGAACAATCCCCTGTGGTGTGATCCGCGGCGATTTCCGCCGTCGTTCGGTCGTGTCGAGGCCTGCCGGCCCGCTCGGCGCGGGTCGGTCGACGATCCTGTCGTGATGCAAGTCTCGGTCGGGCAGCCGTGATCGACCTGGGCTTTTGGCCCTGGCGCCACGACGTGGAGCGACCTTCTTGTGATGTGACCGGTGACCTTGCCGTCAGCGGTGAAGCGGAACGGGTGATCGATCGAAACGGTGCTGCAAGATATCCCCCGGCGCTCTCTTTGAAAACGTTATGATGGATAGTGTCACAAAATTTAGACGAGTCAATCGATATTGTCTAAATTTAGTACGCCCGTCTTCCGGGCGATTAGACAAGCCCTGAAGGCAGGGGGGCGCTCGTCAAAGGGCCCAGCGCATCCCCGGACAAGCCTTGCACAACGGTCAGCCGTCCTTCGAGGCTGGCGCGAGCGCCTCAGAGCTTGTGAGTTTTTGCTCTAGCTGAGCAAGGCCGACGCCAGTCGCCACAAACTCCACGTCACCCCCGAGGCAAAGCAATTGCTTTGCCGGGGGCCGAGCGAAGCGAGGGGAAGGGGGTCCAGGGGTTGCCGGACGCCCAGATCAACGCCGCCTATCTCTTTGAACTCATGCACAGAAAGCGCGACGAAGCGGCCCCTGGATCCCCTTCCCTCGCCTCCGCAGAAGCAAGAGCTTCTGCTCTGGCTCGCCGGGGATGACGTCGTGCGCACTAAGTACCATATTGCTAAAAGCGAAAGGGCTCACAAACCCTCAGGATGAGGCGGCGGGGATTTGCACCGAAGTTGCTCATGAAGCGGTGAGCATGTCGCGCATTCGGCACCGCCGTCGACGCCATTCACTCCAACCCTCATCCCGACGCAAAAGCTCGCTTTTGCGTGGAGGCGCGAGCGCCCTCGCGAGCCTCGAAGGACGGCTGACGGTTGTGCAGAGCCAGCGCTGTCGAAAGGGCCTCGATCAGCCGCGCGCGCCGGTCGCCGCGCCCATCGGTTGCCTGCGCCCCTGCAGCGCTACGCCGAACGCTTCGAACAGCGTCCGGTTCACCGGATTGCGCTGCGGGTCATATTCGGCGTGCCATTGCACGCCGAGCGCGAAGCCCGGCGCGTCGGCGATGCGGATCGCCTCGATCGTGCCGTCCTCGGCGACGCCCTCGACCACCACCCGCTCGCCGAGATCGAGAATGCCCTGGCCGTGCAGCGAATTGACCCGGATCGTCTCGCGGCCGAGCAGCGTGGCGAAGACGCCACCCGGCACCAGGGCGACGTCATGGCGATCGGCGAAGACCACAGCCGGATCCGGGTGGACCTCGCCGGTCTCCAGCCGCGGCATGCGGTGGTTCATCCGGCCCGGCAGTTCGCGGATCTCCGGATGCAGCGAGCCGCCAAAGGCGACGTTCATTTCCTGGAAGCCCCGGCAAATGCCGAAGATCGGAACGCCCCTGACAACGCAGGCTTCCGCCAGCGCCAGCGCCATGGCGTCGCGCGGCTGGTCATAGGGTTCGTGCCGGGGATCGGGCTCGGTGCGGAAATGGGTCGGGTGGACATTGGCGCGGGCGCCGGTCAGCAGCACCCCGTCGACCACGTCGAGCAGAGCCCCGATATCGGTGATCTCGGGCACGCCCGCGAACATCAGCGGCAAGGCGCCGGCGACATCGGCGACCGCCCTGAGGTTTCGCTCGCCGACCAGCTGCACGGTGAAACGATTGTCGACGAGGGAAGAATTCCCGATCACGCCGACAACAGGCCTCTTCATCTCCCGGCTCCCACGCGCACGCACATCATTTTCCGCCGCTGAACGGCGACGCAGCATTGTCGTTCCAATGGCGCTTCGAGAGAAGCCCTCAATTGCCGCATCAGCTCTTCCGGTTCCGATCGCGCCGGCGTGGCCGGCGCCGGTCAACTCTGCCCTGACGGTCCAGGCCTCGACGCACCGGCCGGAACGCCGCTAAGGATCGTCGTCCACAACAGATCAAGGTCCGGATTGCAGATGCTGGATTGGGCGAGAGCAGGCGCCGAAACCGCCGACATCACCGGGCGCTGGACCGCGCAAGAAGGCCCGGGCGGCGCCATCGCCCTGTTCGACCGGCACGGCCTGCGCGAGCACATGACCGGTGGTTTCGCCGTCATCGAACATGCCGTGCCGTTCACGGTCGAGACCAACCATCGCCTGGCCTCGATCAGCAAGCACATGCTGGCGGTGCTGCTGCTGCGGGCCGGCATGTCCCTCGACACACCCCTCGGCACGTTCCTGCCGCAGGCTTCGCCGGCGGTCGGCCGCGTCCCGCTCGGCCGTGCCCTCGACATGACCGGCGCGCTGCCCGACATGATGGAACTGATGTGGCAGGACGGCGTGCCCTTCACCGCGGGCCTCGGTGAAACCGAACTCGCCACGCGCGCCCTCGCGCTGCCCGCGCTCAATGCCGAGCCCGGCACCGAGATGGCCTATTCCAATACCGGATGGCGTCTGGCGCAGATCGTCCTGAGCCGGCGGCTCGGCGCGCCCTATGCGGCAATCGTCGACGACCTGATGAGCCAGCTCGGCCTGGGCATCCGCTTCGCGCAGGACGAGACCGAGCTGGTCCCTGGGCTGTCCAGCGGCTATTGGCGCGACGGCGATGTCTGGCGCCGCGGCCGCTACGGTTTCCACTTCTCCGCCTCCGGCGGCATGGTGGCGAGCGCCAGGGCGCTGGCCGGCTGGGGCGCCGCGCTGCTTTCAGGCCACGGCCCGCTGTCGGGCATGCTGGAGCGCCTGACCGCGCCGCGGCACTTCGTGGACGGCAGCGAAAGCCGCTACCGGCTGGGGCTCGTCTGCGGGAGGCTCGGCGATGTCGACTGGGTCGGCCATGGCGGCTCCCTGCCCGGCTATCGCAACCACATGCTGATGGTGCCGTCGCTCGGCGTCGGCGTCGTGGTGATGACCAATCGCGAGGAAGACGCGCTCGGCCCGGCGATCCGGGTTCTCGCAAGCCTTGTCGGCGCCCCCTTGCCGGCACCGCCGCAGGGCCTGGTGCCCGGTCTCTTCGCGGCCGAGCACGGCCCGTTCTGGGCCGAACTGACAGGCGACACGCTCGGTTTCATGGGCGGCTTCGAAAGCCTCACCGCCGATGGCGCGGGCGGCGTCGCAAGTCTGCCCGCCTATCTCGACGCGCGCTTCCGCCAGACCAGCCCGGATGTCCTGGAGGGCCGGTTCGGCGGTGTCGAGCGACGGCTTGTCCGCGTGCCCGGCGGGACCCGCCTCGACCCGGCGCTCGTCGGCCGCTGGCGCGCGCGGCGATCCGGACGGGACATGGTGTTGCGTCAGGACGGCACGGCGCTCGTGCCCTTCGCCGGCACCGACGGCATCGAGGCCGGCCTGACGCCCCTGCCCGGCGCCCGAACCGTGATCGAGCTCAGCCACGGACCCTGGCGCCACCGGCCCTGCGCAGGCCTGCAGCCCGACGGCAGTCTCTTGCTGGCCAGTCATCGTTCGCGAATACTCGCCTTCGACCGCATCGCATGAGGAAAACACCTTGACCCGCACGCGCCAGATTGCCCTCGGCCTCGCCGCCGCATCGATGTTCGCGGGCCTGCAGGCCTTTGCCCAGCCGGCGCCGCAGCGCGTGCTGCGCGTCGCGCCCCATGCCGATCTCAAGACGCTGGACCCGGTCGCCGCCTCGATCGTCATCACCCGCATGCACGGCCTGATGATCTACGAGACGCTGTTCGCCTGGGATTCGAACCTTCAGCCCCAGCCGCAAATGGTCGAAAGCTTCTCGACTTCGGCCGACGGCCTCGCCTGGACCTTCACGCTCAGGCCCGGCCTCAAATTCCACGACGGCCAGCCGGTGACCACCCGCGACGTCATCGCGTCGCTGAAGCGCTGGATGGCGCGCGACACGATCGGCGGCAAGCTCGGCGAATATACCGAGGGTATGACGGCGACCGACGACCGCACCTTCGTGCTCCGGCTGAAGCGGCCCTTCGCCCTCGTGCCCTTCGCGCTCGGCTCGGCGGTCGGCCAGATCCCGGCGATCATGCGCGAAAGCGATGCCGCAAGCGACCCGATGAAACCGGTGACGGAGGCGATCGGCAGCGGCCCGTTCCGCTTCAACCGGGCCGAATGGCGCAGCGGCGCCAAGGTCGTCTACGACCGCAATCCCGACTACGTGCCGCGCTCGGAGCCCGCCGACGGCCTCGCCGGTGGCCGCGTGGTCAAGGTCGACCGGGTCGAGTGGCTGATCATGCCCGACCCGGCGACCGCCGCCGCCGCGCTGCAGACCGGCGAGATCGACATCTGGGAACAGCCGAGCCAGGACCTGATCCCGGTCGTCAGCGCCAATCGCGGCGTCCGGGTCGAGCGTTATTCCAACCTCGCCAACCAGGTCATGCTCCGGCCGAACCACCTCTACCCGCCATTCAACAATCCCAAGGCGCGCCTGGCGCTCGCCTATGCCACCGACCAGGCCGATTTCCTGGCCGGCGGCTTCGGCGACGAACAGTTCTGGCGGCGCTGCAACGCCTATTTCGTCTGCGGCGCGCCCAATGGCACGGAAGTCGGCACCGAGGGTTATGCCAAGCCCGACCTCGACACCGCCCGGCGGCTGCTGCGCGAGAGCGGCTATAACGGCGAGCGCCTGGTGCTGACCACCAGCAACGACATCGCCGCCATCGGCCGCATGGCCGAGGTGACGGCGGATGCGCTGAAGAAGGTCGGCTTCAATGTCGACGTCCAGTTCTCCGACTGGGGCACGGTGACGACACGCCAGCAGAACCGCGGCTCGCCCGACCAGGGCGGCTGGAACCTGTTCGTCACCTATGCCTCGGGCGCCACCATGCAGTCGCCGATGACCAATATCGGCACCAACATGGCCTGCGAGCGCGCCTGGGCCGGCTGGCCCTGCGACGCCGAGGCCGAACGGCTGCGCGGCGCGGTGGTCGATGCGACTGATGATGCCGCGCGCAAGAACGCGGTCGAGGCGCTGCACCGCCGGCTCGCCGAAATGCAGCCCTATCGGGTGCTCGGCCAGTTCGACCAGCCCTATGCCCGCCGGGCCAATATCTCGGCGGTGCTGACCGCGCCGGTCATGCTGTTCTGGAACGTCGAGAAGAAATAGGGCGGGATGGCCAGGCGCCCCGTCTCGCCGCGGCTATTGGCTGAAGTCTTGGATATCAGGGACAGGCCCGTTACCCGGGGCAGGCCCGGCCGATCCGCCTCTCGGCGCTCCAGGGCCAATTCTCGTCTTGGCCGGGCTTGTCCCGGCCATCCACGAATTCAAGCCGGTTGACCGCGGAGACTGGACCAATCCGGGTTCGCCGCGAGGCTGCGCCGGGGCAAGTCGTGGATATCAGGGGCAAGCCCGGGCAAGACGAAGTGGTGCGAGAAAATGGAAGTGGGGCCAAGCCGTCGTAAGGCACTCTGTCCGTCTCGGCCGGACCTGTTCCGGGCGCCCACGGACTTCCTCGCACCAACCTAGCCCGGGCTCGGCGGCGTCGGCGGCGGGCCACCGCCGTCCAGCCTCGCCAGGCGGCGCCGGAGCCAGCCGAACAGAGCGGCGAAATATCCGGCGAGCCCGCGCATGACGGTCCCTGCCCGTGCCGACCGTCAGCCATAGGCCGCCGCATAGGCGTCGACCAGCGCATCCTCCAGCCGCCGGCCGCTCCGGTAGCCGCTCAAGGTCGCGGGCCGCTCGACATCAGGCATGAGGCGCGGACAGGGCTCGGGCGCGCCGATCACCGTGCTGATCGGCAGGCGCTCGGCATAGATGGCCAATGCATAATCCTCGTCGTCGTCGGCGACACCCTTGGCGCGGATCTTCGCCGAGGCGCGCTCGATGTCCATCACCACGACGGCCGTTGCCTTGATTTCCTGCTTGCTGCTCTGCCTCAGCCCGGCGGTCCGGCCGGGGAAGAACCGGTCGACCATCATGACCAGCGCGCGCTGCTTCTCGTCGGGATCCTCGACCAGCCGGGCCCGCCCGAAGGCCATGACGGAGCGATAATCGGCCGAGTGGTTGAAGCCGCAGCGCGCCAGTACCAGGCTGTCCAAATGGGTGACGGTCAGGCAGGCCGGCTCGCCCTCGGACTGGTTGCGCAGCATGCGGCTTGCGCTGCTGCCGTGCCAGTAGAGCCGGCTGCCCTCGCGCCAGAACAGGGTCGGCGTGCAATAGGGTTGCCCGTCGACGACATAGGAGACGTGGCACAGCGCCGCCGCATCGAGCAAAGCATGGACCGTCGCATGATCGTAGAAGCCGCGGTCGTGCCGCCGCTTCACGCGGTTGGTCAAGTCGATCGGGTAGCTCGTCGCGGTCTCATCCAGCATCTTGGCCTCCGGCGGTTGATAAACAGGCCTCGCACGGCGAAAGTGGTCGGCGCGAGGACCAATCCGGGATTAATTGTGCCAACCACTTCGAAACGACGCCGCCAAGCCCTGGAGATTCCGCTCCAGCTCGATCGTTCCGCCGGCAACCAGTCGCGGCAGGTCCATGCCAGCCTCCGCGCGGCGATCCTCGACGGGCGCCTCGCCGCCGGCCTCAGGCTGCCGTCGAGCCGGGCGCTGGCCGACCAGCTCGGCATCCGGCGCAACGCCATCGTGGTGGCTTTCGAACATCTGGAGAGCGACGGCCTCGTCGAAACCCGGCTCGGTGCCGGCACCTATGTCGCCGCGCACCTGCCACCGCGCTCCGAGACGCCCGAGGCCGCGCCCCACCGGGTGGCGGAAGTCCGGCACGGCGCCTTCGCGCTCGGCCAGACCCGTGCCGATCCGATCCTGCTGCGCCGGCTCGCCGGCGTCATGCGCCGGCGCATCGCGACCGCAACCGGCACCGAGCTCGGTTACGGCGATCCGCGCGGCAGCGAGGCGCTTCGCCGCCAGATCGCCGCGCAACTGGCGGCCAACCGGGGCATCCTCTGCGATCCCAGCCATATCCTGGTCGTCAGCGGCGTCCAGCAGGGCCTGCGGCTATGCATGGAGGCGCTGCTGCGGCCGGGCGACGCCGTGTGGATGGAGGATCCCGGCTACCCGGTCGCTCGCCGGACATTGGAGGCCGCGGGTGCCCGGCTGGTGCCGGTGCCGGTCGACGGCGAGGGTCTCGACGTCGCGGCCGGCCGCCGCCGGGCCAATGCCGCGGCGGCGGCCTATGTGACGCCCTCGAACCAGTTTCCGACCGGCGTGACCATGAGCATGGGGCGGCGGATCGCGCTGCTGGACTGGGCCCGTGCGTCGCAAGCCTGGGTGTTCGAGGACGATTACGACAACGAGTTCCGCTATGCCGGCCCACCGCTGACGGCACTGGCCGGCCTCGGCGGCGGCGACCGGATCATCTATTTCGGCACCTTCTCGAAGATGCTGTTCCCGGGCCTGCGGCTCGCCTATGTCGTCCTGCCGCCCGGCGCCGTGGAGCGCGTGGTCGCGGCCCGCAGCGCCTTCGACCGGTTCCCGCCGAGCCTCGCGGAAGGAGCGGTCGCCGAGCTTCTCGCCGACGGGACGCTCGCCGCCCATACCCGGCGCATGCGCGCGCGCTATCGCGCCGCCCGTGATGCGGTCGCCGAGACCTTGCGCCACGCCTCGGGCGGCCGGCTCGACATCGTCGTGCCGGCGCAGGGGCTCCACCTGCTGGCCA
>BFBZ01001276.1_pt1 | contig 17456 bp, 18 predicted proteins | sample 1888401 | NCBI WGS metagenome assembly BFBZ01 (sample SAMD00112614, study PRJDB3348) | symbiont metagenome | host: Chara braunii | reverse complement strand
ATAAGCGCTCGAAGGCTGTCAGCAGTACCGCTCCAATAGCGACCTGACGCCAGTCTTTTCTGGGCAATTTTATTGCTCAGTCCGGCGTTTCGATTGTGCGGATTTTGTCTTGGTTTGAGTGCTGTGCGCTGAGCTGATGCAAACTGGCTAGGAAATGGCGAAAAGCTTATCAGATACGCCTGTTCGTGGATTTCGCGGTATAAATGATCTCGGCCCGGCGCTGCACGTCGTCCGCCTGCTGCCGCGTGCGGACGCAGTACCTTCCATTGACGACGATCGACTTGATGCCGAGCTCGGACAGAGCGGCGGCGACCGCCGACGGCCAGATCGGGTCCCAGTAGGGGCCTGTACCCATTTGGTTTCTGCGTCGCGTCTTGATCGGATGAGGATGCGCGGCAATCTGTTCTGCAGCTGCCTCCTGCCAACCTCCGCGGATGCCGTCGTGCGCCGGATCGTCTCCGAACAGAATCGTCTTCGTCAGCCCCATGACGACCTCAGAGTTTGTGGAACGGTACGAACTCCTCTGCCGGTGCGCCGAAGAAGTGGCGCCTGAGCTCGGGAAGCTGATCGCGAGCTTCGACGAACGCACGATCGCACATTTCGGTGATGCGCGAAGTGTTGTCCAGCGAGTACCGGCCTTCCGGCGCCGTCTGATCGATGCGCCAGATCGCCTTTCGTTCGTGCACGTCGCCGGTGATGATCTTCGCGGTGCCGAGCGCGCTGTGCGCTTGTCCTGCCATGAAGAGCCGGGTCACCGACGTTGCCATTGGCAGCGTTCCCCGAAGCGTCGGCAACTTGCCGGGCTCGTTGATGGTTCCTATCGACAGGATCTTCAACCGATCGTTGGGCCAGCCCAACATGCCGACCGCCTCGATCGCGGCGACACCGATCGGATTGTTCGCCCAAACGCCGCCGTCGACAAGCTCCACCTCGGACTCGGTCATGTGGGGCTTGAGAAACGTCGGCGCCGCCGCGGTCGCCATCGCCGCATCGATCGCCGGCTGCTTGAAATCCGACTCCAGTCTCGGGTGATGCGCGGTCTTGTAGATGTAGACGCGTTCGAGAACCGGATGCCACGCCGGGAGCACCAGTCTGGTGCGGCTTTCGCCGAGCCTCCGCCGCCCGATCACGCCCTCCAGTGCGGAGCGCAAGGGATCCGACGAATGCTTCGTCGTGAAGAGGTGCTTGAAGCCGCGCACCTGGCGTCTCATCCAATCTTCGAGCGCGCCGTGTCCTTGTCCGAAGATCGCCGGTCCCTGTTCGACGTAGAGCTTGAGGATATCCCGCGCGGAAAGGCCGAGGCCGAGGCCGATCGCGATGATGCCGCCGGTCGACGTGCCGGCGATCAGGTCGAAGTAACGGCCGATGGGATGTTCGAGATGCTCTTCGAGCCGAGCCAAGATAGCTGCGGGAAACACGCCGCGGATTCCGCCGCCGTCGAGCGACAGGATCCTGTAGAACTTGCCGTCGTTCGGCGCGGCGCCGTCGTGATCGTTCATGCAGCCTCCTCATAGTCGTCGCCGGGCTCAGGATGCTCGCCGCCGCCCTTCCAGTCGTCGGAAGCGAGCCATTCCTCGAAGTAGAACAACCAGAGCATCGCCCAGGGCACGATGGTCTGATCGAAGAGCATCCACGGCTGCCACTCAGAGGTACCCGGCAGGTAGAGGCATAGTTTCACCGGCCGCTGACGGTAGAGATGCGGAATGCGTCGCCCGTCTGCGAGCGTGTGCAGATCGGGCCCGTCGACGAAGACCTCCGGCTTGCCGCCCTGACGGAATTCGATCCGGATGTCGTAGTCGCGGCTGAGCGGGAGCGGAGACGCCGAATACCGCCACGTCAGCCGCCCGGCGCGCAGTTCGCCATCGCCGCGGCAGATCGGATTGCTGCGGAGATTGACGAACTGCTGCGCCGCGGTCAGCGGCTTTCGACGGCCGGGGTGCATGGGCCTACCGATTGCTGCCGTAGAAGGTGTTGGCGCGCACCGCGGTCGACGACGGGATCGCGCCGACGCCGAGCCCGACGATCGGAGCCGCCCGCAGACGGCCAGCGCTGCGCGCCGCCGACACCCGCTCGGTGAGACTGTCGATGGCGGCGGTCGCCGGCCGCGATCCGAACAGACCCTTGAGGACATCGCCCAGCCGGTCGATGCCAGTCACGGTGTCGAGGTGCATGATGTCGGCGCAGAAGCGGCGGTGCCAAGCGAAGAACGCATTCGCCTTCTCGGGCCGGCGGTTCCACTTCTCGGCGAAGTTCTCGCCGTCGGTCGTTTCGTTCCAGATGAACCACTGCTCCGTGCCGTCGATATGCCGAACCTCGATGGTGTCCGGCATGTGACGGATGACGTCGACCAGAAGCTCCAGCTCGTTGCGGTATTCGTGATTGGTGACGCACCACTCGTAGCTCCGCGAGGTCAGCGTCGTGATGATCACCGACAGCGGCGCGTCCTCGGGGTCGTCGAGGAACAGGATGTCGCGGTGGCGCTTGCCGATCTGGACCGCGCGGCGAAGGATACCCTTGAAACCGCCGGCCTCCGGATACGGCTCGATGCTCGCCCGGGCGCTGTCGGCGGCGAAGTGATCGCGCTTGCGGATGACCGGCACCAGCTTCGCGCGGCGCTCGAACAGCAGCTTGTAGCCCTTGGGATTCGACGCCTTCCACATCCTTAGGGTCCTGTCCGGCACAAGCTCGCCGCCGGACCGGCAGTCGGGGTTCGGGATCGAGGGCGTGATGTCCATGTGGAATTCGTTTGCGTAGTTAAGCCTCCAGCAGCGGGGCATCTCCTCCAGAAGCGGCGCGTAGTTACCGTTGTCGCGGAGGCAGTCGCCGATGGCCCGCTTCAGCGCCGCCGGCGAGATCTCGACGTCGGGATCGGGCACGTGCGCGACAAGATCGACATCGTGCTCGTTGACGCCGACCGGCTTGACGGTCGTGAGCAGCGCTACCGAGCCCTGCAGGTAGATGGAGAGGGCGCTCAGGACAGGATCGCCGGAGCGGGCGAGGCATCCACCGACGCCTTCGTAACGCTCCTTGGCGAGAGCGAACTGGGCGGTGGTCAGTTCAAACGATTCGCAGACCGCCTCCAGAACGTCCACGAGCTGAATCTGGCGGGCCTGCAGCTTGGGATCGATGTAATTCATTGATGTTCCTCGTTGTTTTTGCAGAGTTCCATTCCACGCACGTAGGTTGTAGCGTCCGAACCCGCTGCTTTTGCGGGAACTGCTTCACCTGAGCGCGAATGGCCGCCGTCGAAACACCGCGGAACCCGCCCTCCGAAGATGAAAGCTCGCGAACTCGGTATCTGCGGACATCGAAATTTCGATGTCCGCATCTGGGGGTTTCGCGAGCTTTGCCATTGGAGGAAGGGCGACGTTGAACAAGCCGGTTCAGGGCAACGAGCGGGCAGCTGCGTTGGAGGCCGTCGACGACGACCAGCGGAAACGGCTGGTCGCGTTCGGCCGCATCTTGTCCGGCGGTACCGAGTTCAACGACGACGACCTCTACAACGAGGCTGTCTTGCGTTGGATGAAGTCAGATACCCCCATCAAGGGACCCAGCGAGACGGCCAAGTATCTGGTCGACGCGATGAACAGCATCCGGTCCAACTACTTCCGTCATGACCGCGTTGTCCGGAAATACGAAGGCGAACGAGCGTTCAGGAAGGACGACGAGGACGGCGATCCGACCGAAGACGCTGCTGACGCCGCCGGCTCGACCGACGGCACGACCTTCGTCCAGCAGGTGTACGATGAATGCAACGATGAGGAGGTCCGCGACTTGATCACAGCTCAGGCCGACAATGCCACGCCCGAGGAGATCAAGAAGGAATTCGGATGGAGTGATACGAAGTACGAAACGGTGAGAACGAGGAAAAGGCGCTTAGTCGTACGGTTGATGCGCGAAGGAAAACTCCTATGAGCGGCGATCGTAAATCGGATCCGAGAAAGCAGTTGAGCGCGGAGATCTGGGAAGAACTCTCGTCGCTCAGCGGCAAAGAGCTCGACGACTATTTGACGAGCATTGGTCTTGAGCCGAATGCGCTCGTTCGCGCCTACTCCAACGGCGTAAGGTCGGCTGTAGCGGCGCCGAAACGAGCGCGTTTCGAGGAGGCACGCCGCGCGATACGCTCAAAGCAGGCTCCGACTGCTTCGAACGTTCTTTCGTTCGATGTGGAAAGAAAGAAGAAGATCGCGGCTTCCGTCCGGGACCTCGCCGATAGAACAAACGACATGACCGTCGCCGCCCGCAATCGAAAGATCGAGGATGAGAACGATCTCGATGTTTTCCTCCACGCTTGTCTGCAACTCGGCGTGATCGACGACGAAGGAAACCTAAAAGGCTAGTGCCTGTGCGTCCTGCGGAAGAACTACTATCCGAATTGGGAATCACTGAGCCGCAGGACATCGTGCTCGAAGCCATCGCGCATTGCGTCGGCGTTGCCGTCCAATACAGGCGTCTGGTCAATTGCGAGGCACAGATCATTGGCTACAAAGATCGCGCCGTGGTCTACGTGAAGCCGGACACCGCACCCTACAGGCGGCGCTTCAGCACCGGACATGAGCTCGGGCACTGGCACCACCACCGGGGACAGTCTTTCGTTTGCAGGCCGTCAGATATCGGTCAGCCGATCGACTACAAATCTAAAGACGTGGAGCGACAGGCAGACGCCTACGCTGGCGATCTTTTGCTTCCGCCGTTCATGATCGAACCGCGGTTGGAGCGGATGGGCGAGATCACGCTCACCGCCATCGCCGACCTGGCCTCGGAGTTCAAGGCGAGCGTTACTGCGACCGCCATTCGAGTCATGAGAATGACGAGAGAGCCGCTCATTCTCGTCGCGCACAATCTGATGGAGCGGGATTGGCAATGGCCCTCCATCACGGCGGGACGGATGCGTATACGCGACGACGTGGATTCTCGCTCATCGGCGTTTCTCACTATGGCCGGAGGCAACAAGGCAGCGGCCATTAAGAAAGAGCCTGCGAACTACTGGTTTGACCGAAGGCACGTCGAGCAGTTCGATGTACGCGTTCAATCGTTCCAGACCGTGGAGGGTGAGGTCTTGACGCTTCTCAGAGTGCTTGATCCGAAAATGATCGAAATCTACGGGTGATCGCGTATCAAAAAATCCAAAGTCCTTCAAAGCGTCTGGAGAACACTGGCAAGGAAAATGATCTTTTTTATCCAGTTTGAACCAGATGAAAGCTCACTCAGATCGGCATAGTTTTTTGTTTCACAAATACTGACATTTGGCGGAGCTCATGAGTTCGGTGGGCTCTCGTGCCGTTGATCAGATCGAGCGGACAACACGGCCGCCTGTTGGCTTTGCAACCGGAGGTAGATATCATCTGGGCCTTCATACATGAAAAGCCATTCCAAGCCGGGTGGGGAGCATGGCCATCACGAAAACGATCGCGCCGACACAGCTCACGGCCGCGAATATTACTGAAGAACACCTTCCTAGCCTTCCGGAGATGACCGGGTGGTTTGAGCCCAAATTACTCCTGCAACTTCTGCAGCGTGTGATTGTGTCGGATGTGTTCGGGCAATACGCCGATCGACGTCTGATGGAAGCGGCGCTTGATAAGTCAACCGAAGCCGAGCGCATAGAGCTGACGAAAATTGGTCCACTCCCGGAAGATACCGATGGCGCCGTTTGGGTCGATTACGTTTCTGATTTGGGCGACGGTTTCGACGCCACATATGCAATCGCGTATCTGATCGCACAGGCCAATTTGAAAATTGGCGAAAAGGATCTGCCGCGCGCCGGCGTGCTCGTTATGGGCGGCGATGAGGTGTACCCAACCGCACTGCGCGAGGATTACAAGGTCAAGATGCGCCTGCCATACGATTTGGCGTGGCCAGTTCCGAAGGGAAACGAAAAGACGCCGCTTCTGCTTCTACCTGGCAATCATGACTGGTACGACGGACTGGTCAATTTTCTCGCGATTTTCTGTCGGGAAAAGCCAACTAAGATTGGCGGATGGAAGACCGATCAACGGCGGAGCTACTTTGCCGCCGAGCTCTCAGCAAAATGGTGGGTGTGGGGCATCGATATTGCTCTTGTTCGGGACATGGATCAGCCGCAAGCCGACTATTTCGTTTCCGTCGCAAAGCACATGCCGGAGGGTGCCAATATCATTCTCTGCAGCGCCGAACCCGGCTGGTACAAAGCAGAATCCAATGGCGACGCTTTTCGTACGTTGAGCTATGCCGCAGGAATTGCGCGCAACGTTGATAAGAATTTGCGCATTCCAATCGTTCTATCCGGCGATTCGCATCACTACGCACGCTACGTCGATAGCGAACGAGGGACTCAATACATCACCTCTGGCGGCGGCGGCGCATTTCTTCACGGCACTCTTGAGCTCAAGCCAGAGATAGGCGCCGAATGGCTCATTCAGTCGAAGGAAAAGCTGACGCTCGCAAGTTGCTATCCGTCTAGGGAGGAAAGTGCTGCGCTTCTGGCCGGTAACGCAAACTTTGGCCGGCTCAACCGGGGACTCACCTGGGTATTCGCAGGCTTTTATCTCTCCGCGCTGTTCATTCTAACTCTTGCGATGAGAGTAGATGTAGCAATTGCAAGCTTTACTGTCTTGCTTGCAACGCTGTGGGGGTACAACCGGTACCAGGAAGGTGAGTGGACAAGGACGGCCGTGCCTTCGATTGCCCATGCGGTCGGACATGCACTCGTCATTTCCGCCTTCGCGCTTGGCGCTCTGTGGGCCGACCAATGGCTGAATATCCGGTCGAACTGGCACTGGAGCGTTTGGCTCGGCGCCTTGGCCATTCCGACGCTGCTGATCGGACCTTGGCTCGCTGGAAAACTTTATGGCTACAGCCTTTGGTTCGGTTGCCGTTATTTCAACATTAGTCACAACGATGCCTTCAGCTCTATGCAGCTGAACACCCATCGTCACTTTCTGCGCATCAGGTTGAAAGGCGACGAAGCAACGATCTACGCCGTGAAGCTCGAAAAGATTCCGAGCCGGAGCGAATGGAAGGCCAACGCGGATCGAAAAATCAATGCTGAGGCATCCGTGTTTGTGCCAAGCTCGCCGATGCGGCCTGAAATCCTGGAAGAGATACAGGTGAAGGGACGGAATGCGACTTCAACTGCTGAGGTCAAATCGCCGGCTGAAATTCCACCGAAGAAGTAAGACCTCTATTAGCCGGTTGGGGCTAGCATGCAATCGATCATACTCTCCGTATATCGCATTGGGTTGCGAGTAAGGGCATCTTTGCTCTGCTTACTAGGAGTTCTTTTTTTCTCCACTTCCCACGGTAGAGCGGCTGAATTCACGGTGCAGCGTCAGCCGGGGGAGAAGCTCGTCCTTGTCCAATTTTCAGGCGAGATTCTCAGAGACATCAACAAATTCCGCGTTATGGCAAACCGGGTACCAATGTTGTTCACGGTTCTTGTCATGGACAGCCCGGGCGGAAATGTCGCAGCAGCTTTGGAAATCGGTCGAGAAGTAAAAGCGCGGGGCTTTTCCACTCTCGTGAAGGCCGGCAATACCTGCGCATCTGCCTGCGGTCTGATCTGGTTAGCAGGAGATTCGCGTTACATGGCGCGTGGAGCAAGAATTGGATTTCACGCGGCCTATGCTGAACATGGTGGGGCACAGGTCGAGAAGGGCGCGCCGAATGCGTTAATCGGATCGTACCTGCACCAATTGGAATTGCCCGACACTGCCATCGCTTACGTCACCAAAGCCTCGCCCGGACAAATGGAATGGCTGACCGTGCTAAATGCTATGCATGTTGGGATCAATTTCAAAGTGCCAGGCGAAAATGGCGATTGATTTCAAGCGCACGGCGTCGCCGATTGCGGCGCTGCTGCTCCTTTCCAACGCAGTGTTAGCTGAGCCTGAGCATGGCGCTGCACAGATCGGCCGCGCCATCCAAGACCTTACGCCTGCGTTACGGCAAGGATCGACCGCGGGTCTCGCGCAACTCGTCAGGGATTGTTACGCCAAGCAGCCCGCCCGCTCCGAAGCGGTCGCTTATTGCTTTACGTTAGACTACAGCGCGAGCCGGCTTGACGATGCGATATCACGTCGATCTGGCGCAAACATAGATCCTTATCTTAGCATCGAGAAAGTTTTGACTCGTGCCAATCGCGCGCTGTCAGCCATTAAAATCGAACAGCCCCAACGTGGACCTCTTATTGCTTTCTGGGCTAACTCTACACGAGCGATGCTGAGTTGGGCCACATCAGACCGTGCAGTTGAAAAGCCACCTGTTGGAACAACTGATCAAGCGAAGACAGCTGTTTTGAAGCTAGTGAAGACCCCAGGTCAGGCCCAAGTTTCCGGACTGCAGTTCCAAGTTGTTCCCAATATGCGCGGTGAGCCTACTCACGTTATTTGCGGGTACGTGACAGAGCGAACGGCCGTCGGCGCCCTAACGCCCCGAAAGGCGTTCGTTTATTTTATCAAAGATCAGTCGGTGAATTACGACAATGGGGCGGATGACATGGACCGCGAGATCGTCAAAAATTTTTGCGCGCGCTAGGAACCGTCAATCCGTCCGGCCTCGCTGTCTATCTTGTCATGCTACTCTTATGTGTGACCCGAAATATTCCATAATGGACATTAGGCGCTAAGCTAGCAGAAGCGCTTGCGTGCGCGGCCGTTTCGAAAGCGAGAGGCAGCGCGTGGGATATGATCTCAAGGTCGGTGTGGGTTAGGATCGGCCGCTTCTAGACGAGCACAAAATGGCGTCCCAACGTCGTTCTAAAACAAAACCCAGCAAGAAGTTTACGGGAGCATTGGCCCACCCGATTAAGATTAAAACCTATCGATCGACACTTGTGGGGCTGAGCGAAGAGGAAGCGTGCCAAAAGAACGCCGAGGCAGTCTCCGACGCCCTCAACCAGTTAGGTAATAAATTCGACCTCCTCTTTCAGCACTTCAAAATCACCAGGAGCGGCAATGATGCTGAAGATTACAAATCCCTTGCTTGGGCTTTAGCGCAGGCGTTCGTCCCTGGATTCCAACTCGTGGCAGACTCACGCAGTCGGGGGCGTCCGGCCAACGATCCTTTGGAATACATCCGCTTGCTGACCGATCTTGAGATCCTCAAGCGTGGAAAAAGGCAGACAGGTTCAGCGGCTTCTGAGACAGCACTCTTGAAAGAGCTCGTCAGCAACTCGCGTTTTGAGGGTCGATGGGGAAGATATAAGGGGAGGGTGCGAACATTAGCCAACAAATTGGCTCAAGCAAGAGATCAAAGCATCAATCCTATGTGGACCTTCTGGGCGCTCCCGGGGGCCCACGGGACCTTGGCCCGCAATAGATTGATCGAGATGTTCAGTGTCACGAAAAATGGGCTCTGATATTTTCGTGAGAGTATTTTGCGCGGTTCTATCTGTTTAGACATCTTAGTCCCCACCAGCTTCACGGGAGTCGATCATTCGACTCCAGGGAGCGCGACAGGAGCAGGGGACAATGGAAGATTTGCAGACCAAAACGGACGATCGAAGCCTCGTTGTTAAATATCATGAGACTTCCAGACTGACGGCTGACAAAAAAAATCCGCGTCTGCATTCCTCGAAACAAATTAAGCAACTTGCTCGAAGCATTGAATCGTTTGGCTTTAATACGCCGCTGCTAGTTGACCGCAATTTGGTTGTGGTGTCAGGCGCGGGGCGCTTGGCGGCCGCAAAGCTACTGGGCCTGACGCAAGTTCCGACGATCTGCCTGGATCACTTAAGTCCGGCGAAACGGCGCGCGTTTATGATCGCCGACAACAAACTGAGCGAACTGTCCACTTGGGACGAAAAAATCCTGGCGGAGCATTTGCAAGAGCTCGCGACGCAAGAGATCGATTTTGACCTCGAAGCAATGGGCTTCGAGGTCCCGGAATTCGAATTACTGGTGGCTCCGACAGGATCTACCTCCGTCACTAAAGATGACATGGAAGAGCCGATAGCGCCGCCCACAATCCCCATCTCTCAGGTTGGCGATCTCTGGCGCCTGGGGAGGCACCTTCTTCTTTGTGGAAGCGCTCTGGAATCTTCAAGTTATTCGCGCGTCCTCGAGGGAAAGCAGGCCAATATAATCTTCACCGATCCGCCATTCAACGTTTCGATACCAGGGCACGCATCGGGTTTGGGTAGTGCCAACCATTCCGACTTCGTCATGGCATCTGGTGAAATGACCCCGGAGCAATTCACCGATTTTCTTATGGTTGCGTGCCGCCACATGGCCACGCACAGCAAGGATGGGGCGATACACTTTATCTGTATGGATTGGAGGCACGTCGGCGAGTTACATGCAGCAGGAAACAGCGTGTACTCCGATTTTAAGAATATTTGCGTTTGGGTCAAAAGCAACGCTGGTATGGGCAGCCTTTATCGCAGCCAGCACGAATTCATCTTTGTCTTTAAAAACGGCAATGCGTCACATCTCAACAATGTGCAGCTCGGCCGCTTCGGACGGAATCGCACCAATGTTTGGTCGTACCCTGGCGCCAATATGTCCGCCAATGGTGACGAAGAGGGTGCACTGCTGATGATGCATCCGACTGTTAAACCAGTGACGTTAGTAGCGGACGCCCTGATGGATTGTTCAAACAGAAAGGCGTTGGTCCTTGACCCGTTTGTCGGTAGCGGCACGACAATTATAGCCGCTGAGCGAACCGGGCGCTGCGCTCGCGCGATTGAAATGGATCCGCGGTACGTGGATGTCGCTATTCGCCGCTGGGAGCGATTTACGCGATCGCATGCAGTACATGCGGTTACCGGTCAACAATTTGGGAGCACTCAGGAGCAAACGCGGTGAGTCGCTCCAGATCTAGTAAGATAACTCCTCGTGACTATAGCGTCGGCTATCGCAAGCCGCCGATCAGCGGCCAGTTCAAAAAAGGAGAATCCGGTAATCGCAAAGGGCGTCCGAAAGGGTCTATGACACTGGCGCAATATTTGGATAGGGAACTCAATCGCACTGTGTCGATCAAAGAAAACGGTGCCGTTAGACGCATTACTCTCAAGGAAGCTGCAATCAAGCGGTTGGTCGGAAATCTTCTGACCGGTGATCCCCGGACCATGAAATTCATGCTGGATTATTTTGGCATGCCTATTGAAACAGAGGATCCGAGAACAAAGGCCGAGTCCGATGAAGGGTTTAAGTCGTTTTGCAAGGTCTTGGACGAATTGGCCACTAGAAGGGCTCGCGACGCCGAGTAGGCCGGCGCCTGATTATGAATCAACCGCCCGAAAGATTCGCATAATGACAGGTTATGGAATGTTTCCACTTCTCGCTAATGGCACGAATCGATGCGCGATCGCCATTATGCGTCAATCATTGAGCGTAGCTTATTCACGCTCGAGACACTCAAAACCTTGTTAGGTCGCTGGCGAGTGCGGATCGCAGCGTGCGACATCGCTCGATCAGTACTTCACCTTCGCCATCAGATAGACAGTGCGCGGCTCGGCCGGGGCGATCATGCCGTTGCCGGCGGCGAAAGGAACGAAATAGCGCCGGTCGGCGAGATTCTTGCCAACCAGCGCGACACTCCAGCGGTCGGTCTCGTAGGCGACCTTGCCGTCATAGGTGATGAAGGCGGGTGTGAAATAAACGTTGTCGAGCGCGCTCGCCTGGCGCGACGCTGCGTAGAGCCCGGCGCCGACAGCGACATCGCGCAGCGGTCCTCGCTGGATCTTGTAGTTGACCCAGAGCCGTCCGGAATCCTTCGGCACGCGTTCGATTGCGTTGCCGGCTGGATAGAGTTGGTCCCGGAGGATATAAGCGTTGATATGCGCGTAACTGCCGAGGATCGAAAGCCCGGGCAACGGCTGCCAGGTCAGATCGAGATCGAAGCCTTCAGAACGCTGTTCGCCGACCTGCCGGGCCTGGACCGGATTGCCTGGCAGCAGGTTCACCACGTTGCGCCGCGTGATGGTGAAGAACGACAGCGTAGCGGCGAAGCCGGACGGCAGCGCCAGTTTAAGTCCGCCCTCCGTCTGCTCGGCTTCCTCCGGCTTCGGCGCCGTCGTGCTGTTGAAGAACGGCACCCCGCGGAAACCTTGGCTGTAGCCGGCGAACGCCGAAACACTGGGCATGAGATCGACGACGGCGCCGAACCGCGGCAGCGGCTTCCAGGCATCGGTGACGAAATCGGTTTGCGCTACGCTGTCGGCTCCCTGAATCCGCACGTGCGCCATGCGCAGGCCGGCCAGCAGATGCAGGCGCTCCCAGACGGTGGATTGCAACTGCGCGGTCAGTCCGCTGTTCTGGTATTTGTTGTTAGCATTGAACAGGCTCGATCCTGGACCCGGCACGCCGTACGCCGGGAACACCGGAATGGCGAGGTCGACCAAGCCCGCGAAGGATCCGTTCGCACGATTGCTGTCGGCAACGCCGTCATAATCAGCGCCGAGCAGAAGCGTGTTCTTGATCGGCCCGATCGTGCTCTTTCCGATCAGGTTTACATTCGACGACAGCTCGGTCGCGTCGACCAGATAGTTGAAATTGAGCAACGAGAAATTCGAGCCGAAAATCGGCGTGGCCGGCCCGAAGAATTGCCCCTGTTCGGACAGGCTGAACTGGCTCACCCGCGCGGCCGCGTTCATCGACCAGACGTCGTTGAATTCGCGATCGAGCCGGGCGGTTAGACCGTTATATGTGGTCCGGGTCTTGGGGGCATTGGGATCGGCAGGATAGAGATTGTCGCGGATCGAAAAGGTCGAGCGGTCAATAGTGCCGGCGCCGGGCAGGCCGGCGTAGTCGGTGAACGTGCGCGACGTGAAGCGGCCCTGAATGGTAACCACGGTGCCGTCGCGGTTGTCGAACCGAAACGTCGGATTGAGCGAATAGCGCCCGCGCTCGATGATGTCGATATAGTCGCGCGAGCGTTCGTAATCGCCGGTAAAGCGGAACAGCGCCGTGCCGGCCGCGTTGAGTGGCTGGTTCAGATCGACCCATGGATTCCACAGCGCGTAACTGCCGGCCATGACGCCGGTCTCGGTGAAGCGGCTCGGCGTCGGCAGCTTCGACACCGAATTGATGGTGCCGCCGACGGGGCCGATGCCGCCTTGATAGAGCAGGCCGGTGGGCCCCTTCAGTACTTCGATCCGCTCGGTGTTGACGAGCGAGTGGGAGTCGCCGCCGTCGCCGTAGTTCGGCAATCCGTCGATGTAGCGCTCGGCGGGAAATCCGCGCACCTTGTAGGCAAAGCCGACAACCGCGTTGGTCGGCATGCCGGCGACGCCCGAGATGTTGCGGAACGCTTCGCTCTGCGTCAGCGGGCGCTGGTCCTCGATCACTGCGCGCGGGATCACGGCGACCGCTTGCGGGATGCGCTCGATCGGGGTTTCGGTCCCGGTCGCCGACACCGAGGTGAGCGCGCGATAACCGCTGACCGGGCCAGCGCTGGTCTGTTCCACCGCAGGGCCGCTGTTGAGTATAGCGCCGGGGGGAGGCTCGGAGGATGGCGGAACAGGCTCCGGCGTCCGTGGTTTAGTGCGGCGCCCGTGTATCGTTATCGGCGGCAAAGTCGCAGTCGGTTGCGAGACGCGCTGCGGAGTAGAGACCGGATCGGAGCCTGTCGAGGGCGCGGGAGCGTCCTGCGGCATCGCGCGATCCGAAGCCGTCACAAAAGCTACAAGGGCAAGGGCCCAGGCCGCGTTACGCACAGACAACGTCACTAAGATTCCAGCAGCGCGCCGCACATCTGCGCGATCCAGCCGCTGCCCCCCGAAACACATACGGTGGTGGACGTTACATGCCCTCGCGGGCCAGCGCAAAGAAACAACGATGATCTATGAACATCCCATCGAGCATCATGGAACTTCGCGGAAAGGGTCGAGACTGCTTGCGGTTCCAAGGGGCTTGTCCTAGATCGCGGGTGGGGCGGCAGCCATACCGCAGGAATCCGTGTGAAAATGGTCGGGGCAGGGGCCGCATGTCAGAAGCCGATATAACGGATCTACCCACCGATCTGATCCAAGAGAAAATCCTCGCACACCCGCGATTTCCGGCCGCGCGCGCCGCGATGCTGGAGGCGATGCTTGCGCTCTACGAGCACCATCCCTTCCTGAACCGGCTGCTGCTCCAGGTCGGGCGCAATGTCATGTTCGTCGTGATCATGTGCCTGCATGCGCGCTACGACGAGGCCGATCCGGCAACCTGGCCGACGTTGAATCTGCTGAAACAGTCGATGGCGCTTTTCAAACTGGCGAGCCCGCGCCGCGTCGCCGACCTCGTCTCCCGTCTCATCAAGACCGGTTATCTCGAACAGGTCTCTTTGCCGCACGACCGTCGCGTCCGCATTCTCACGCCGACCGAGAAAATGATCGAGCAGGACCAGGACTGGCTGGTCTCGCACTACATTCCGTTGCAGGTCTTATTCCCGGAGCCCGGCTACCCGCGCATCATGCAGCGTGACGCGGCTTTCCAGCAGACGCAGCGACTCGTTGCCGCCAGTCACTTCCCGCTCGCCGCGCAGATCATGGGGCGCAACCCGACGATGATGCAGTTCATGGTCCGGGAGGGCGGCATCATGATGCTCATCAAGCTGTTGCAGCTTGCCGGTTCGGATGGCGACATCACACGCGAAGTGTCTTACTCCGACATCGGCGCCCGGTTCGGCGTCTCGCGCACGCAGGTCCGCAAGCTGCTGCAACTCGCCGAAAAGGATGGCCTCGTTCAATTGACACGCGGAAGGGGCTACTTTGTTCGACTGACGCCGAAGCTCTATGAGGCGTTCGATCGCTTCATTGCCGACACCATGGTCGCCCACGACATCACCTACAACCTCGCGCAACGTGCGGCGTCCTCAAGGGACGGGCGTGCGAGATTGATGCAAAATCATCCGCTGCTGGATGGGACTTCGTCAAACTAGGTGTTCAGCGCACGAAGCGGAGCGGGATCGACGATTCTGTTTGGGCGCTAGCCGTAATGTTGCTGACGCCGGCCCATGCAAAGTGTTCCGTTGCTGGTTCGATCAACGCCAAACAAGCCTTCAACCCGAAAGCGGAACGAATCTGACCTTTGGGTGTGGGCTCCCGCGCAGAGGATCCAAATATCAGTCAGCGCTCGGGGCACTGGCATTCCTGCTGATAGCGCTCGCCTCGGAGTCGGCCAGATGCAGGAGGAAGAGGGCGAGCACGTGCGCGCGCAACCCGATCATGCTGACCCGGGAAGCCGGCGTTCTGATCGTCATCAAGCTGATGCAGGTTGTCGCTCCGGATTGGAAGACCGCGCACGAGGTTTCCTATTTCGACATCGGGGGCCGTTTCGGTGTCTCGCGCACGCGGGTCCGCAAGCTGCTGGAGACGGAAAAGAACGCTCGTGCGTTTGGTGGGAAATAGGACCCAGCACATCCAATTGACGCCGAAGCTAATCGAGGCGTTCGATCGTTTCATCGCCGGCTCCATGGTAGGGGACCTGCTTGTCTACAAGCTAGCGGAGGGTCCGCAGTTGCCGAAAAAATATCACCAATAAAGATAGATGCGGTCTCCCGCTCGGATCCCGTGCCCCTGCAATGTGATACGGCGGTCGCCAGGCTCCATGCGCGGGCTGGGCGCGATCTGATGCAGCATGTTACCCGAATGGATCACGAGCTCGCCGATGCGGTATTCGTGCAATTCGAACGGCAGGCTCAGAGCCAAATTGCCCTGTTGCTTCTCCCTCATCTCATTGAATTGCGTCTCACGAGTGCTCCATGTCTTGAGGCCCCCTCCGGCGGCCGGAAGCTCGATCGGCAGGGTGAACGATAGCGGTGCGTTGAAATCTGGATCGGGAACGCCGCTCCAGTCGATCAGGAGATATTGACGGTCGAAATGAATCGATGCGACTGGCAGCGAGAATGCCGGATGTGCCAGAAAGATATGGAATCCCGGCAGAGCGCCGTGTGCGTGCCATTGGGTCTTAAAGCCGAGCGAGGCCGAAATCGCGGCGCTCACCTGATCCAGCAGCCATCCGAACCGGTTTCGCAATCGCGGATTAAAATCTGCTGCGAGTTCTAGATACCTGGCTCGCGAATGCGCGGCATCCAAGTAGCTCGCAGCCCCGAACGTGAAGAATGGCACCAGTGCGTTGCGGCGTATCCAGCAATCGCGCAGCGCCAGCAGGTCGTCGGCCGCGCGTCTGCAGTCTTGCGGATCGAGCAAGCGCTTGCAGTCGATGTACTCGTGATCGATCACACATCGCTCCCTGAGACGACCCGGAATCGCTTCTTCCAGGATCAGCAGTTCATCAGCGCACCGCGCCCTATCGCAGGAACATAATGTCTTTCACTCGTGCGGCGCGCCGGTTCCCGATCGATGCAAAATGTTCCGTTGTCAGTCCTCGTCCCTCTGTGCGCACAATTCGAAACTTCCACCGAGAGGACCAGATCGTGAGCTTTGAAAACGTCGTGAATTTTGCGGTGCTTGCGATGTCTGACGACACGCTTCGTACTGAAGTGACGAACGCCATCGCGGACAAGGACGATGACGAGGCCGCTTTGGCCGTTGCCAACATCGCCACCAAACGCGGATATGCCTGCACGCCTGACGAGGTCAAGGAGGGCTATGCATTCGCGGTGAAGATGAGCAAGGGCGAAGCCGAGCTTTCCGACCACCAGCTCGATTTCGTGTCAGGAGGCCGCGGCTCGCCGACCGGCAAACGTGGTGCTGGACCGAACCCGCCGCCGGCTCAAATGGTGCTCGGCATTCTCAGCGCTGGCGCTGCCGCGAGGGGCGCCACTGGAGGCCGCTCAAGCCGCCGCGGAAAATAGATTGCCTGCTTTCGCTGCAGTGGGTGTGGGATTTTCCACACCCATTGTCATTGAAATCGCAATTGTCGGTGCGGGGCTCGGCGTAAGTGAGCAAGATGGGGCGTAAGGGAGCGTTGCCGATATCAAGCGCTCCCGAGTACAGGCTTGGGCCCGCTTGAATGCGCGCTGACGAGTCCTGTGTCCGCATCTTAGATCGCAGTTGCAGAACCCTGACCGCAACACAGGGCTGCCAAACGTGCGGCGTCGCGCTCTTCTCAATGGCTGTGGAGGACGCGCGCAATGCTCCATGATCTGATCGAGAAGGCATGGACGGACGAGGCATTCAAGCGACGATTGATTGAGTCGCCGGGCTCCGTGCTCTCGCCGCACGGGATCGCTTCCGATCCCGGCGCGCGTATTGTGATCCACGAAAACACGGCCGATGTCATGCACTTGGTCCTGCCCGAAAAGGCCGAGGTCGATGGCGTTCCTTTGCGGAATTTCGGCGAGGGGCTCGGCGAGGTCCTTCGACGGGCATGGGACGATCCCTCATTCAGAGCACGGCTCGTCGAAAATCCGAGCGCAGCCATCGCGGACGCGACAGGATTTGCGGCGCCGTCGTCGATCCGACTAGTGATCCATTGCGATACATCAGACGCGAAGCATTTCGTGCTCCCCGTCAATACAAGAACGGACGCCCTCAGGGAACGCAACCGCTATCTGATTGGCGGGTCCATGCAACCGCCGCGGTGGGG
>BFBZ01001274.1_pt1 | contig 17491 bp, 15 predicted proteins | sample 1888401 | NCBI WGS metagenome assembly BFBZ01 (sample SAMD00112614, study PRJDB3348) | symbiont metagenome | host: Chara braunii | reverse complement strand
GATCAGATCTTTGGTGCTCAGGTCTTTCGTGGTCATGGCAGTTGCATTCACAACGGGTTGATGGCGGCGAGCAGGCCGGCCGCCACGATGATCACCGCAAGGCTTGCGGCGACGAAGCCCGACGCGCCGAAGGCCGGTCGGGCGCCCCGTCCGCCGGTCCTGCCGGGCCAGACGGGGACAATGGCTGCGCCGGCGCGGGCGCGATCGGGCCCTGCGACGGGCGGCGACCCCGCACCATGGCCACCGCCGATCCGCCTGACCCCCGCCAAGGCGCGGGCGAGATCTGGTCGCGGGCGAAAATCCAGTTCGAGCGTGCCGGCGACGAACAGGATATCCACCGGTTCGCCGTCATTTTCGGTCATGGCCTCGTCCAGCGCCGCGTCGCGCGACGTGAACAGACAGCCGTAGCCGCCGTCGACGCTTTGCAGCACCCAGAGGCCAGCGGAATTGCGGCCACAGACGAGGCGAAGCGGCTCGAATGCCGATCGAGAGAGTGGGAAGCTTGAAGACATGACTGTCTCCCTCGGCACTGCGGATCGGGCTTGTGATAGGCCCGAACGCCGTAAGGGAGCGATAGGAATTGCGGCTCACCGCAATAAGGATTCCGTAAGGATTGGGGCAGTCAGGCGCCGAGTGTTCAATGACCCTGATGCTTTGGCTGGATGGACGCGGCGCGGCACTTCGCAGGCTTTCCGGCGGGGTGAAGTCGTGGATGGCCGGGACGAGCCCGGCCAAGACGAGACTTGTCCTTGGAGCGACGGGTGCTGCATCGGCCGGGCGCAGAACCCGTGCCGCGGCACAGCAAATCGTGAGGTCGACACATCGTCCTGCCCGGGCTTGTCCCTGATATCCACGACTTGTTTGCAGCGAAATCAGCCATTCGGAATTGCGCCGCCGCCGTATCAGGCATCGACAATCCGCACCATCAGGCAGGCGGCCGCGTCATAGCTTGCGAGCTTGTCGGTCAGCGCCGGGTCGGCGACGACCGAGAAGCCGTGGCGCTGCCAGAAGCCCTGCGAGCCGTTGACCGCGACCAGCGACAGGTTGGGCAGGCCCTGCCCGGCGGCATGGGACACCAGGGCCGCGACAATGGTCGATGCCGCGCCGCTGCCGCGCGCCGCCGGCAGCAGCGCGATGTCGTGCAGGTAATAGGTCGAGGCTATCTCCGGCAGGCGTCCCAGAAGCGCGTTGAGCGCGGGCAATTGGCCGAACCGCCAGGGATGGCTGAGCAGGTAGCCCGCCGCTTGGCCGCCGACCTCCAGCATGAAGCAGCCGGCCGGATAGAGCTCCAGCCGCTCGGCGAAGACCGCATCGTCTTCCGGAAAGTCGGGATGGACCGAGCGCGCGATCGCCGACACCAAGCCAAGGTCGCCCTGTTGCATTGGCCGCCAGCGGCCAGCCGTGCTGGTCATGGGTCCGGTTCCGATCGGCGAAGGGTCAGGCGTGTTTCCAGGCCTGCCTGACCGCCTTGGGCGTGGCGGCGAAGGCCTTGGCGCCGGCACGGGTCACCGCGCGCTCCAGGCGGATATGGCGCGCGGCGATACGGGCGAGCTTGTGCTCGGGGGCCGCCTCGCGCCTGAGCCGCTGGGCCAGCAGGTCGAGGTCGCGGATCGAGCCCATCAATTCGCCGAGCTGATCGAGCTTGCCGGCCTTGGGGCGGGCGCCTTTCGGCCTGACCTCGTCGAGGGCTTCGATGAGATGCAGGCAGTCCTTGATGCGCTTGCGTGCCTCGTGCAGAGGCTCGGGCAGGTGGCCGGCCTCATAGGCCAGAAACGCCTGCTGCGCCCGCCGGTAGGCGCGCTGTACCGCCCGGGCCAGGAATGGCCTGGGCGCGTGCTCGAGCGGCAGCCTGGCGATCGTCTTGGCCTGGCGCTGCAGCGCCCGCCCGAGCGCCTCGAGATCGAGCGTATTGCCGTGGGTCACGACCGGGCCGCTGGCACCGACCGCCTGGGCCGCCTCGTCCAGGGCATGGGCGTCGCGCAATGGCGCCAGCGCATGGGCGAAGGCGCGCAGCAGCGCGTTTTCCCGGGCCACCGCTTCGGCGGCGAGCGGCTTGAGCGCGCGCAACAGGCTGCGCGCGCGCTTGATATGGCGCCGGGCGAGATGCACCGCCTTGACGTGGTCCGGTTCCGAGACGATCAACCGGCCGGCCGCGCGGGTATGGCCCGCGGCGGCGGCGGCCAGATCCTTGGCCTCGGCGGCCGGCTTCACGCAGCCACTCCCGTGCCGATCGGGCAGGAGACGCCGGTGCCGCCGAGCCCGCAATAGCCGCGCGGGTTCTTGGCCAGGTATTGCTGGTGATAGTCCTCGGCGAAATAAAACTCCGGAGCGTCGAGGATCTCGGTGGTGATCGCGCCATAACCCTGGCCGTCGAGCGCCTTGGCATAGGCCGCCTTGGAGGCTTCCGCCGCCGCCCGCTGGGCAGCCCCGGTGACATAGAGGCCGGAGCGGTATTGCGTGCCGACATCATTGCCCTGGCGCATGCCCTGGGTCGGGTCGTGGCTTTCCCAGAAGGTCTTCAGCACCTCGTCGGTCGAGACCTGGGCCGGGTCATAAACCACCAGCACCACCTCGTTGTGGCCGGTCAGGCCGGAGCAGACCTCTTCATAGGTCGGGTTCGGCGTCAGCCCGGCGGCATAACCAACCGCGGTCACCCAGACCCCCGGCAGTTGCCAGAACTTGCGCTCGGCGCCCCAGAAGCAGCCGAGCCCGACGATGATCGTCTCGTGGCCTTGCGGGTAGGGGCCCTTCAGCGGCCGGCCATTGACGAAATGGCGCTCGGCCGTCGGGATGGCGGTGGTCCGGCCGGGCAAGGCCTCGCGGGCTGCCGGGACTGCAAGCTTCTTGAACGAGAACATGGAAAACCTCCTTGAAGGTCCTGGGGTCCGTATTCGTGAGGGCTGAGATACCCCCCATTCGCTCGGCAGCCGCCAAACGTTACCCGAGCTGGCGACCGGAGGGAACAAGCCCCGATCGCCACGCACGGCCGGCCTGCACGCGACGGGCGGGAGCGCCATTCGTCAGCGCCGGCCGATGACGCCGATCCGTGGTTCGTGCTTGCGCCCGGCGATCATCAGGAGGGCACCGAGGCCGAGCCCTGCCAGCGCCGTCGGCAGGATCAGCACGGTCAGCATGACCGGGTCCCATAGCCAGCCGAGCCCGTGTCTTTCGAGCACCGGCTGTACCGCCTGCAGGCTGTCGAGATGCAGCGTCCGCCAGGTCTCGCCGATCACCGTATAGATCAGTCGCCCGCCGGCGATCGACTTGGTCCCGTCGATCACCAGCGCGATGAAGCCCAGGGCGATCAGAAGGAATCCGATGAGGCGCAAGACGAAGCGGATCATGGCAAGCAAGGCATCCTGTCTTCGTCCGAGATAACCATGCCGCGCGCCGGCCGCAAGCCGGGTGAACCACGGCCCGCCGCGCGCCGCGGGCCGTGGGGTCACCAGCCGGCCAGCGGTGCACCGGCCGCGAAGAACAGGATCGTGACCAGGATGAAGATCGGGATCAGGATCGCCATCGACCAGGCCATGTAGCCGAAGAAGGACGGCATCTTCACGCCTTTATCCTTGGCGATGGCATAGACCATGAAGTTCGGCGCATTGCCGATATAGCTGTTGGCGCCCATGAACACCGCGCCGGTGGAGAGCGCGGCCAGCGTCGTGGCGAGCGGCCCCATCAGGGCTTTCGGGTCGCCGCCGGCGAGTTCGAAGAACACCAGATAGGTCGGCGCATTGTCGAGAAACGACGACAGGAGCCCGGTCAGCCAGAAATACATGACGGTGTCGGGCGTGCCGTCGGGCCTGGACACCAGCGCGACCAGCGGCGCGGCCGCGCCGTTGCGCCCGGCGGCCAGGATCGCCAGCACCGGCACGATGCAGACGAAGATGCCGGCGAACAGCTTGGCGACCTCGGCGACGGGTCCCCAGTTGAAGCCGTTCTGGAGGCGATGCTCGGCTTTGGCGAGCCGGAGCGAGGCAAGCCCCGCTGCCAGCATGGCGAGGTTCGACACCAGGTCCTGGGCCGGAAAATCGAGGCCGATCCAGGTGAACGAGGCGCCCGGCTTCCAGGCGCCGCGCAACAGCACCGCCGCGACCACCACGGCGATCAGGCCGAGCATGCCGAGGCCTTTGACGCCGACCCGCGAGTCCGGCGTCGGGTCGGGTTTGGTGCGGCCTTCGCGGGCATAAAGAAAGGCGTCGATCGCGCAGAACAGCGCAAGCAGCAGTCCGACCACCACGACCGTCTCGGTCAGCAGGAACCGGGTGGTCCAGAAGAAGTCGACGCCCCTCAGGAAGCCGACGAACAGCGGCGGATCGCCGAGCGGCGTCAGCGCGCCGCCGCAATTCGACACGATGAAGATGAAGAACACCACGACATGGACATTGTGGACGCGGTCGTCATTGGCGCGGATGATCGGCCGGATCAGGATCATCGAGGCCCCGGTCGTGCCGACCAGGCTCGCCAGCACCGCGCCGATCGCCAGGATGGCGGTATTGGTGGCCGGCGAACCGTGCAGATTGCCGGTGACCACGATGCCGCCGGCGATCGTGTAGAGCGCGAAGATCAGGATGATGAAGGGCAGGTATTCGATCAGCAGGGCATGGCCGAGGCCGGTGAGCGCCTGCGCCGGCGGCACCAGCAGGAACAGCGGCACCACGACGAGCGCCGCCCACATGCCGGCGATCTTGCCGTAATGGTGTTCCCAGACATGGGGGTAGAACACCGGGCCGGTGGCGATCGACAGGAGCAGGCCGATAAAGGGCAGGCCCCACCAGAGGCTCAAGGCTTTCCCGTCCAGGGCTTCGGCCGCGGCCGGCCCGGCCAGGCCGATGGCGCCGCCGACGATCACGGCGATCAGGCCGGCGATCCGGATCGACCAATGCAGCAAAAGGAGCTCCCCGCGCGTTCGCGCCCGGCAGCGCGATCCGCCCGAGCTCTCCCGTCCTATCCGCCACGCATCCTGTCGACAACGCAAGAGCTGTCGCAACGGCGATTGCCGAGGCCACCACGATCCGCTAAAGACGTGACACCGACGCATTGCGTCGCCGGCTTGCACCCATAGCTCAGCTGGATAGAGCGTTGCCCTCCGAAGGCAAAGGTCTCAGGTTCGAATCCTGATGGGTGCGCCACTTCAGTACAAAGCTATGAACGCCAAAGGCTGCCGATTTCCCGCTGGGCGCTGCGACGAGCATTAGCGGAAGTTCTGATTTCGATCCCCTGATGCGAACGTCCGTATCACGCCACTTCGACGAATTGCGCCAAGGCGCGCAGGTCGTCTCGTCGATAGCCCTCACCTTCAAGCCGCAAACCGTCACGGGCGGCTCGGGAGAGGCTCTCCAGCATGTCTGGCGAATCGGATTGCCGTTTCCCGCTCGGCGAGACTTGGGAAGATCACGAAGACAAACGTGCAATTACCGCGGCCCTGCCGACAAGCGTGGCACGAAGCGTTGCCTGAATTGCTCGAGAGGTGCTGTGATACCGCGATCTGGACGCCTGTCCGCGCGGATCGTGCGAGCCAGCAGTCATTGGCGGCGTGATCGCTGGCCGGCGGCGACCGGCATTTCTCACCCGCGCATGAAACCGAGCAGGTCGCCAGTGAAACGATCGCGGTGCGTCAGCACGATCCCGTGCGGAGCGCCTTCATAGATCTTCAGTTGGCTGCCAGTTATAGCCTCCACCAGCTTCCGGCCGGTGAGTGCAAGCGGACTTATGTCGTCCTGATCGCCCTGAATGATCAGGGTCGGCACATTTATCGCGCCCAGGTGCGGACGGTGATCGCCAACCGCAATGCTGCGCGTGCATTCGATGATCGCTTTCGGCGATGACCGGAGGAATTGCTCCAGAACCCATTGCTGCATCGCCGGAGAAGCGGTCGTGTCTTTGCCAAAGAACAGCGGAAGGGCGCCGGCCATGAACGCTGGACGATCCGTCTTGAGCGCCGCGATGAAACTGTCGCTCATGGCGCGATCTCCAGGCGCGGGCGCGACAGGACTGGTCAAGAGAATGCGGGAGATACGCCCGGTCCCGTGACGTGAGGCGTAGCGCGTGATCTCGGCGCTCCCCATCGAATATCCGACGAGCGTGACGTCGCGGAGATCGAGCCCTTCGATGACGGCGGCGAGATCGGCCGCCAGCGTATCGTAGTCGTAGCCCCGGCCGGGGTCATCCGATCGACCATGGCCACGACGGTCATAGGCGATGCAGCGGAAGCCGCGCTCGCTCAGCTCGACCAGCTGATATTCCCAAATGTCCGCATTCAATGCCCAAGGGTGGCAGAACACCACCGGCGTCCCATCACCCCAGTCACGATGGAACAGCTTCACGCCGTCGCGCCCCTCGATCCAGGAGCCGGAACGTCTCGGCCCCTCGGCATTTCCGGATTGCGCAATGGCCGGCTGCCCCGACGCGGCGACCGCCGCGCCAACTGCGCTCATTGCGACTGCTTTCATCGCCGTCCGTCTCTCTATTTTCATGCGTTCAGGCCCGACGCATGGCGGCATCTGTTCCGAAGCGCCCATCTCGGTCCACACCGCGATGGAGTGCTCAGCAAGCTGCCGCGCTTCCGATGCCACCTCCGTCCTCCATTGGCTTAAGTCAGGCTTTTGGCCCGATCGGCTTCACGGGAGGCGACTGTGAGGCTGGAGGTGCAGTCAGGCGATGACGCGCTAGGTCAAAATCGGCGAGCGCGACAATCGGCTGTCGACATCGACGATATCGGGCGCTTCGTCATCCTGGGGTGTGGCAGCGGTCTCCGCCACCATCCTTCGGACAACCTCGACGGTTCTTTCGTCAGCGGGAAACAGCATCTCCAGTGCCAGCTCCGAGAGCGTCACATCATGGGGGCTGCCAAAGACGGTGATGGTATTCAGGAACGTAACCACGCCGAGGCGAGTGGCAATGCGCAATGGCGTGGCGAGGGACTGGGCCGCATTGAAGGCGTCGAGCGGTTCGGAGCCGGCCGGAATCGGGTAGGCCGCAACCTCGTCAGCCAGCCTCTTGGTGACCGGATCAACCCGCGCCTGCAATTGCTGGCGAAGAAGACCCAGCGTATGCGCCTGCCAAGCGGCATAGTTCAGGACACGCGGCCCCATCCCGGCCGGATGGAGCACAAGCCGGATCGCATTGACGGGGGGACGCATCAGGTCCGCCGCGCAGCCCTCGTAGAGCTGCTGTAGCGCGGCGTTCGACGACACGACATTCCAGTGGCGATCGACCGCGAAGGCCGGGTAAGGCTTATGCGCCTGCAGCACGCTTTCGATGGCGGCTTTTGCAGCTTCCAGCCCGGCGACGGAACGCTCCGTGAAGGTCGGCGCAAACCCGGCCGCCAGAAGCAGCGTGTTTCGATCCCGCAGTGGGATATCGAGATCGTCGGCAAGCCGGATGACCATCTCGCGACTGGGCTGCGCCTTGCTGGTCTCCAGGCACGACAAGTGACGCGTGGACGTCTCCGCCGCCATCGCGAGATCGATCTGCGACATGCGGCGCTGCGTCCGCCAGCGCCGCAGAAGCAAGCCAAAGGGCACCTGAGGACTATCCATGGCGCGACATTACAAGCGGCAACGGCAAGAAACCATGACCTCGGAGGTCAAGGCACGTCTTTGGGGGTTGTCGCTATTTGATCCGCGGGATCATAGATCTTGGCCTGGCCTAGGCGTTGGTGATGTCATCACTGAAGGACATCACCCGCATGACCGCGCCCGTCATACAAAGCATCGAAAGTGTCAGTGCCAACCGGAGTTATTGGACTTTTGGCGTCCTTATGGCGGCGCAGTTCATGTATGTCATGGACGTCTTCATCGTGAATGTGGCGCTGCCCGCGATTCGCATCGACCTTTCCGCAACGCCGAGCGAGATACAGGGCATCATTGTCCTTTATCTGATCGCAATGGCCACGCTGCTCATCACAGGTGGGCGGCTCGGCGACATCTACGGGGCGACGCTGGTATTTTTGGCGGGGCTTATCGGCTTTACCTTCGCCTCGCTGCTCTGCGGGCTCGCGATCTCGGGGCGCATGTTGGTCATCGCGCGGGCGGCGCAAGGCGCGTCCGCCGCGCTCATGGTTCCCCAGGTCCTGGCGACAACCCATCGGCTATTCCAGGGAGCCGACCGAGGCCGCGCATTCGGCATCTACGGCGTTGTCCTTGGCGTTGGCGCTGCTGCCGGAATGGCTCTTGGGGGTTGGCTTCTGGCTCTCGACATCGCCGGCCTGGGATGGCGCTCGATTTTCGTGATCAACGTGCCGATCGGCATGGGCTTGGTCGCGGCTACGCTGAGACTGGCCCCGCATATGCCGCGCAGGCACAATGTTCACCTGGACGTCGCGGGAGCCATCACGCTTTTTCTGGCGCTGCTCTGTTTGCTCGGGCCAATTCTGGTCGGCCAAGAGCTTGCGTGGCCACGCTGGCTCCTTGCGGTGATCGGCGTCGGCTTCCTCTTCTTGGTGTTGTTTTGGGTTATCGAGCGAGGGGTCGCTCGAAATGGCGGATTTCCGCTTGTCCAGGTCGACATGCTGAAACAGCGGTCAGTCGCGCTGCCGTTTCTGGCCGTCCTTTTCTTCGCCTTCGCCAACGTCGCATTTTACTTCAGTATCACTCAATATATGCAGTCGGGATTGAGATATTCGCCACTGCAATCGGGCGCGGCCCTTGTGCCGCTCCTTCTCGTCTTTTCCGTGAGTTCCCACTTGGCGGCACCACGCGCCCGGCGCGGCGGCCCTCGGGCCATGATCGAGGGATGTGCGGTCCAGGTTGCCGGACTGGCGGTCATTGGACTGACCGTAGGTCTGGACCTGGCACCAGGTCCGGCGGTTTTCTCCGCCTTGCTGATTCCGTTCGGGATCGGGCAGGGAATGGTGCTGTCGCCGCTGTCGAATCTTGCGTTGAACACGATCCACACCGACGATGCCGGCTCCGGTGCCGGCGCGCTCAGCACATTGCAGCAAATCGGCAACGCGACGGGCGTGTCACTCGTCGGCGCGCTGTTTTTTACGATTCAGGCCAACCATTCCGACCGGATGGCCATGCTTGCTGCTTTGGGAGCGCTCGCCGTGGCTTTAGCGGCGACGGCTTGTTCGCTTTGGCTGTCTATCGAGAGAACGGCTCCCCACGATCCTTGGTCGCCGGCAAAGAAGGTCGCGCATGCGAGCAAGCAATGATCGGCGGATAAGGGGATGCGTCGCCGCTCATGTCCGGGGACGCGAAAGGGGGTTCTAAAAAACTCCTCACCACGTCGCGGCCGTCTTCTCCTTGCGTCGCCGATCCAGACGCTCACCGTCGCCGAATGGCTCATCATCGCCCGGTGCGGCGCGCCACAAACGATCGGAACAAGACTGCGAGCGGTCGACCGGCGGCTATTGGCCGCAAGTCAGGCTCTCGGCGGGCTCGTGAAGAACCGCCGCAGCGCGCCGGCGACCCATCCCGGCTCGCCGACATTGTCGGGTGCCATGTGGCCGATGCCCTTGAGTTCGACCCGCTCCGCCTGCGGCAACGCGTGCTGCAGCGCGTCGAGTGCCGTCGGCAGATAGGGATTGGAATTGTCGCCGCCGATGAGCGGGACCGGTATGCGGATGGCGCCGAAACGCTGGAGCTGCCCGGTCGTGGCGGCGACCAGTTTCAGATCGTAGCGGACGGTAGGCGCGAGCGCGCGGATGGCCACCGCCTCCTCGCCGTCGCCGCGCAGCGCCATGGCCATCATCGGGGTCAGCAGCAGTCGGGGCAAACAGGTGAACCAGTCGCGTCGGTCGCGCGTCCCCTTCATCACCGTGACCATGGCGGCGGCCAAATGGCCGGCGGCAAGCTCGCGCTCGTAGCGGGGCCCAAAGTCCAGCGGTGATGGTGTGCCGATGGGTACTGGCGGCTCGTAGAGCGCAAGTCTGTCGAGCGCCTGCGGCTTGCGCAGCGCCGTCCACAGCGTGGCGATGGCGCCCGAGCTCAGCGCGAAGACGTCACGCGCGCCCGTTTGCGCCAGCACCGCCGCGAGATCGTCGACCTCGGTGTCGATGCCGTAGTCCGGCCCCGGCGGGCCGCTGAGGCCACGCCCGCGCCGGTCAGGCACATGCAGCGTGAAGCGATCGGCGAGCAGCTGGCCGAGCCGGGTGAAGTTGCGGCTGCTTTGCATGGCGCCCGCCAGCAGCACGAGGCCGGGGCCGGCACCGACCTGCCGATAGCCGATGATCGTGCCATCACGCGAGACGGCCTGATGCATGGTCCATTCGATCATGGCGTTTCTCCAAGCTCGCCGCCGATCCGGCCACGACCACCTTCGCGCCGGCCCGCGCCGGCTCCACGGCTCACGCCGAGCAGGCCGGCCCACCGCCCGCCATCGCCACGTCGCCTTCGTTCCTTCAGAAACCATGATACGCTGTTCGCAGTAGTTCATACATAACTGCGAACATCGTTCGCAATAGGAGAAGCGCCTTGGCTGAAACGACCGTCCCATCGGTGATCTGGATGCGCCCAGCGCGCGGCAGCCGGGGCCCGCAGCCCTCGCGTGACCGCGACGCCATCGCCGGAACGGCCATCGCCATTGCCGACCGCGAGGGCGTCGCAGCCGTCTCGATGCGCCGCATCGCGGCCGAGATCGGCACGGGTACGAGCTCGCTCTATCGCTATTTCGCGCGCAAGGACGATCTGTTGAACCTGATGGTCGATGGTGCGCTTGCCGGTGGCGAATCTCCGTCATCCGGCGATTGGCGCGCAGACATGCGCGACGTCGCGCAGGGATTGCGGGCACGATTCAAACGCCATCCGTGGCTTTGTTCGGCGCTCGCGGGCAAGCCGACCCTCGGGCCGAACAGGATGTCGGCGCTCGAACAATCGCTGTCTCACCTCGAGGTCACCAAACTGAGCCTGAGCGAACGCCTGCTGCTGATCGATACGGTGACGTCATATGTGCGCGGCTTCGTCGCTTCCGAAGTCGCCGACATTGCCGCCCGCGCCCAATCGGGCCTCGACGACGCGCAATGGGTTGCCGATCAGGCCGAATATGCCGAATCGTTCAAGAGGTCCGGCAATTATCCCCTTTCCGCGCGCTTGTTCAGCGCGCTTGAAAAAACCAAGCCCGAGCACCGTCAGAGCGAAGGCTTTTCCGCGGGCCTGGATATCATTCTCGACGGCATCCAGGTTCGGCTAAGCCTTCGTGGGCGCTGAGGCCTCAAGGTGGCGCCAGCCGGATGAAATCACATCGGCCGCTCAATCACAAAGCAACGGCCTGAGGCGCGGATCCCGAGGGGCGACGCCGTCGAAAACCGCAACGGCCGGTCCGCGCCTATCCTCCGCCGCGAACCCCAGCAGCATGACCCGAGTGGATTGGCAAATCGGAGCCGACCGAAGAGTCGCGTCAGTTCGGCATGGTCCGGTCCATGGGCAAGCTACACCATCAACAACATCCTGGCATCGATACCTCCCAAATTGCCAGCGGACGTCTTGCCGCCGGCGCCGACGCCGGCACGGCGCCCTGCTCCTTCGGCCGCATGAATGTTGGCCTCCAGCCAGATTCGATCAGATGCACCGACATCCTTGACAATGAGTATTGCTGCTACGTAGCATAAGTATCACTCAGTTTTGACCGTGGCGGGACTTCGTCCTCCACGCGTTCAGTCAAGCTGTTCCTTTCCCGCTCGCATGCAAGGATGACCCGCATGTATCTGACCCAGGCCCTGCATCGTTCGCTACAGGTCTCCTCCGATGACGTTATGACGATCTGTGGTGATCGGATTCGAACCGTACGGCAGGTCGCCGATCGGGTCGCTCGGCTTGCCGGCGGACTATCCGCGCTGGGCATTTCGGACGGTGACCGCGTCGCGATGCTCGCATTGAATTCCGACCGGTATCACGAGTATCTGCTTGCGGTCCCTTGGGCAAACGCCGTTCTGAATCCTGTCAATACACGTTGGAGCGTCGCCGAAATCACCTATTCGCTTGTCGATTCACAGACGAAAATCTTGATCATCGATGACGCCTTTCTGCCGATGCTTGACGCCTTGCGCGTGGGGTATCCAGCGCTACGCGCCGTCATTCACTGCGGTGATGGCCCGCCCCCGGAAGGCTGCCTGTCATATGAGGGATTGATCGCTGCGGCACTGCCGATGGATGATGCTCGCCGCGGCGACGACGAGATCGCAGGGATCTTTTACACTGGCGGCACGACCGGGTTTCCGAAAGGCGTGACGCTCAGCCACCGCAATCTCCTGGTTCAATATTACGGCGTTCTGGCATCGCGATATTTCCTCCGGCCCGGAGGTCGCTTTCTGCACGCGGCACCGATGTTTCATCTCGCCGACCTGGCCGGATGGGGCGCGCAGCTTATTTTCGGCGGCGCCCATGTCTTCATTCCGAGCTTCGATCCCGCTGCGGTCCTGACGGCGATCCAGAACAAGAAGGTCACGGACACGATCCTCGTTCCGACGATGGTTCGCCTGGTCCTCGATCATCCGGAATTCGGCAATTACGACGTGACGTCGCTCAAGGCCGTTGTCTGCGGCGGATCTCCACTGTCCCGCGCGCTGCTGAACGACGCAAACAAGGCGTTCCCTTCGGCGTCGTTCATGCAGGGTTATGGCATGACCGAGGTCGCGGCGGTCGCGACCATCCTCGGTCCAGCCGAGTATGAAGCCTTTCCCGACGTGATGATGTCGGCTGGGCGAGCCATGCCGCACAATGAAGTCCGGATTGTCGACGAAGAGCAGAATGAGCTCCCCCGAGGAACCGTCGGCGAAATCGTCGTGCGTGGCGGCAACGTGATGCTCGGCTACTGGAACCAGCCGGACGCAACCGCATCTGCCGTGCGCAACGGCTGGATGCATACCGGTGACGGGGGCTACATGGACGAACGCGGCTTCGTGTTCATCGTCGACCGGATCAAGGATATGATCGTCACCGGCGGCGAGAACGTCTATTCGGCCGAAGTCGAAAACGCCGTGGTGGCGCATCCCGGGGTCGCGGCTTGCGCGGTGATCGGTGTGCCGGATCCCGACTGGGGCGAGCGCGTCCATGCCATGATCGTTCCAAAGTCGGGCTTTGAACTCGATGCGAGGCAGATACGCGAGCACGCGAAAACCCTCATCGCGGGCTACAAGGCGCCCCGCAGCGTCGAATTTGTCGGTGCGCTGCCGGTCTCAGGGACCGGCAAGGTCCTGAAACACCAGTTGCGCAAGAAGTACTGGGCGGATGCTGACCGTCAGGTCAACTAGCGGCGCGGCGTCTTCTAGCGTTTCTCGTTGCGCTTGATCGCCCGATCGAGCTTGCCTTCGATCGCGTCCAGCCGCTCTCCGACGCTGGTGTCCGTCGCGCGTTGAGACCGTAGCAGGAGAGCGAGGATCTGCTGTCCGACGGCGGCGGTCGAGATCGGCTTCCCGGCATATTGCTGCCCGCGCGCGGTATGCTCGAGCGTTCCGAACAGCAGGTCGCGCAACAGAGTCGTCGGGACATTGGAGGGGAGTTCCCCTTCGATCTTGAGCTTGTCGATCATGCTGACGTAGAGCCTCGTGTAGCGCCGATTCATCTGGATCACTGTCCTGGACAGTTCCGTGTCCGGATGGCTTTGCGACGCTTGTATGAAGACTTGAATGAGGTCCCAGTGGCTTGCCATTCGGGATGTCCAGCCATTGATCAGTATTCCGATGCGATCAACCGTGCTCAAGCCTGGCGCCGCGACTGCGTTTTCTCCGTCAGCCAGAAGTTCGTCGTAAAAGTCGTGTGTTACAGCAGTGAGCAGGCCAAGTTTGTTCTTGTAGTGAAGAAAGAGGGTGCCTTCCGCGACACCCGCCCGCCGCGCGATTTCGGCCGTGGTGGCCGACTGAAATCCGAACTCGCGAAAGCATGCCGCCGCAGCCTGGCGCAACGCGGCTCTGGTTCGATCGCTCTTGGTCGATGTGCTCATTTCTCGCGCACCATCGGCTATTCGGCTCGGCTTGACAACTGTTGTATAGCTCCATTACCACAATAGCAGCACTCAGTTTTTGAAGGTGGCGACGATGGCCGTTTTCGCAAGCCGGATCGCTCCGGCGAGCCCGGACTTTCAGCTAAATCGCGCGCAAATGCTCCTGCTCGTCGACAGGCTGCGCGCGCTTGAGGAGCGCGCCGTCGCCGCCTCGCTACGGTCAGCGCCGCGTTTCGACGAACGCGGCCAGTTGTCGCCCCGCGTGCGTCTGTCGCTATTGCTGGATCCTGGCGCACCCTGTTTCGAATTGCAGAGCATCGGCGGTTACGCAATGACCGACGAGGGCCAGGAGGCGCCGCGCGAAACGTCTATTCCCGGCGGCAGCCAGTTGGCCGCCATTGGCTTTGTCGCCGGTGTTCGCTGCGTCGTCGTCGTGACGGATTCCGGCATCAATGCAGGTGCCTACAACACGGCCGGAATCGCAAAAATCCTGCGGGCCCAAAAGCTCGCGCTCGAGAACCGGCTGCCATTCGTGCATCTCGTCGAGAGCGCAGGAGCCAATATTGCGTCCTATCGGGTCGATGGCTTCGTCAACGCCGGCGAGCTGTTCGCCAATCTCGCGCGCTTGTCGGCCGCGGGCATTCCCGTCATCACCGTCCTGCACGGATCGTCGACGGCGGGCGGCGCCTACATGCCTGGTCTGTCCGATATCGTCATCGCGGTACGCGGTCGCGGCCGGGCGTTTCTGGCGGGGCCACCTTTGCTCAAGGCGGCCACGGGAGAAATCGCCACCGACGAGGAACTCGGCGGCGCGCAGATGCACTCCGACATATCCGGGCTCGTCGAGCATCTTGCCGAAGACGACGCCGACGCCATCAGGATCGCGCGTGACGTCATCGCACGTTTGCACTGGGGACGTGGCGCGTTGCGCCCGGCGCCCACCGGCTTCGCCGATCCGGTCTATGACCCGGATGAACTCGCTGGCGTCGTCCCGCTCGACTATCGCAAGGCCTGCGACGTTCGCGAAGTCATTGCACGATTGGTCGACGGTTCCGACTTCGTCGATTTCAAAGGGCGCTATGGCGCTCAGTCCGTCTGCGTCGAAGCCGAGGTTCATGGCCACCCGGTCGCCTTGATCGGCAACAACGGCCCGATCGACAACGAGGGGGCGACGAAGATCGGGCATTTCATCCAGCATTGCTGCCAGATCGGAACGCCGATCGCATTTCTGCAGAACACGACCGGCTACATGGTCGGCGGCGCCTATGAGCGCGGCGGCATGATCAAACATGGATCAAAAATGATCCAGGCGGTCGCGACCGCGAGCGTTCCCCGTTTCACCTTCATGATCGGTGCGAGCTTCGGCGCCGGAAATTTCGGCATGTGCGGTCGCGGCTATGCGCCCCGGTTCCTTGTTGGTTGGCCCAACGCCAAAATTGGCTTGATGGGCCCGGAGCAGGCGGGACTGACGATGCGCATCGTCGCCGAAGCGGGTGCCAAGCGCAGGAATATGCCAATGGATCAAGGCAAGCTTGCGGAGCGCCAGCGTGAAATCGCCGAACTGATCGAGCGTCAGTCCGACGCATTCTATACCTCGGGGCGTCTCCTGGATGACGCGGTCATCGACCCCCGCGACTCACGGCGAGCGCTCGCCTTCTTTCTCCAGACAGTCAACGAAGAGCGCGATCTCACGCTGCGGCCACTGAGTTTTGGTGTCGCAAGGCTCTGATCAGGGAGACGTTCGATGCAAGACGATATTCTCGTTGAAGAACGGGACGGGGCGCTCTTTGTGACGCTCAATCGACCGGACCGCCGCAACGCCCTCACCGACGTCGTGCTCGACGGCCTGCTCGCCCTGACAGAAACGATGCGGCCGGGGCTGCGGGCGATCGTGATCCGCGGCGCCGGAGGCATTTTTTGCGCGGGCGGAGATATCAGGCAGTTCCAGTCGATCCTGCAGGGTGCCGAAGTCCGCGAGATTGCCGCATATAATCGCCGATACGGCGAGATCCTGAAGCGGCTTTGCGAAGTACCGGTGCCGGTCGTCGCTGCCGTCGAAGGCGCGGCGATGGGCGGGGGAATTGGCCTTGCGTCGGTCGCCGACATCACGATCGCGTCCAGCGACGTGAAGTTCTCTCTCCCCGAGACGACCCTCGGTTTGCCGCCGGCCCAGATCTGCGCATTTGTCGTTGCGCGCATCGGGCCGCATCAGGCGCGCCGCTTGATGCTCACCGCCGCGCGCTTCGATGCGGCCGAGGCTGTCGCCATCGGCCTGGTGGATGAAATCGTCGACGACATGGACGCCGGCATCGCGTCGATCCTCGCGCGCATCCGCAGATGCGCACCGGGCGCAAACGCGATGACCAAGCAACTGGTGGGGGCCGTCGCCCAGCGTCCCCTTGACCAACTTCTCGACGACGCTGCGGACCTCTTTGGCGAAGCCATGCTGGGCGACGAGGCGCGCGAGGGCGTGCAGGCCTTCCTCGACACCCGCAAGCCGGCCTGGACGGCAACAAAATCATGAACTTGCTGATCGCCAATCGCGGCGAAATCGCCGTACGCGTCATCCGCACCGCGCGGGCGGAAGGCTGGCGCACCATCGCTGTCTATTCCCAGGCGGACGTCGACGCTCCGCATGTGCACGCCGCCGACGATGCGGTGCTCATCGGCCCGGCCGCGCCGCGCGACTCCTACCTGAATATCGATCGCATCATCGCGGCGGCGAGAGGCGCAGGTGCCGACGCGGTCCATCCGGGATACGGATTTCTGTCGGAGAACGCCGACTTCGCCGAGGCCTGTGCCGCGGCGGGGCTGAACTTTGTCGGCCCGACGCCGGACGTGATCCGCCTGATGGGGGATAAAGCGGCCGCCAAGCGGCGCGTGGCCACGATCGGCGTCCCGATACTACCCGGCTATCACGGTGAAGCGCAGGACGACGAGCGCCTGATTGCCGAATCGCGGCGCATTGGCTTTCCGGTCATGGTCAAGGCCGCTGCCGGCGGCGGCGGCAAAGGCATGCGTCTCGTCGGAAGCGCAGCCGATCTGTCCGACGCACTCGCAGCAGCGCGGCGCGAAGCGATGACGGCGTTCGGCTCGGACGGGCTCATTCTCGAGCGGGCGCTGCTGGCGCCTCGCCATGTCGAAATTCAGGTCCTTGCCGACAAGTACGGCAAGGTCATCGCGCTCGGCGAGCGGGATTGCTCGATCCAGCGGCGGCATCAGAAGATCATCGAGGAGGCACCGAGCCCCGCGCTCGATGACGGGCTGCGCGCGGCGATGAGCAAAGCCGCGGTCAGGGCCGCTGTCGACATCGGATATGTCGGGGTCGGCACGGTCGAATTTCTGCTCGACCAAGACGGCTCGTTTGCCTTCCTCGAAATGAACACCAGGCTGCAGGTCGAACATCCCGTGACGGAGATGATCACCGGCCTGGATCTCGTCGCCTGGCAATTGCGGATCGCCAGCGGCGACCATCTGGCCATCGATCAGGAGCAGGTGCGACTTACCGGGCACGCCATCGAGGCTCGCCTCTACGCCGAAGATGCGAACCATATGCCGTCTGCCGGCAGGATCGAGCTCTGGTCGCCGCCGGCGGGGACCGGCGTGCGGG
>BFBZ01000036.1_pt41 | contig 17509 bp, 2 predicted proteins | sample 1888401 | NCBI WGS metagenome assembly BFBZ01 (sample SAMD00112614, study PRJDB3348) | symbiont metagenome | host: Chara braunii | reverse complement strand
CTCGACGATATTGCTCGCGTGGGTGATCATCCCGGGGCACAGCACCTTTCCGTCAGGGATCTTGATGCTCTCGAACAGGTGGTACTCGTGCTCGTGGCGCGGGTTCGCGCATTCGAAGCTATAGGAGCCCGCGTTGATCTTGAGAACGTAGCGGATGATGTCGGCGAGCGCCGCCTCGAAAAGGCGCGGGCCCTCGTTCACGCCGTAGCAGGTGTGAAAGCGCACCCGCTCCGCCGGAATGCCCTTGAGCGCCTCGTTGGTGGCCTCAACGTAGATCTCCGCCCGACGCTTCATCTGCGCCTCGCCGAGGCCCGGCTCCATGAAGATGTCCGGTAGGAACGGATCGTCGACCTGAAGCAGAATCCCGGCATCGGCGATGGTGCGATATTCCTTGTTCAGCTCGACCGCGAGCGCGTGAAAGTACTCCTCGTCGGTCTTGTAATATTCGTTGATCCCGACGCCGGACGGTGCAGTCGCGGGCAGGAACACGTGCTCATAGGGCACGCCCGCCGCCTTGGCGGCGGCCTTCACGTTGTCGATGTCCTTCTGCACCGACGCGTAGCCGCGATACTTGACCGGTGCGGTGCACACGACGGGGATGATCGGCACGATCGTGCCGCCCATCATCGCTTCCTTGAAGTACTGCGCGTAGTATTCGGGGAACGCCTGGGTTTCCTTCTGGAACAACAGAAGCTTCTGGCCCGGCCGCGCCTCGTAGCCCTCCAGGCGTTCCTGGATATAGGTGAAGAAGCCCGGCTTCGAGAATTCGCCATCGGTGACGATGTCGATGCCGCATTCGGCTTGCTTGCGAACGCAGTCCATCACGGACGCGGCGACCTTGGCATCGAGGGCCGCCTGGTCGACAGGCTCGCCGGCAAACTTCGCCTTCATCATATCGAGCAAGTCGTGCGGGCGCGGCAAGCTCCCGATATGGGTGGTTTGGATGCGATCCGTGTTCTGTTGCAGCGGCATGGGGTCACTCCCTTCAGGGTCGGTCTTAGGCGTCGGTCTTGGGCCGAGCTTCCGTCTTCAGGGAGTGTAAGCGCATCCGCGCGCCAAAATCAACTTACAAGGAGGTCTCCTTGTTTCTGCAAGGACGTGGCAATTGCGCGCTGGGGCGCATTCCGCAGCCGCGGTTCAGGCGACGACACTTCGGACGCGGGCCGTGGGCGCACGCCCACGCGACGGCTTCGCGCGGCCGAGCCGCAGCGCATCGGGCGCCAGCTTGCGCCACATCTCGATGACCTCCGCCCGATCGAGCTTGTAAGGTAGCCACGTGCTGACGAAGAAGAGACCTGTCTCTTATACACATCTAGATGTGTATAAGAGACAGCCGCAGCCGCGGTTCAGGCGACGACACTTCGGACGCGGGCCGTGGGCGCACGCCCACGCGACGGCTTCGCGCGGCCGAGCCGCAGCGCATCGGGCGCCAGCTTGCGCCACATCTCGATGACCTCCGCCCGATCGAGCTTGTAAGGTAGCCACGTGCTGACGAAGAAGAGACCTGTCTCTTATACACATCTAGATGTGTATAAGAGACAGCCGCAGCCGCGGTTCAGGCGACGACACTTCGGACGCGGGCCGTGGGCGCACGCCCACGCGACGGCTTCGCGCGGCCGAGCCGCAGCGCATCGGGCGCCAGCTTGCGCCACATCTCGATGACCTCCGCCCGATCGAGCTTGTAAGGTAGCCACGTGCTGACGAAGAAGAGACCTGTCTCTTATACACATCTAGATGTGTATAAGAGACAGCCGCAGCCGCGGTTCAGGCGACGACACTTCGGACGCGGGCCGTGGGCGCACGCCCACGCGACGGCTTCGCGCGGCCGAGCCGCAGCGCATCGGGCGCCAGCTTGCGCCACATCTCGATGACCTCCGCCCGATCGAGCTTGTAAGGTAGCCACGTGCTGACGAAGAAGAGACCTGTCTCTTATACACATCTAGATGTGTATAAGAGACAGCCGCAGCCGCGGTTCAGGCGACGACACTTCGGACGCGGGCCGTGGGCGCACGCCCACGCGACGGCTTCGCGCGGCCGAGCCGCAGCGCATCGGGCGCCAGCTTGCGCCACATCTCGATGACCTCCGCCCGATCGAGCTTGTAAGGTAGCCACGTGCTGACGAAGAAGAGACCTGTCTCTTATACACATCTAGATGTGTATAAGAGACAGCCGCAGCCGCGGTTCAGGCGACGACACTTCGGACGCGGGCCGTGGGCGCACGCCCACGCGACGGCTTCGCGCGGCCGAGCCGCAGCGCATCGGGCGCCAGCTTGCGCCACATCTCGATGACCTCCGCCCGATCGAGCTTGTAAGGTAGCCACGTGCTGACGAAGAAGAGACCTGTCTCTTATACACATCTAGATGTGTATAAGAGACAGCCGCAGCCGCGGTTCAGGCGACGACACTTCGGACGCGGGCCGTGGGCGCACGCCCACGCGACGGCTTCGCGCGGCCGAGCCGCAGCGCATCGGGCGCCAGCTTGCGCCACATCTCGATGACCTCCGCCCGATCGAGCTTGTAAGGTAGCCACGTGCTGACGAAGAAGAGACCTGTCTCTTATACACATCTAGATGTGTATAAGAGACAGCCGCAGCCGCGGTTCAGGCGACGACACTTCGGACGCGGGCCGTGGGCGCACGCCCACGCGACGGCTTCGCGCGGCCGAGCCGCAGCGCATCGGGCGCCAGCTTGCGCCACATCTCGATGACCTCCGCCCGATCGAGCTTGTAAGGTAGCCACGTGCTGACGAAGAAGAGACCTGTCTCTTATACACATCTAGATGTGTATAAGAGACAGCCGCAGCCGCGGTTCAGGCGACGACACTTCGGACGCGGGCCGTGGGCGCACGCCCACGCGACGGCTTCGCGCGGCCGAGCCGCAGCGCATCGGGCGCCAGCTTGCGCCACATCTCGATGACCTCCGCCCGATCGAGCTTGTAAGGTAGCCACGTGCTGACGAAGAAGAGACCTGTCTCTTATACACATCTAGATGTGTATAAGAGACAGCCGCAGCCGCGGTTCAGGCGACGACACTTCGGACGCGGGCCGTGGGCGCACGCCCACGCGACGGCTTCGCGCGGCCGAGCCGCAGCGCATCGGGCGCCAGCTTGCGCCACATCTCGATGACCTCCGCCCGATCGAGCTTGTAAGGTAGCCACGTGCTGACGAAGAAGAGACCTGTCTCTTATACACATCTAGATGTGTATAAGAGACAGCCGCAGCCGCGGTTCAGGCGACGACACTTCGGACGCGGGCCGTGGGCGCACGCCCACGCGACGGCTTCGCGCGGCCGAGCCGCAGCGCATCGGGCGCCAGCTTGCGCCACATCTCGATGACCTCCGCCCGATCGAGCTTGTAAGGTAGCCACGTGCTGACGAAGAAGAGACCTGTCTCTTATACACATCTAGATGTGTATAAGAGACAGCCGCAGCCGCGGTTCAGGCGACGACACTTCGGACGCGGGCCGTGGGCGCACGCCCACGCGACGGCTTCGCGCGGCCGAGCCGCAGCGCATCGGGCGCCAGCTTGCGCCACATCTCGATGACCTCCGCCCGATCGAGCTTGTAAGGTAGCCACGTGCTGACGAAGAAGAGACCTGTCTCTTATACACATCTAGATGTGTATAAGAGACAGCCGCAGCCGCGGTTCAGGCGACGACACTTCGGACGCGGGCCGTGGGCGCACGCCCACGCGACGGCTTCGCGCGGCCGAGCCGCAGCGCATCGGGCGCCAGCTTGCGCCACATCTCGATGACCTCCGCCCGATCGAGCTTGTAAGGTAGCCACGTGCTGACGAAGAAGAGACCTGTCTCTTATACACATCTAGATGTGTATAAGAGACAGCCGCAGCCGCGGTTCAGGCGACGACACTTCGGACGCGGGCCGTGGGCGCACGCCCACGCGACGGCTTCGCGCGGCCGAGCCGCAGCGCATCGGGCGCCAGCTTGCGCCACATCTCGATGACCTCCGCCCGATCGAGCTTGTAAGGTAGCCACGTGCTGACGAAGAAGAGACCTGTCTCTTATACACATCTAGATGTGTATAAGAGACAGCCGCAGCCGCGGTTCAGGCGACGACACTTCGGACGCGGGCCGTGGGCGCACGCCCACGCGACGGCTTCGCGCGGCCGAGCCGCAGCGCATCGGGCGCCAGCTTGCGCCACATCTCGATGACCTCCGCCCGATCGAGCTTGTAAGGTAGCCACGTGCTGACGAAGAAGAGACCTGTCTCTTATACACATCTAGATGTGTATAAGAGACAGCCGCAGCCGCGGTTCAGGCGACGACACTTCGGACGCGGGCCGTGGGCGCACGCCCACGCGACGGCTTCGCGCGGCCGAGCCGCAGCGCATCGGGCGCCAGCTTGCGCCACATCTCGATGACCTCCGCCCGATCGAGCTTGTAAGGTAGCCACGTGCTGACGAAGAAGAGACCTGTCTCTTATACACATCTAGATGTGTATAAGAGACAGCCGCAGCCGCGGTTCAGGCGACGACACTTCGGACGCGGGCCGTGGGCGCACGCCCACGCGACGGCTTCGCGCGGCCGAGCCGCAGCGCATCGGGCGCCAGCTTGCGCCACATCTCGATGACCTCCGCCCGATCGAGCTTGTAAGGTAGCCACGTGCTGACGAAGAAGAGACCTGTCTCTTATACACATCTAGATGTGTATAAGAGACAGCCGCAGCCGCGGTTCAGGCGACGACACTTCGGACGCGGGCCGTGGGCGCACGCCCACGCGACGGCTTCGCGCGGCCGAGCCGCAGCGCATCGGGCGCCAGCTTGCGCCACATCTCGATGACCTCCGCCCGATCGAGCTTGTAAGGTAGCCACGTGCTGACGAAGAAGAGACCTGTCTCTTATACACATCTAGATGTGTATAAGAGACAGCCGCAGCCGCGGTTCAGGCGACGACACTTCGGACGCGGGCCGTGGGCGCACGCCCACGCGACGGCTTCGCGCGGCCGAGCCGCAGCGCATCGGGCGCCAGCTTGCGCCACATCTCGATGACCTCCGCCCGATCGAGCTTGTAAGGTAGCCACGTGCTGACGAAGAAGAGACCTGTCTCTTATACACATCTAGATGTGTATAAGAGACAGCCGCAGCCGCGGTTCAGGCGACGACACTTCGGACGCGGGCCGTGGGCGCACGCCCACGCGACGGCTTCGCGCGGCCGAGCCGCAGCGCATCGGGCGCCAGCTTGCGCCACATCTCGATGACCTCCGCCCGATCGAGCTTGTAAGGTAGCCACGTGCTGACGAAGAAGAGACCTGTCTCTTATACACATCTAGATGTGTATAAGAGACAGCCGCAGCCGCGGTTCAGGCGACGACACTTCGGACGCGGGCCGTGGGCGCACGCCCACGCGACGGCTTCGCGCGGCCGAGCCGCAGCGCATCGGGCGCCAGCTTGCGCCACATCTCGATGACCTCCGCCCGATCGAGCTTGTAAGGTAGCCACGTGCTGACGAAGAAGAGACCTGTCTCTTATACACATCTAGATGTGTATAAGAGACAGCCGCAGCCGCGGTTCAGGCGACGACACTTCGGACGCGGGCCGTGGGCGCACGCCCACGCGACGGCTTCGCGCGGCCGAGCCGCAGCGCATCGGGCGCCAGCTTGCGCCACATCTCGATGACCTCCGCCCGATCGAGCTTGTAAGGTAGCCACGTGCTGACGAAGAAGAGACCTGTCTCTTATACACATCTAGATGTGTATAAGAGACAGCCGCAGCCGCGGTTCAGGCGACGACACTTCGGACGCGGGCCGTGGGCGCACGCCCACGCGACGGCTTCGCGCGGCCGAGCCGCAGCGCATCGGGCGCCAGCTTGCGCCACATCTCGATGACCTCCGCCCGATCGAGCTTGTAAGGTAGCCACGTGCTGACGAAGAAGAGACCTGTCTCTTATACACATCTAGATGTGTATAAGAGACAGCCGCAGCCGCGGTTCAGGCGACGACACTTCGGACGCGGGCCGTGGGCGCACGCCCACGCGACGGCTTCGCGCGGCCGAGCCGCAGCGCATCGGGCGCCAGCTTGCGCCACATCTCGATGACCTCCGCCCGATCGAGCTTGTAAGGTAGCCACGTGCTGACGAAGAAGAGACCTGTCTCTTATACACATCTAGATGTGTATAAGAGACAGCCGCAGCCGCGGTTCAGGCGACGACACTTCGGACGCGGGCCGTGGGCGCACGCCCACGCGACGGCTTCGCGCGGCCGAGCCGCAGCGCATCGGGCGCCAGCTTGCGCCACATCTCGATGACCTCCGCCCGATCGAGCTTGTAAGGTAGCCACGTGCTGACGAAGAAGAGACCTGTCTCTTATACACATCTAGATGTGTATAAGAGACAGCCGCAGCCGCGGTTCAGGCGACGACACTTCGGACGCGGGCCGTGGGCGCACGCCCACGCGACGGCTTCGCGCGGCCGAGCCGCAGCGCATCGGGCGCCAGCTTGCGCCACATCTCGATGACCTCCGCCCGATCGAGCTTGTAAGGTAGCCACGTGCTGACGAAGAAGAGACCTGTCTCTTATACACATCTAGATGTGTATAAGAGACAGCCGCAGCCGCGGTTCAGGCGACGACACTTCGGACGCGGGCCGTGGGCGCACGCCCACGCGACGGCTTCGCGCGGCCGAGCCGCAGCGCATCGGGCGCCAGCTTGCGCCACATCTCGATGACCTCCGCCCGATCGAGCTTGTAAGGTAGCCACGTGCTGACGAAGAAGAGACCTGTCTCTTATACACATCTAGATGTGTATAAGAGACAGCCGCAGCCGCGGTTCAGGCGACGACACTTCGGACGCGGGCCGTGGGCGCACGCCCACGCGACGGCTTCGCGCGGCCGAGCCGCAGCGCATCGGGCGCCAGCTTGCGCCACATCTCGATGACCTCCGCCCGATCGAGCTTGTAAGGTAGCCACGTGCTGACGAAGAAGAGACCTGTCTCTTATACACATCTAGATGTGTATAAGAGACAGCCGCAGCCGCGGTTCAGGCGACGACACTTCGGACGCGGGCCGTGGGCGCACGCCCACGCGACGGCTTCGCGCGGCCGAGCCGCAGCGCATCGGGCGCCAGCTTGCGCCACATCTCGATGACCTCCGCCCGATCGAGCTTGTAAGGTAGCCACGTGCTGACGAAGAAGAGACCTGTCTCTTATACACATCTAGATGTGTATAAGAGACAGCCGCAGCCGCGGTTCAGGCGACGACACTTCGGACGCGGGCCGTGGGCGCACGCCCACGCGACGGCTTCGCGCGGCCGAGCCGCAGCGCATCGGGCGCCAGCTTGCGCCACATCTCGATGACCTCCGCCCGATCGAGCTTGTAAGGTAGCCACGTGCTGACGAAGAAGAGACCTGTCTCTTATACACATCTAGATGTGTATAAGAGACAGCCGCAGCCGCGGTTCAGGCGACGACACTTCGGACGCGGGCCGTGGGCGCACGCCCACGCGACGGCTTCGCGCGGCCGAGCCGCAGCGCATCGGGCGCCAGCTTGCGCCACATCTCGATGACCTCCGCCCGATCGAGCTTGTAAGGTAGCCACGTGCTGACGAAGAAGAGACCTGTCTCTTATACACATCTAGATGTGTATAAGAGACAGCCGCAGCCGCGGTTCAGGCGACGACACTTCGGACGCGGGCCGTGGGCGCACGCCCACGCGACGGCTTCGCGCGGCCGAGCCGCAGCGCATCGGGCGCCAGCTTGCGCCACATCTCGATGACCTCCGCCCGATCGAGCTTGTAAGGTAGCCACGTGCTGACGAAGAAGAGACCTGTCTCTTATACACATCTAGATGTGTATAAGAGACAGCCGCAGCCGCGGTTCAGGCGACGACACTTCGGACGCGGGCCGTGGGCGCACGCCCACGCGACGGCTTCGCGCGGCCGAGCCGCAGCGCATCGGGCGCCAGCTTGCGCCACATCTCGATGACCTCCGCCCGATCGAGCTTGTAAGGTAGCCACGTGCTGACGAAGAAGAGACCTGTCTCTTATACACATCTAGATGTGTATAAGAGACAGCCGCAGCCGCGGTTCAGGCGACGACACTTCGGACGCGGGCCGTGGGCGCACGCCCACGCGACGGCTTCGCGCGGCCGAGCCGCAGCGCATCGGGCGCCAGCTTGCGCCACATCTCGATGACCTCCGCCCGATCGAGCTTGTAAGGTAGCCACGTGCTGACGAAGAAGAGACCTGTCTCTTATACACATCTAGATGTGTATAAGAGACAGCCGCAGCCGCGGTTCAGGCGACGACACTTCGGACGCGGGCCGTGGGCGCACGCCCACGCGACGGCTTCGCGCGGCCGAGCCGCAGCGCATCGGGCGCCAGCTTGCGCCACATCTCGATGACCTCCGCCCGATCGAGCTTGTAAGGTAGCCACGTGCTGACGAAGAAGAGACCTGTCTCTTATACACATCTAGATGTGTATAAGAGACAGCCGCAGCCGCGGTTCAGGCGACGACACTTCGGACGCGGGCCGTGGGCGCACGCCCACGCGACGGCTTCGCGCGGCCGAGCCGCAGCGCATCGGGCGCCAGCTTGCGCCACATCTCGATGACCTCCGCCCGATCGAGCTTGTAAGGTAGCCACGTGCTGACGAAGAAGAGACCTGTCTCTTATACACATCTAGATGTGTATAAGAGACAGCCGCAGCCGCGGTTCAGGCGACGACACTTCGGACGCGGGCCGTGGGCGCACGCCCACGCGACGGCTTCGCGCGGCCGAGCCGCAGCGCATCGGGCGCCAGCTTGCGCCACATCTCGATGACCTCCGCCCGATCGAGCTTGTAAGGTAGCCACGTGCTGACGAAGAAGAGACCTGTCTCTTATACACATCTAGATGTGTATAAGAGACAGCCGCAGCCGCGGTTCAGGCGACGACACTTCGGACGCGGGCCGTGGGCGCACGCCCACGCGACGGCTTCGCGCGGCCGAGCCGCAGCGCATCGGGCGCCAGCTTGCGCCACATCTCGATGACCTCCGCCCGATCGAGCTTGTAAGGTAGCCACGTGCTGACGAAGAAGAGACCTGTCTCTTATACACATCTAGATGTGTATAAGAGACAGCCGCAGCCGCGGTTCAGGCGACGACACTTCGGACGCGGGCCGTGGGCGCACGCCCACGCGACGGCTTCGCGCGGCCGAGCCGCAGCGCATCGGGCGCCAGCTTGCGCCACATCTCGATGACCTCCGCCCGATCGAGCTTGTAAGGTAGCCACGTGCTGACGAAGAAGAGACCTGTCTCTTATACACATCTAGATGTGTATAAGAGACAGCCGCAGCCGCGGTTCAGGCGACGACACTTCGGACGCGGGCCGTGGGCGCACGCCCACGCGACGGCTTCGCGCGGCCGAGCCGCAGCGCATCGGGCGCCAGCTTGCGCCACATCTCGATGACCTCCGCCCGATCGAGCTTGTAAGGTAGCCACGTGCTGACGAAGAAGAGACCTGTCTCTTATACACATCTAGATGTGTATAAGAGACAGCCGCAGCCGCGGTTCAGGCGACGACACTTCGGACGCGGGCCGTGGGCGCACGCCCACGCGACGGCTTCGCGCGGCCGAGCCGCAGCGCATCGGGCGCCAGCTTGCGCCACATCTCGATGACCTCCGCCCGATCGAGCTTGTAAGGTAGCCACGTGCTGACGAAGAAGAGACCTGTCTCTTATACACATCTAGATGTGTATAAGAGACAGCCGCAGCCGCGGTTCAGGCGACGACACTTCGGACGCGGGCCGTGGGCGCACGCCCACGCGACGGCTTCGCGCGGCCGAGCCGCAGCGCATCGGGCGCCAGCTTGCGCCACATCTCGATGACCTCCGCCCGATCGAGCTTGTAAGGTAGCCACGTGCTGACGAAGAAGAGACCTGTCTCTTATACACATCTAGATGTGTATAAGAGACAGCCGCAGCCGCGGTTCAGGCGACGACACTTCGGACGCGGGCCGTGGGCGCACGCCCACGCGACGGCTTCGCGCGGCCGAGCCGCAGCGCATCGGGCGCCAGCTTGCGCCACATCTCGATGACCTCCGCCCGATCGAGCTTGTAAGGTAGCCACGTGCTGACGAAGAAGAGACCTGTCTCTTATACACATCTAGATGTGTATAAGAGACAGCCGCAGCCGCGGTTCAGGCGACGACACTTCGGACGCGGGCCGTGGGCGCACGCCCACGCGACGGCTTCGCGCGGCCGAGCCGCAGCGCATCGGGCGCCAGCTTGCGCCACATCTCGATGACCTCCGCCCGATCGAGCTTGTAAGGTAGCCACGTGCTGACGAAGAAGAGACCTGTCTCTTATACACATCTAGATGTGTATAAGAGACAGCCGCAGCCGCGGTTCAGGCGACGACACTTCGGACGCGGGCCGTGGGCGCACGCCCACGCGACGGCTTCGCGCGGCCGAGCCGCAGCGCATCGGGCGCCAGCTTGCGCCACATCTCGATGACCTCCGCCCGATCGAGCTTGTAAGGTAGCCACGTGCTGACGAAGAAGAGACCTGTCTCTTATACACATCTAGATGTGTATAAGAGACAGCCGCAGCCGCGGTTCAGGCGACGACACTTCGGACGCGGGCCGTGGGCGCACGCCCACGCGACGGCTTCGCGCGGCCGAGCCGCAGCGCATCGGGCGCCAGCTTGCGCCACATCTCGATGACCTCCGCCCGATCGAGCTTGTAAGGTAGCCACGTGCTGACGAAGAAGAGACCTGTCTCTTATACACATCTAGATGTGTATAAGAGACAGCCGCAGCCGCGGTTCAGGCGACGACACTTCGGACGCGGGCCGTGGGCGCACGCCCACGCGACGGCTTCGCGCGGCCGAGCCGCAGCGCATCGGGCGCCAGCTTGCGCCACATCTCGATGACCTCCGCCCGATCGAGCTTGTAAGGTAGCCACGTGCTGACGAAGAAGAGACCTGTCTCTTATACACATCTAGATGTGTATAAGAGACAGCCGCAGCCGCGGTTCAGGCGACGACACTTCGGACGCGGGCCGTGGGCGCACGCCCACGCGACGGCTTCGCGCGGCCGAGCCGCAGCGCATCGGGCGCCAGCTTGCGCCACATCTCGATGACCTCCGCCCGATCGAGCTTGTAAGGTAGCCACGTGCTGACGAAGAAGAGACCTGTCTCTTATACACATCTAGATGTGTATAAGAGACAGCCGCAGCCGCGGTTCAGGCGACGACACTTCGGACGCGGGCCGTGGGCGCACGCCCACGCGACGGCTTCGCGCGGCCGAGCCGCAGCGCATCGGGCGCCAGCTTGCGCCACATCTCGATGACCTCCGCCCGATCGAGCTTGTAAGGTAGCCACGTGCTGACGAAGAAGAGACCTGTCTCTTATACACATCTAGATGTGTATAAGAGACAGCCGCAGCCGCGGTTCAGGCGACGACACTTCGGACGCGGGCCGTGGGCGCACGCCCACGCGACGGCTTCGCGCGGCCGAGCCGCAGCGCATCGGGCGCCAGCTTGCGCCACATCTCGATGACCTCCGCCCGATCGAGCTTGTAAGGTAGCCACGTGCTGACGAAGAAGAGACCTGTCTCTTATACACATCTAGATGTGTATAAGAGACAGCCGCAGCCGCGGTTCAGGCGACGACACTTCGGACGCGGGCCGTGGGCGCACGCCCACGCGACGGCTTCGCGCGGCCGAGCCGCAGCGCATCGGGCGCCAGCTTGCGCCACATCTCGATGACCTCCGCCCGATCGAGCTTGTAAGGTAGCCACGTGCTGACGAAGAAGAGACCTGTCTCTTATACACATCTAGATGTGTATAAGAGACAGCCGCAGCCGCGGTTCAGGCGACGACACTTCGGACGCGGGCCGTGGGCGCACGCCCACGCGACGGCTTCGCGCGGCCGAGCCGCAGCGCATCGGGCGCCAGCTTGCGCCACATCTCGATGACCTCCGCCCGATCGAGCTTGTAAGGTAGCCACGTGCTGACGAAGAAGAGACCTGTCTCTTATACACATCTAGATGTGTATAAGAGACAGCCGCAGCCGCGGTTCAGGCGACGACACTTCGGACGCGGGCCGTGGGCGCACGCCCACGCGACGGCTTCGCGCGGCCGAGCCGCAGCGCATCGGGCGCCAGCTTGCGCCACATCTCGATGACCTCCGCCCGATCGAGCTTGTAAGGTAGCCACGTGCTGACGAAGAAGAGACCTGTCTCTTATACACATCTAGATGTGTATAAGAGACAGCCGCAGCCGCGGTTCAGGCGACGACACTTCGGACGCGGGCCGTGGGCGCACGCCCACGCGACGGCTTCGCGCGGCCGAGCCGCAGCGCATCGGGCGCCAGCTTGCGCCACATCTCGATGACCTCCGCCCGATCGAGCTTGTAAGGTAGCCACGTGCTGACGAAGAAGAGACCTGTCTCTTATACACATCTAGATGTGTATAAGAGACAGCCGCAGCCGCGGTTCAGGCGACGACACTTCGGACGCGGGCCGTGGGCGCACGCCCACGCGACGGCTTCGCGCGGCCGAGCCGCAGCGCATCGGGCGCCAGCTTGCGCCACATCTCGATGACCTCCGCCCGATCGAGCTTGTAAGGTAGCCACGTGCTGACGAAGAAGAGACCTGTCTCTTATACACATCTAGATGTGTATAAGAGACAGCCGCAGCCGCGGTTCAGGCGACGACACTTCGGACGCGGGCCGTGGGCGCACGCCCACGCGACGGCTTCGCGCGGCCGAGCCGCAGCGCATCGGGCGCCAGCTTGCGCCACATCTCGATGACCTCCGCCCGATCGAGCTTGTAAGGTAGCCACGTGCTGACGAAGAAGAGACCTGTCTCTTATACACATCTAGATGTGTATAAGAGACAGCCGCAGCCGCGGTTCAGGCGACGACACTTCGGACGCGGGCCGTGGGCGCACGCCCACGCGACGGCTTCGCGCGGCCGAGCCGCAGCGCATCGGGCGCCAGCTTGCGCCACATCTCGATGACCTCCGCCCGATCGAGCTTGTAAGGTAGCCACGTGCTGACGAAGAAGAGACCTGTCTCTTATACACATCTAGATGTGTATAAGAGACAGCCGCAGCCGCGGTTCAGGCGACGACACTTCGGACGCGGGCCGTGGGCGCACGCCCACGCGACGGCTTCGCGCGGCCGAGCCGCAGCGCATCGGGCGCCAGCTTGCGCCACATCTCGATGACCTCCGCCCGATCGAGCTTGTAAGGTAGCCACGTGCTGACGAAGAAGAGACCTGTCTCTTATACACATCTAGATGTGTATAAGAGACAGCCGCAGCCGCGGTTCAGGCGACGACACTTCGGACGCGGGCCGTGGGCGCACGCCCACGCGACGGCTTCGCGCGGCCGAGCCGCAGCGCATCGGGCGCCAGCTTGCGCCACATCTCGATGACCTCCGCCCGATCGAGCTTGTAAGGTAGCCACGTGCTGACGAAGAAGAGACCTGTCTCTTATACACATCTAGATGTGTATAAGAGACAGCCGCAGCCGCGGTTCAGGCGACGACACTTCGGACGCGGGCCGTGGGCGCACGCCCACGCGACGGCTTCGCGCGGCCGAGCCGCAGCGCATCGGGCGCCAGCTTGCGCCACATCTCGATGACCTCCGCCCGATCGAGCTTGTAAGGTAGCCACGTGCTGACGAAGAAGAGACCTGTCTCTTATACACATCTAGATGTGTATAAGAGACAGCCGCAGCCGCGGTTCAGGCGACGACACTTCGGACGCGGGCCGTGGGCGCACGCCCACGCGACGGCTTCGCGCGGCCGAGCCGCAGCGCATCGGGCGCCAGCTTGCGCCACATCTCGATGACCTCCGCCCGATCGAGCTTGTAAGGTAGCCACGTGCTGACGAAGAAGAGACCTGTCTCTTATACACATCTAGATGTGTATAAGAGACAGCCGCAGCCGCGGTTCAGGCGACGACACTTCGGACGCGGGCCGTGGGCGCACGCCCACGCGACGGCTTCGCGCGGCCGAGCCGCAGCGCATCGGGCGCCAGCTTGCGCCACATCTCGATGACCTCCGCCCGATCGAGCTTGTAAGGTAGCCACGTGCTGACGAAGAAGAGACCTGTCTCTTATACACATCTAGATGTGTATAAGAGACAGCCGCAGCCGCGGTTCAGGCGACGACACTTCGGACGCGGGCCGTGGGCGCACGCCCACGCGACGGCTTCGCGCGGCCGAGCCGCAGCGCATCGGGCGCCAGCTTGCGCCACATCTCGATGACCTCCGCCCGATCGAGCTTGTAAGGTAGCCACGTGCTGACGAAGAAGAGACCTGTCTCTTATACACATCTAGATGTGTATAAGAGACAGCCGCAGCCGCGGTTCAGGCGACGACACTTCGGACGCGGGCCGTGGGCGCACGCCCACGCGACGGCTTCGCGCGGCCGAGCCGCAGCGCATCGGGCGCCAGCTTGCGCCACATCTCGATGACCTCCGCCCGATCGAGCTTGTAAGGTAGCCACGTGCTGACGAAGAAGAGACCTGTCTCTTATACACATCTAGATGTGTATAAGAGACAGCCGCAGCCGCGGTTCAGGCGACGACACTTCGGACGCGGGCCGTGGGCGCACGCCCACGCGACGGCTTCGCGCGGCCGAGCCGCAGCGCATCGGGCGCCAGCTTGCGCCACATCTCGATGACCTCCGCCCGATCGAGCTTGTAAGGTAGCCACGTGCTGACGAAGAAGAGACCTGTCTCTTATACACATCTAGATGTGTATAAGAGACAGCCGCAGCCGCGGTTCAGGCGACGACACTTCGGACGCGGGCCGTGGGCGCACGCCCACGCGACGGCTTCGCGCGGCCGAGCCGCAGCGCATCGGGCGCCAGCTTGCGCCACATCTCGATGACCTCCGCCCGATCGAGCTTGTAAGGTAGCCACGTGCTGACGAAGAAGAGACCTGTCTCTTATACACATCTAGATGTGTATAAGAGACAGCCGCAGCCGCGGTTCAGGCGACGACACTTCGGACGCGGGCCGTGGGCGCACGCCCACGCGACGGCTTCGCGCGGCCGAGCCGCAGCGCATCGGGCGCCAGCTTGCGCCACATCTCGATGACCTCCGCCCGATCGAGCTTGTAAGGTAGCCACGTGCTGACGAAGAAGAGACCTGTCTCTTATACACATCTAGATGTGTATAAGAGACAGCCGCAGCCGCGGTTCAGGCGACGACACTTCGGACGCGGGCCGTGGGCGCACGCCCACGCGACGGCTTCGCGCGGCCGAGCCGCAGCGCATCGGGCGCCAGCTTGCGCCACATCTCGATGACCTCCGCCCGATCGAGCTTGTAAGGTAGCCACGTGCTGACGAAGAAGAGACCTGTCTCTTATACACATCTAGATGTGTATAAGAGACAGCCGCAGCCGCGGTTCAGGCGACGACACTTCGGACGCGGGCCGTGGGCGCACGCCCACGCGACGGCTTCGCGCGGCCGAGCCGCAGCGCATCGGGCGCCAGCTTGCGCCACATCTCGATGACCTCCGCCCGATCGAGCTTGTAAGGTAGCCACGTGCTGACGAAGAAGAGACCTGTCTCTTATACACATCTAGATGTGTATAAGAGACAGCCGCAGCCGCGGTTCAGGCGACGACACTTCGGACGCGGGCCGTGGGCGCACGCCCACGCGACGGCTTCGCGCGGCCGAGCCGCAGCGCATCGGGCGCCAGCTTGCGCCACATCTCGATGACCTCCGCCCGATCGAGCTTGTAAGGTAGCCACGTGCTGACGAAGAAGAGACCTGTCTCTTATACACATCTAGATGTGTATAAGAGACAGCCGCAGCCGCGGTTCAGGCGACGACACTTCGGACGCGGGCCGTGGGCGCACGCCCACGCGACGGCTTCGCGCGGCCGAGCCGCAGCGCATCGGGCGCCAGCTTGCGCCACATCTCGATGACCTCCGCCCGATCGAGCTTGTAAGGTAGCCACGTGCTGACGAAGAAGAGACCTGTCTCTTATACACATCTAGATGTGTATAAGAGACAGCCGCAGCCGCGGTTCAGGCGACGACACTTCGGACGCGGGCCGTGGGCGCACGCCCACGCGACGGCTTCGCGCGGCCGAGCCGCAGCGCATCGGGCGCCAGCTTGCGCCACATCTCGATGACCTCCGCCCGATCGAGCTTGTAAGGTAGCCACGTGCTGACGAAGAAGAGACCTGTCTCTTATACACATCTAGATGTGTATAAGAGACAGCCGCAGCCGCGGTTCAGGCGACGACACTTCGGACGCGGGCCGTGGGCGCACGCCCACGCGACGGCTTCGCGCGGCCGAGCCGCAGCGCATCGGGCGCCAGCTTGCGCCACATCTCGATGACCTCCGCCCGATCGAGCTTGTAAGGTAGCCACGTGCTGACGAAGAAGAGACCTGTCTCTTATACACATCTAGATGTGTATAAGAGACAGCCGCAGCCGCGGTTCAGGCGACGACACTTCGGACGCGGGCCGTGGGCGCACGCCCACGCGACGGCTTCGCGCGGCCGAGCCGCAGCGCATCGGGCGCCAGCTTGCGCCACATCTCGATGACCTCCGCCCGATCGAGCTTGTAAGGTAGCCACGTGCTGACGAAGAAGAGACCTGTCTCTTATACACATCTAGATGTGTATAAGAGACAGCCCGAAATGTCGGCCGGAAGAAAAAATGCTCGGAGTCCATAAGGAACTTCTCAATCGGATCGTCCGACGGCGTAGCGTCACGCGCCAGTTGCTGGGCATGCGCCACCGCCTCGCGCATCGCGTGGCGTGTCGCCGCCGCGATGAGGTCATTCTTTTTCGGGAAATAGTGTTCCTGGGCACCGCGCGAGACGCCGGCACGCGCTGCGACGCGGCTGGCACTGAAGCGCGCGTAGCCGTCCTCGATCAGGATCTCGAGGGACGCGGACAGAATCGCGGCCTGGGTTTGGCTGCGCCGTTCGGCCTGCGTGCGTCTCGACTTTGGGGCTGTGCGAGGCATGATCATCCGTGGGCGGCGAGCAGCCTACCGTTCCGCCGGCCCAAGACCAATACCGGCCGCGCCTACTTCTCTTCCTTCGCCTTGCCGTTGCCGTTCGTCTCGGGCGGGCGGCCGAACTTGTTGTTGGTGAGGAAGCGGTCGGGGCGCACGCGGCCGGCGTCGCCGCGGTTGCCGCGCCAGGCGGCGAGCTCCTTCAGCGACTGGGTGAAGACGCGGCCGCCATTGTCGACCCAGGTCAATCCATCCGCGGCGGTGAAGGTCTTCAGGTCGGAAAGCTCGCCGTCCTTGTAGCGCTGCAGGCGCACCCCGCGCCCGCGAGTCATCTCAGGCACCTGCTCGAGCGGGAAGATCACGAGCTTGCGGTTCTCGCCGATCGCGGCGACCTGCTCGCCCTCGACCACGGTGAGCGCGCGCGCGCCATCGGGCGGCGTGACGTTGAGCACCTGCTTGCCCTTGCGGGTATTCGCGAGGCACTCGTCCTCCGGGACGACGAAGCCCCGCCCCTGCCCGCTGCCGATGATGAATTTACGGCCGCCCTGATAGCGGAACACGGCGACCAGATCGGCGTCCTGCTCGAGATCG